>Ga0134125_10001677_pt1 | contig 27076 bp, 22 predicted proteins | sample KB31751_FD_96464 | JGI IMG/M metagenome (GOLD analysis project Ga0134125, IMG submission 96464) | Terrestrial soil microbial communities with excess Nitrogen fertilizer from Kellogg Biological Station, Michigan, USA - KB3-175-1 | ecosystem: Environmental > Terrestrial > Soil > Unclassified ...
CCAGGCCGCTGTCCTGCAGCAGCCGGATGGCGCGTCGCAGGGTCAGACGGCTGACGCCGAAGCGCTCACACAGATCCCACTCCGATCCGAGTCGCATGCCGGCACTACCGCCCCCGAGGATCTGCGCCGCCAGCTGGCCGGCGATGTTTCCGGCAAGCGCGCCCCCGGCGCTCGAGGGGTCCGATAGACGGTCCGTGGACTGCTTGAGCTCACTCATGCAGGCCATCAGTTCCTGATGGGCCCCTTCAGCCGCAACCATCGCTGCAGGGAGGTCTCCGCGCTGCACGGCGAGCCGGACATCCGACATCGCGTGCCGTGCCTCGAGACCCACCCATTGCGCGGCGCTGGCAGGAAGGAAATCGAGCGTCAGTTGGTTCAGGCACTCCACCAGCACTACCAACGTGGGCTCTCCTGCTCCCTGCGCGAGCTGCAGCCTCGCTGCCAACGGGTCCGGCTCGGTTGCGGGCGACTCGGCGGAAGACCCCGGTGGAATCGGGTTTCGTGAGCGCGCCGCGAGCGCCATTCTCACGACCATCAGATCTACCGCTTCCCGGGCATCCAGTAGCTGCTGCAACGTGATGCCGGATGTCCGAAAGTGCTGTGCCAGCTCTCGGGCAACCCCGTCGCAGCGGGGTTTTGTCAAAATGAAGCCCCCGCAGGGACCTGGCCGCATCTTGCCCAGGCCACGCCGCTCCAGCAGACCCAGGGCCTCACGAATAACCGCGCGGCCCACGCGATAGCGTTCCGACAGGACCCGCAGTGACCCCAGGGAGCAGCCCGGCAGGAATCCCGACGAGGCGATGTCATCTTCAATGCGCCGGGCCGCCTCCTCGGCCAATCGCGACGAGGGCTCCCCATCGTTGGCCGATGCCGCGTAAATGAGCTCGGATAGATCTTTGCCCACTCTCATCGCATCCGGCAGCCGCCGCGGCAGTGTCAGCCGCTGCAAGCCACTCCCCCGCTCGTGCCCAATCGTCGGTACTATTTTCGGGCCGCAAGACCCTCCACACTCGATTGTACTCGAGGGCGCCCGAAGGACCAGCCGGTAGTGGGCCCGAACCGCAGGAATCACCGTGACTACTCGCACATTCGCCGCAATCGTCCAAAGAACGCAGCGCTGGGATGCCAGCCGGCCGGCAGAGCAGCAAGACGGATTTGCCGACCACGCCCGCTTCGTGGCGGAGCTCGAAGCCACCGGCTTCGTCGCGCTGGCGGGCCTGCTGCACGACACGAGCGAAGTTCTCTTCATCTTTCACGCCCAGGATGCGGAAGAAGTGCGGCGGCGCATGAGTCAGGATCCCTGGCAAAAGGACGGCCACTCGCGACTGACGCGAGTCGAGGAAATCCATATTCGCATCGGCGCGCCAGTGCCGCGCACGGCCGGCTAGTACCGCCGCAGGAGTCCAGATCATGCAGGTGTTCGTGTTCGACTGGATGGCTTATGGAGCGAGCGTGGACCATTTTCGCGTCAACGGCCGGATGCCGCGGCTCGGCCGCAGCCATTTCGACCCGCAGGTGGCCGTGCAGACCTACTCAAATCACCTTGCCGCGTGGGTCGAGATGGAGCGTCAGAAGTTCGATGGCATTGCCATCAATGAGCACCACTCCACTCCGTTCGGGCTCAACAACTCACCCAATCTGATTGCCGCGGCCATCTCCCAGCTCACCACGCGACTGAAGATCCTGGTGTACGCCAACCTGCTGCCGCTGCACGATCCTCTGCGCCTGGCCGAAGAGATCGCCATGCTCGATTGCCTCTCGAACGGGCGATTGATCGCCGGTGTGGCGCGCGGCGCGCCGCGCGAATACAAGATCCTGAACGTCGCCATGAGTGAGTCGCGCGGACGCTTCGAGGAAGCCTATGAAGTGATGCGCCGCGCCTGGGTGGAGGAGAGCTTCAGCTTCGATGGCCAGTTCTACCACTACAAGGACGTTTCGATCTGGCCGCGTCCCGTGCAGAACCCGCATCCCCCCGTGTGGGTCCCGGTAACCAGCTCACGCGAAACGATCGAATGGGCCGCCGCCAACGATGTCGCCATCACTCCCGGGGTGTTTGCCGGGCCGGTTCGTGAGGACACGATCCGACACTATGCGCGCTGCCAGTCGCGCCATGGTCGCACGGTGACGCCGAGACACTTGAACGTGATGATCGATTGCTACGTGGCGGACTCCAAGGCGCAGGCCGTGGCTGAATATGGGCCCTACCTGATGTACCTGTTCAATACACTCCTTCCCTATGGACAGGTCATGCAGAAGGACACCAAGGGATATTACAGCTCGACCGCCTTCGAGCACCTCCGCCATGGCTCCAAGGGTACGCTGGCGGAGGACGCCACGTTGTTCTCGGAATGGACGATGGAAACTGTGCGCTCGGCTGCCGAGAACATGCCTCTCGGAACCGCGGATGAAGTCACAGAGCGAATCATCGCCGAGTGCGATGAGGCGGGCGCCGATTCGGTGCTGCTGATCTGCAATCGCGCACACCTGCCGCAAGAGATGTTTCTGAATCAGATTCGCCGTATCGGCGCGGAGGTGCTGCCGCGACTGCAAGCGCACCAGGTAAAGGCCGTTCCTCATGCCCAGAACGTGGCTGCGGCCTGAGCTGCAAAGGAGCCCTTCCTCGTGTCAAGCGCCGTAGAGCAGACCACGCCCGCGCCGCCATTCGTGCAAGCCATCATCAAGTATCCCGAAAGAGCGGCCGCCGGCGGGCGGATCTGGGGCAACAAAGACTTCAGCTTCAGTCTCGAGGATCATCAGGTCCGCATTCACAATGCGCGGCGCGAATCGACCGCGTTCGCATCGCATGGCTTTGCCTTGCTGAATAGAACCACTGACATCGACTTCTCGAACCCGCAAGAGGTGCAGGAGCGCTGGCACCCGCAGGTCCGACGCCTGGTGGGCGAGCTGACCGGAGCACAGGATGTCTTCCCGTTTCTGGGCATCCTGCGCGGCGGCGAGACCGCCGAGGGGGGCGGCCCGGCGCTCATGGCTCACGTCGATTTCAACGCCGCGAGTCTGCGCCACTGGGTGACCCAGCTCGATGCCGAGCGCGGGCCGATGCTTGCAAAGAAGCGCTTGGTCAACATCAACCTGTGGACTCCGCTGCGTCCAGTGGAGAACAGCCCGCTGGCCGTGTGCGACGGCCGAAGCATCGCACCGGAGGACGTGCTGGACATCTCGTTCGGCAAGCCGGAGACCCGGCAGACCGATGAGTTCGCAGGCGGCTTTGATTCCGGTGGATTCGTGCTCGCCTACAACCCGGAGCATCGCTGGTATTACTACCCCGCCATGCAGCCGCACGAAGTACTTGCGTTCAGGCTGTGCGACACCGGCGACGAGCGTCGCCACATGACCGCGCACACCGCGTTCGATGACCCGACATCGACACCGGGATCTCCAAAGCGCATGAGCTATGAGCTGCGCACGATAGCGGTTCTGGATTGATCACTCCCTGCGACGCTCGCTCGTTGCGCTCCACACTCGGTAGCTTTGTTACAGGGGTCACGATCGTGACCACTCGTGGGCCCGATGGCGCACCTGTCGGTGTGACTGCCAACAGCTTCAACTCCGTATCGCTGGATCCGCCGATGGTGCTCTGGAGCCTGGCAAAGTCGGCGCGGTGTCGGGCCACCTTCAGCGCCAATCGGGCTTGGGCCGTGCATGTGCTCGCGGCGGCGCAGCAGAGCCTGTCGGAACGGTTTGCATCACGCATCGCGGATAAGTTCGAGGGACTCGAGCTGGAGGAAGGCGCGGGAGGCGTGCCGCTCATCAGCGGCTGCGTCGCACGACTGCAGTGCAGGACCGCCTCCGAATTCGCCGGCGGCGACCACATCATCCTGTTAGGCGAAGTCATCGCGTTCGATCGGACCGACGCGATGCCGTTGCTGTTCCATCGCGGCGAGTACGCCCTCGTCGTTCGGAAAGGCGATGCGGGCCGGTAGCGCGCACCGACGGTTGCCGGACGAGCTCAGTGCGGCGACCACGCAGAGACCGCTGTGAAGAACGCCGCACACTCCAGTTCCGGCTTCATATCGCCCGGAGGGAAATAGCTCAACTTGACGACGACGGTGCGGGTCGGGGGATCGATGTAGATGAACTGGCCTTGCAGCCCCAATGCCTGGAAAGTCCCCGGCTTTGCACCCATCCACCACTGGTAGCCATACCCCGGGCCCGGCCCCCCGGTCGGGCGGGTCGCCTCTGCCAGCCATTGCGCCGACACGATGCGGTGACCGTTCGCCTCGCCACCGTTCAGTACCATCTGACCGAAGCGGGCGAAGTCCCTCAGGGTTGCATTGATGCCCGCACCGCTGAACTCGCGGCCGACCCCAGGGGGGCCGTCCATGATGTAGAAGGCATCTTCCTCTGCACCCAAGGGCTCCCACAGTCGCTGAGAGGTATAGGCCGCGAGGTTGCTTCCGCCACTCACCCGCTCCAGGAGCCAGCCGAGCACCGCCGTGTCCAAGGTCCTGTATTGCCACACCGTGCCGGGCGTGTCTTTACGCTTGACCGTCCGTGCAGCATCCGCAAATCGCGTGACGTTCTCCACGAGGGAGTGCTCGTGATTACTCGCCGCGATGCCTGGATTGCCGAAGTCATAACGTTCTTCGTAGTCGACGCCCGAGCGCATCTGCAGAATCTGGCGGATCGTCACGCCGTGATAGCCGCCTGAAGCCAGCTCCGGCAGATAGCGGTCGATCGGGTCATCGATCGAGTGGATCCGCTTCTCCTCCAGGGCGACCCCCACGAGCACGGAAATGAACGACTTGGTCATCGAGAAGGCGATGAAGCGGGTCCTCTCGTTGGTGTTGTTGCGATACTTCTCGTAGACGATGTGTCCGTCCTTCATGATCAGCAGCGCGTTCGTATAAGTGCGCTCCTGGAACTGCTCGGGCGTGTATGTCTTGCCTTCGTACGAGTAAGTGAAATCCAGAGGATGGTCGACGCGCGGCAGGTGCCATACGGGTCCTGAGCGCCCCACGACACGAGTCGTGAACAATTGATCCATGTTGTGGAACGTGAGGCTGTTCAGATCCGGGTCGAGCATCGCCCGGCGCATCTGCTGCACCGTCGGCTCGATCTTGGATGGGGGCAGAGAGGGATCGGCAGGCGGCGGCGGATAGGCTCCTGCCGTGCCACAGAGTGCCCCAAGCAACCAACCCGCAAGCATGAGCACGCGAGGTTTTCTCATGTGAGGAGTTCTCATGTGAGGAGTTCTCATTGGAAAAGACTGCCGGAGATCCCGGAGCAGACCTCGCAGCGCCTCAGACCTCGGGGCCAGCGATGATCGGCGGGGCTGCATTCAACGTCTCGATGGCAAATCCGGCTGCCGCCCGGTAATCCGCCATGAACGCGGCCCGTTCCGCCGGTGGAATGACCTCATCGATGTTCTGGAAGACCCCGCCACAGCGCTCGTCGACCTTATTGAGCAGGCCAAAGGGACCTTCACTGCGGTTGCGCAATATGAGCCTGGAAATCGGGCCGCACAGCTGGGCATCGTAACGGGCCAGCGCTTCGGGACCGACACCCTGCTCGCGCACAGCGGCTCCGAGGATGCGCGCATCCACGATCGCCTGGCTGGCCCCGTTCGAGCCGGTGGGATACATCGCGTGGGCGGCGTCGCCCAGCAAGGCAACCGGTCCCTCGACCCACGTCGGCACGGGGTCACGATCGATCATCGGATTCTCGAACGCCGACTCCGCACCCTCGATCAGTGCAGGCACGTCGAGCCAGTTCCACTTCCACTGGGCGAAGTGGTGCAGGAACTCGCTGCAGGGCACTTGGCGGAACCACCCGCTCAGTCGCCGGTCATCGGCGTCATCGAGTGTCACCTCGGCGACCCAGTTGATCAGCGCCAGACCGGTGCGCGCGTCCGGCCTGGAGATCGGATAGAACACGATTCGATGCCGGTGCGTACCCAGACCTACGAACGAGGCACCGGTCCGAATCGGTCGCGCCCGCGTCACACCCCGCCACATCATCTTCCCGCCCCAGTGAATGGGGGGTTGCGAGGGGTGCATTTGTGCCCGGACGGCTGAGTGAATGCCATCGGCACCGATGAGCAGCCGGCCTCGGATCTCGGACTCCGAACCGTCCGCGTGGGACGCCAGAACCGTGACCTCCCCGTCCGCACGGTGGCGATAACCGGTGACGCGCGCATCGAGGTGCACGGCTCGAGGTCCGATCCGGTCGATGGCCTTTTGATAAAGGAGTCTCTGCAGGTGACCGCGGTGAACCGCATACTGCGGCCAGCGGTAGCCGGCCAGCCGGCCGCGAGGCTCGGAGTAGATCTCGCTCCCGTTCAACCCGACGAGCGCCCACTCCCTGGCCGCAAGCCCGATCTCCTCGAGCTCTGCATCAGTGATACCGAGATCGTAAAGCTCGCGCACCGCATTGGGCTGGAGGTTGATCCCCACGCCCAACGGCCGCATTTCGCGGACCGATTCAAGGACGATGCATTGAATGCCGATCTGGTGCAGCGTCAGCGCCGTGGCGAGGCCGCCGATCCCGGCGCCTGCAATGATCACTGGAGTGTTGCTCATGGGTCCGGTAATCATACCTCAGCCAAAATGCTCGACGGTGCCAGCATCCTATGCAGTAGTATTCCTGGAGTAGCAAATCGGGAGGGGGGATGAACGTGAAGACCTTCGGCAAACGTTGGATAGGGGTGCTCGGTCTGGCTGGGTGCCTGGCGCTGGCGTCGATGCCGCCCACTCAGGCGCAGGAGGTGACCGGCAAAGCGCTCACCGAGCGCGCCGCGATCCAGGACCTGATCACTCGTTACTACTACAATTTCGGCAAGGCCAAACGGGAAAGTTTTGCCGATTTCTATGCCGATGACGCGGAGCTCATCCTCGGCGCCAACCACTACAAGGGCCGGGATGGCATCACCGAGGCTTATAAGCGCGCCGGGCAAAACACCTCGGTCGAGAAGGCCTATTCCTTCAACATCACCATCAGCAACCCGCTCATCGTCGTCCACGGCGACACGGCTACCGGTGAATTGATCTTCACCGAGTATCTCATGCAGAAGCAAGGCGATACCCCGGTCATCAGGACGCAGGGCCGGGAGTACGCCACGTTCGTCAAGGTCAAGGGCCAGTGGCGCTACAAGACTCGCCAGATCATGGGAGGCACCGAGCAGCCTGCAGACTGGAAGGAGTAGCAGGCTACCGCGCTCAGCCGATCTTCTTTTTCTGCACCGACCAGGCCGGATCGGTGCACAACCTGCAGTCCTTGCCCACGAAGGTCCGTGCTGCCTCGTGATCGTTGCGGAGCTGCCAATCGAGCCAGGCGACCACCGCTGCGGCCGCCTTGCCACCGTTGGGCTCCCAATAGGTGCCCCCGTGACCGACGTGCAGAATGTTGCCCAAGAACACTGGAACGTGGTCGATGCGCCTGAAGTCGTCCGTGCCGTTGAGATAGGCGATGTCCGTCTCTCCGCCGAGAATGTACAGCGTAGGCGTGTGCAGCGATTGGAGCAGCGATTTCTGCAGGTTCATGCCGGGAATGGCGCCGCCACTGCCCGCATTGAAGATGCCGCTGTTCATGATGACGACGGTCTTGATGCGGGGATCCCTGGCGATCTCGAGAGCCTGCAGGCCACCGCAGCTATAACCGGAGACGGCGACCGCCTTGGGATCGATCTTGTGGAAATACAGGCTCTTCGGATCGTCGTTCTGCTTCAATGCCCAGTCGAGCCCCGCCAGGAGATCGGCGGAGCTCGTGGCCGGCGGCGGTAAAGTTGTTTTGACCCCGGGCTGCGCAGCAACCGGCGGCGCGGGTGGGCGCTGCGGGGGCGGTACGGTCGCTCCGGGGCCGCTTCGCAGTCGCCCCGGCGCAATGGCCAGATACCCATGCGAGGCGATCTCCAACAGGTGAAGACGCGCGCTGGCGCCATCGTTGGAGCAGCCACCGTTGCCGAAGATATACACGCCGAGCTTCGTCGAGCCGAGCTCGTTCAGCTGCGCCGGACGATAGATGACGTGGTCCGGAAGGGATGCAACCTCTGCTTTCATCGCGGAGAATTTGCCCGTTCCGGGCGTATCGGGCATCGCCGCCTGGCGCGCACGCATTTCCGCAATGGCAGCCTGCTGAGCAGCCGGCGCTGGCGGCTGTGCAATCGCTGCCGCACACAGCGGCACGCTCAAGGCGACTGCTTTCCACGCCGGGATTACCCATCTGCGCGCGATTTTCATGTTCATTCTCGCTGTGTGGGGCCTATTGAGGGGTCTTGGCCAGCTGCTCGCGACGCCACGCAAAGTAGGCGTCCAACGCTTTCAGCTGCTGAGCATTGGGCACGCCCTCGCGTGCGCTCGAGCTGGTGTCGAAGTGCATCACCTGGGGAGCCGCGTCGCTGAAGGCGGGCCATGCGGGAAGTCCCGGTCCGTTCGGGTCGCCGCGCTTCGCGAAATTCACCCAGTAGGCGCTCATGAGCGCCGAGAGTGCTTTGTCCGCTTCTCCAGGGGGCGCGACGGGGTTGGAGAGATTGCCGAACACGAAGCCAATTTCCGTCGCATGACTCGAGCCGGCGGGCGATGCGGGCGTGCGATGATCGAAGTAATAAAGGTATGCCTTACTCCTGCCCTTGCGGGACTGCAGGCTCGCCCACGCCCAAGTCGACCAGGCAAAGACGGAGTCACGGAAGTTGTTCTTGGCGGCGGTATGGGCCTCAGCATCCGTGGCATGGGGGTTGACGGACAGAATGAGGTCAGCCTTCTCTCCATAGGCGTCCCGAATCTGTTTCTCATAGCTTGCCGGGGTGACCTTCGGTGGCGTGAAAGCGGCTCCCTCGTCGGAGTTCGTGCCGATGAGTACGGGGGTGTCGTTGAATCGACCTGCCTCGTAGAGCACGTACTGGTCACCGATGATGACGTAGCCATCTACCGTGGGCCAGAATCCTCGCGGGACTTTAGCCGCCGCCGCCAGGACCTTGTCCGCCGGCAGCGCGCGAGCCGACTTGATGTCGTTGGCGCCAAGCGCCTCCAGCAATCTGGCACCGTTCGCTTCGGCGAGCTTCAGAGCAGGCGCACCTCCGTTACCCTGCGGCGTCGTTCTGGGGGGCGCGAGAGAGCCGCCGCTCTCAGAGATTGCACCCTGAAAGAGGCCTTTTGCCCGGGGCGAGGCCGCCAGCATGCTCACCGATATCCCGCCTGCCGACTCTCCGAAGATCGTCACGCGGTGCGGGTCGCCGCCGAATTGAGCGATGTTGTCGCGCACCCACCGCAGAGCGGCAAGCTGGTCTTCCAAGCCGTAGTTGCCTGATCCATGCCCGCTTTCCCTGCTGAGCTCCGCGTGGGCCAGAAAACCAAACGCACCCACCCGATACGCAACAGAGACCAGTATGACCCCTTGCTCGGCGAAGTGCGTCCCGTCATACAGCGGCCAGTTCGTCCCTCCTCCGACGAAGGCGCCGCCATAGATCCATACCATCACCGGAAGCTTGTCTCCGGGCGTCTTCGCCGGAGTCCACACGTTCAGGTACAGACAATCCTCACTCACGGCGGCCGGCGCTCCCAGCCGGACGGCGAACGCAATATCCTGAACGCATGCCGGCGCGAACGCATCGGCCTTCTTCGTGCCGGTCCAGGACATGACAGGTTGCGGCGCGCGCCACCGGTTCTCGCCCGTCGGTGGGGCCGCGAACGGAATGCCCTTGTATGCGGCGATTCCGTTTGCGACCACCCCTTGCACTCTACCGCCAGTGACCACTGCCGTAACAACCTGGGCATCGGCGGCCGTGGTCAGCAGGCCTGCGGCGCTCAACACGACTGCACCTATCCAACGCGAGATCATGTAAGCCCCCTTCCCAATACGGTCAACCGTAAACGAGCTTGTCGAGAAGCGCGCGCAACTGCCGGCGAGCCGTTCGTGTTGTGGAATGCGTTGCCGAACCTTCGCCAACGTCTGATAATATGGCAAGCCCTCGTACATTCTAACGCCGCCGGCGCTTCTAACTACACGTCGAGCCACGGCCTCGTTCACTGTGAGGATGCATCGATGACCCACCGTCGTTCATTCCTGGCAAGCGCCTGTTTTGTCGTAAGCGCTGCGGCTCGCGCGGTCAGCCGCTCCGCGCCCGAGGCCCAGGCAGGCGTCAGCTTGCCCGCCGGCGCGCGGGTGCCCAAGCTCGACTTTGTGTACCAATGCGAGGCAACACTCTCGCCCGCCGTTGAGATGGGCAAGACTGTCGAAGGTCAGCGCCGCATCATCCCGATTACCGGTGGGAGCGTACGCGGCCCGAAAATCCGCGCGGAGCTGCTCAGCGGTGGGTGGGACTGGAATCTGTCCCGCAGCGATGGAGCCGGATCGGTCGACGCGGCCTACTACATGAAGACCGACGACGGGGTATTGATCCGTATCGTCAACAAAGGCGTTGGCGCTGGAGGTCCGCCGGCGGCGCCCTCGGCAGCCGGCGAGCGGTTCTTCATGTTCACCCATCCCGAGTTCGAAGCGCCGGTCGGCAAGTACGACTGGCTGAATCGCTCGATGTTCGTGGGTACGCTGGGCGCGCGCAAGGACGCGCGCAATGCGGTGCTGATTCGGGTGTTTCAGGTCGTCTAGGCACACAGCGCGATCGAAGCCGGAATCTCGCCCTTCAGTTGCACTGAAAGCTCGAAGCTTCCTCGATGCTCCCGCTGCCGCTGTAGCGGGCGACCTTCGGATACGGACACAAGGGCCGCGTACGTCCCGGCCACGGGCTCGCGGGACCGGCTTTCGCCACGATCTGCCCCGGCACCTGAGCCTTCTCGACCCAAGCGACCAACGCGCCAAAACTATCGAACTGGTCCGTCGCAGGACCGCCGCCGCAGTGAGCCATCCCCGGCACGGGGAAGACCCGCACGAAGCGGGCCGCCTGCCCGTGCTCGATCCGGTCCACTTCCCGGAACCAGGCCAGCGTGTCGTTCAGTGAAAACACCGGATCCGAGGCGCCCTGGGTGACGATCATCCGGCCGCCATGGGCACGAAAGGCTTCCAGGTGAGGCGATCGCGCGGCGATTTCATCCCAAGCCGAGCGCGGAAAATCCGCAGAGGTCGCGCTGATCTTCGCAGCATCGCGGTCGAAGTCGAACTGCTCGGCGAACATGAGCGCACTCGAGAGGTCTGCCCGCACGGTCGTCGGCGGAGTGGTGAAGATTTCCGCCAACGCCGGCCCGCCCATCGCGGCATTGATGCTCGGCATCGCCCCGCCCGCAGGGCCGATCTTCCAGGCTCGCCAGCCGACACTCCCAACGCCCGCATCGAGCGGCCAGTCGGAGTAGAGCGACTGACCCTGGCTGTTCTTCGGCCCACCCAGCACGCGGCCCAGCACATCGATTTGCGCTTCGCTGATACATTGCGGCGATGAATCTTTCGAACACTTACGTTTTTCCAGCTCGCTCTTCACGCGCGCCCAGCGACAGGCGCCGAAGTCCGCGGTGATGCCGTCCTTGACGCCGTCTTCAGCGTCGCACGCAGCAAGTATGGCCTCGCGCACTTTACCGAACTGCGCGTCACTGAAAGTCCCGGCAAGCGCTCGAGGGTCTGACGTTCGCTTCTCGGCAGGAACCAGGCTCTCGAAGGCCTGCGTGTCCCAGACTTCAGCGACCGCGGCCCGCGGCAAAGAGAACCCGGGAGCGCCAGCGACGATCCCATCGAACTCCTCCGGAAAGCGTTGCGCGAACGCCATGCCTTCCTGGCCCCCTTTGGAGCAGCCGAAGAAATAGGACCGCTGGAGCGCGCGTCCGTAATATTCACGCACAACCGCCTTGGCAGCGTCCGCGACCTCCTTGAGAGAGGCACCTCCGTAGTTGGCTCTGGCGATCGGATCGAGACCGAATGCGACCGCGCCGCCGCGTTCAGGAACGCTGTTGGTGGCGTTGTCGTGTCCGGAGTCCTGCGAAACGACGGCGTACCCTTGCGCGATGGCAGGCGGTGTGCCGGCCCCCACAAAGCCGATCGCGCCCCCGAGCTCTCCTTCGGTTCCCCCACCGCCCTCGAAAAAGAAGCGTTCGTTCCAGTTGGTCGGTAGGCGCAGATGGAATCTGACAGCGTAGTGCTGGCCGTCGCGCCCTACACGATCCTGCATCGCCGCTGTGACTTCGCAATGCTCCGGAAGGACCGCGGAGCCCATCGGCGTCCTGGTCTGCTCCCCTGCCGCGTGCCACGCTGCCGAGAGCACGTGCGTGGTCGCGTCCGGCCACTTCGCTTTCATCAGCTCCGCCACCGCAGCGCATCGCTGACCGGTTGAGCTGGCACTCTCCGCAGCCGCGACCGATGCGCTCGCCAGCGTCCCTCCCAGCAGGGCAACGCCGGCGATCCAGTACACGCCTCTCATGGGATGCATAGTTTCTCCACCGCCGCGCCGCTCACGCTTTGCCACGGTCGCCGATGCCGCTCGCAGGTTGCGCGTCACCAGGCCGCGAGACCAGGATCGCGTAGAACAACACATACAACTCACAAGCAGCGGTCAGCAGGAATGACAGCTGCAGGCCGAAGTGATCCGCCAGCCAGCCCTGTACGATCACCAGCGCTCCGCCTGCGATCGCCATGACCAGCAGACCGGAGCCCTCCTCCGTGAGCGGCCCGAGATTGCGAATGCCGAGGGTGAAGATGGTCGGAAACATGATCGAATGGAACAGCCCCACCAGGATCAGTGCGACCATCGCGGTCGTGCCGGCCGCGAAGCTGGTAATCAGCATGGTCACGAATGCCGCGGTGGCGAATGCTGCCAGCACTTTCTCCCCGGCGATGAAGCGCATCAGGTAGCTCCCGCCGAACCGGCCGATCATCATCCCGCCCCACAATAAAAACAGATACTGCGACGCCTGCGCGTGCGTCACGTCCCCGATACCCGGCAGGGAGACGAAATTGATGAATAGATTCGACACGCCGATCTCGGCGATCAGATAGATGAAGATCGCCGGAACACCGAACACCAGGTTGCGGTGACGCCAGAGGGAATGGCTGCGCCGCTCCGCCGCGGACGTTCGTTGCGCGTGCACACCAATATCCGGCAATGCGGAGCGGCCTATGATCAGCGCCAGTACGATCAGCACAGCGGCAACGATGAGGTAGGGAAGTTGCACGGCCCGCGCGTCGGCGAGCCGCTCCGCTGCGCTCAGCACTTTATCCGCCCGCGCGGTACCGGACGCGGACCGACCCAGGATCAGATAGCCACCGAACAGGGGGGCCAGCGTCGTTCCGAGGGAGTTGAAGGCCTGGACGAAGTTCAACCGCGCGGGCGCCGAGTCCGGCGAACCGACGACGGCGACATACGGATTCGCGGCGACCTGCAGGAGCGTGATTCCTGCAGCAATCGTAAAGAGAGCCACGAGCGTGACCGAGTACGAGGGCAGTCGCGCGGCGGCCAGCATCGCCAGTGCTCCGCCGGCCATGGTCAGCAACCCGATGACGAGCGAGCGCTGATAACCTACGCGCTCGATCAACTTGGCCGCGGGGATGGAAGCGACGAAGTAAGCGATGAACCAGACTGACTCGATCAGTGTGGTCTGCACATAATTGAGGTCGAACACGCTGCGCAGGTGAGGCAGCAGCGTGTTGTTGATGACCGTAATGAAGCCCCAGATGAAGAACAGGCTGGCCAGCAGGCGCAGCGCATGGGAATAGTGGGCCACATTCACCGCTGAAGCCTTGCCGGCGGCGCCGGCACCGTGAGCCACCATGGTCCCCCTGTTGCCGCCGACGCGCGCAGCTGCAAAGATCGGCTGAAGGTATTTGTCTGAGTATATACTAGTGTCTGGGCGACGATAGCGGGAAGGGGCCATGGGCATGCGCAGCGGGCAGTCCGGAATCCACGGCATTTGTGGGGCGCTGACGATCGCGGCGCTGGCGGTCGCCTGCTCCAGTGGCGCAAGTGCGAGCACTGCGGAGCGCGCGCTCTTCGGAAAGCTGCAGGACGGCACGCCGATCGAGGCCGTCACGCTCGCGAACGACAAAGGCGTCCGGGCGCGGATCATCACTTACGGGGCCACCCTACAGTCTCTGGAGGCGCCCGATCGGAAGGGCCGCACGGCGGACGTCGTGCTCGGCTATGACGACCTGCGCAGCTATGTCGAAAAACCCAACTACTTCGGGGCGACCATTGGCCGCTACGCCAATCGCATTGCCGGCGGAACCTTCTCCCTGGATGGCCACACCTATCGGCTGGCGCGCAACGACAAGGCCAACTCGCTCCACGGGGGCACCGTCGGCTTCGACAAGCGGGTCTGGAGAATCGATAGCGTGGCGAGCGCTCCCCTCGCGGCGGTAACGTTTGCGCTCACCAGTGCCGCGGGAGATCAGGGGTACCCCGGCAGGCTGGAAGTGCGGGTGCGTTACGCACTCGATGACTCCAACGGGTTGAGCATCGAGTACACCGCAACGACCGATGCGCCCACGGTCGTCAATCTGACCAACCATGCCATTTTCAATCTGGCCGGCGAAGGCTCTCCCAGGGGAGCCTTGGGTCAGCGGCTGACGATCCCCGCCAGCCACTACACTCCGGTGGACGCGAGCTTGATACCGACGGGCGAGCTGCGGCCTGTACAAGGGACGGTATTCGATTTCAGGGCCGGCCGAATCATTCAGGACGGCATCCGCGACGGCCGCGACGCGCAGATCGTGGCGGGCCGGGGATACGATCACAATTTCGCGCTGGATGCCGGCTTGACGGCCGAGCCGAAGCTGGCTGCGCGCCTGGAGGATCCGCAATCGGGCCGCGTGCTCGAGGTGTGGTCGACCGAGCCGGGCGTGCAGGTGTACACGGGCAACTTTCTGGACGGCACACTCATCGGCAAGCAGGGGCATCTCTACCGCATGGGCGACGGCGTGGCGCTCGAGCCCCAGAAGTTTCCGAACGCCCCCAACGAGCCGAAGTTTGCCTCCGCCAGAGTCGATCCGGGGAGCCCGTATCATCACCGGATGATCCTGCGGCTGGGAGTCGCTCCCTGAAACGCTGGCCGCGCACCACGGCCGGAGCATCGATATGCGCTACACCTTCTTCTCCCTTCTGGCGACATCGTTGTGGATGATCGCTCTCCGGGCCACTACAGCGTGCGCCGCCGGCCCTGACCCGATCGAAATCAGGATTCAGACGGATCAGCCCGGTGCACCGATCGATCGCAACATTTTTGGCCAGTTCGCCGAGCACCTGGGCAGCGGAATCTATGACGGAATCTGGGTGGGCAAGGACTCCCGCATTCCGAACGTACGTGGAATTCGCAGCGACGTGGTGGCCGCCCTGCGCCGCTTGCACGTTCCCAATGTCCGCTGGCCCGGCGGGTGCTTTGCCGACGAGTACCACTGGCGAGACGGCGTCGGCCCCGCCTCGATGCGCAAATCCACGGTCAATTCCAACTGGGGTGGCGCAATCGAATCCAACGCCTTCGGCACCGACGAGTTCATGGACTTCACCAGTCAGATCGGCAGTGAGGCTTATATCTCCTTGAACGTCGGATCGGGCACCCCCGCCGAGGCGGCAGCCTGGATGGCGTACATGACCGCCGATGCGAGGACCAGTGCCGGACGCGAGCGCGCGGCCAACGGTCATGCGGCGCCTTACAAAGTCCGCTTTGCCGGAATCGGCAACGAGAGTTGGGGCTGCGGGGGGTCGATGTCGCCCGACTATTACGTGAGCCAGCTCAAGCTGTACAGCCGATTCGCGCACAACCTCAACCCGGCGCAGGCGGGGGAGCATTCCATGTGGCGCATCGCGGTAGGCGCCGATGGCGCCAACACCGACTATGTCGAAGCCGTCATGAGAGCCTGGAAGGAGCGACCCTGGAGCTGGGACATGGAAGCAGTCTCGCTGCACTCCTACACGTCCGCGGGCTGGCCGCCCAAGCACCCGAGCACCGACTTCGGCGAAGCCGAGTATGCCCTGTTCCTGGCGGACACCTTGCACATGGACACGCTGATCTCCCGGGACGCGGCGATCATGGACCGATACGATCCGCAGAAGAAGATCGCCCTCGCGGTCGATGAGTGGGGAGCGTGGCTGGCGCCGCTTGCGGGAACCAATCCGGGCTATCTGGTCCAGCAGAACTCGCTGCGGGATGCCATCCTGGCGGCGCTCAACCTGAACATCTTCGCGCGCCACGCCGATCGGGTGAAGATGGCGAACATCGCGCAGATGATCAATGTGCTGCAGGCCATGATCATGACGCGAGGTGAGAAGATCGTCCTCACGCCGACGTACCACGTCTTCCGGCTCTATGTTCCCTTTCAGGACGCGACCTTTCTGCCGCTGCACCTCGAGGCCGGTGTCTATTCATCGGGATCCGTCAAGCTGCCCCGCGTGGACGCGATTGCGGCACGAGATGGCCAAGGGCGAGTCTGGCTCGCTGCGGTCAACCTGGATGCACACGAGTCGGTGAGGCTGCATCTGACCACGAGCGCGGGAGAAGCTCGGTCGGCCACCGGTGAGGTACTCACTGCGGCGCGGGTGGATTCAGTCAATACTTTCGAGGCACCCGAGCTCGTGAAACCCATCCCTCTCTCCGCTCAGCGGACACCCCAAGGGCCCGAACTCACTCTGCCCTCGAAGTCCGTGGCGGTCGTCGAAATCAAGTAGGCGCTCGCCGCTACCGGCGGCGGCTGCGAGGCCGTGATCGTGTATGCGTAACCGGGGTATCACTGCGCGCGAGCTTGATCAGTGAGCGCATTGCCGCTTCCGCTCGGCCCGAATCTCTTTTCGCAATCGCTTCGTACACGCGTTCGTGATCCGGAATCGGGTCACGTCGCAGTGGACGCTCTCGCTGCTTGAAAACCGTGGTGGCATGAACCGCCGCACTGACGCTCGTGGCAAGTGCAACCAAGAAAGGATTGTGTGTCGCGTCCAGCAATGCGGCGTGAAAGCCCAGATCGGCCAGCCGTCCGTCCTCGGTTGAAAGGGTATGGCGGCGCATCTGATCCAGGAACCGCCGCAGTGCCTTCAGTTGCGCCGCGGTCCGCCGTCGCGCTGCAAGTGCGGCCGCACCTGGCTCGACCAGATCGCGAAGCTCGAATAAGCCATCGAGGACCGCGCGCTCCGGTTCTGACTGAAAAATCCACTCGAGGATGTCCGGGTCCAGCCAGTTCCATTTCGAACGGGAGTTGACCCGTGTGCCGATCTTGGGGCGTGCGTCCACCAGGCCCTTGGCTGCCAGAATCCGTACCGCCTCCCGATAAGCGGCCCTGGAAACCGACAGTTGCTCGCTCGCAGCCACTTCGCCGTCGAGAATATCCCCCGGGGCATAGTATCCAGACACGATGGCCATGCCGATCCGCTGCGCAATGGCACCGTGTATCCGCAGCGCGCGGCTGCGACGCGCGCCCCCCTGGGACAGCTCCGGTATATGACCGAGCTTCGTGATGGGGCGAGGAGGATTGGGGCGCACCCGGTTAGCCTAGCACGCACGTATCGCGCACAACTGCCATTCCGCGCAGAAAACCTCGCGGGCGGACCGGTGCCGTTCGCTACTCCGGGAGCCTGATCTGGCCTTCCACATCGAAGCTGGCGCTGACCGAGGGAGCGCCTGTTCCTGGCTGACCGCCGCCGATGGAGAGTGTGTAGTGACCCTGGGCGACGATGATGTCGCCGCTTTCGGTGACCATGCTCAGATCGCGTTGCTGCAGGTGAAAGGCCACTTTCTGAGTGGCGCCCGCTGCCAGATGGATCCTCTGAAAGCCACGCAGCGCCCGCAGGGGTGCACCGGGAATATCTGGAAACTGCAGATAGAGCTGCACGACCTCGTCTCCGGCGACTGACCCGATGTTGGTTACTTTGACGGCGACACTCAACGGTTCGTCTGCGTGGAGCGGTGCCTTGGGCACCGTCAAAGCGTCATAGCGGAAATTCGTGTAGCTCAGACCGTAGCCGAAGGGCCAGAGCGGCTCGCCCCGGAAGTAGCGATAGGTACGCCCCGTCATCGAGTAGTCTTCAAAGGATGGCAGCTGCTGCACGTCCTTGTAGAACGTCACGGGAAGACGGCCGGCAGGGTCATTCCTGCCGCTCAGGGTCTCCGCGATCGCCGCGCCGCCCTCTTCCCCCGAGTACCAGCTCTCCAGGACCGCATTGGCGTGCGCTTTCTCCCAGTTGACGCCCAAGGCGCTGCCGTTCATCAGCACCACGACCAGCGGTTTTCCGGTAGCGGCGAGAGACTGAACCAGATCCTCCTCCGGCTTGGGCAAATCGAGGCTCGTCCGGTCCCCGCCCAGGAAGCCCGGCTGGTCGACTCGCATCTCCTCGCCTTCCAGGCGGCTGGTGATGCCCACGACGGCAACAATGATGTCGGCCTCTTTGGCTGCCGCGCTTGCAGCCGGATCGGGTGTATCGTTCACCGGCGCCCAGATGAGCTGGGCATCCGGGCGATCGCCCGAGGCCTGCCGATACTCCACTTCCAGCTTGACCGGGTGATCGCGTTGCAGGTGAACGGGGCTGAGATTCGCCCCGCCGCTGTACATCTGCACGATCTGCCGGCCATCGACGCTCACGCGTGCCGAACCCCCAGCCCTGATGCCGATGAGATAGTCGCCCGTATCGCTGGCATGGATGAGCCCGGTCCACGACACGGCGACCGGTTTCCCCCGCGTCTGCTCCGGCAAATCGCTCTCGCTCAAGTTGACCCCTGGCTCGATGCGAGAGACCAACAGCGCAGACGACGAGTCAGGATTCAGCCCCGAGCGGTACTGCGCCTGCAGGCCAGGTTGCCCATCAGGGGTCGTGAGCACCGAGCGCGGGATCGGGCCGCCCTGATTGGAGAGAAACTGCGTCCCGGGAACATAAGTGATCTTCGCGTCCGGGAACTCCGCCCTCATCCCCTCCAGCACAGTGACCGTGTGAGTGGGAGTGCCGTTGTAGTTGCCGAGAAGCACGGCGGTCTGATCTGCGAGCGGGCCGACTACGAGGATGCGTTTCGGGCTCTTCAGCGGCAGTACACCGTCGTTCTTCAACAGGACCATCGATTCATTGGCCAGCCGGCGGGCGAGACTGCGATGCGCGGCACTGTCGAGCTGCCTCTCATCGACTCTCGTGTAGGGGACCGCGGACGGCGGATCGAACATGCCGAGCCGGATGCGCGCCGTGAACAGTCGAACCAGGGCGGTGTCGACGGCCCGCTCCGACAGATACCCCTGCTGGACGGCCTCGATGTAGGGCCGGTAATCGTGATCGTCGTTGACTTTCGCGAAGTCGACGCACTCGTTATCCATGCCACGCTCGAGTGAGATGGCCGAGGCCTGCGGTTGAGTGGAGCGATAACGGTGACCACTATCGATATCCCGAACCGCACCGCAGTCCGAGACCACGTAGCCCCGGAATTGCCATGCCTCACGCAAGGTGTGCTCGAGCAGGAATTCGCTGGCGCAGGCGGGTTGCCCGTTGATGGCGTTGTAGGCGCACATCACCGAGCCGGCGTGACCCTCCACGACGGCGGCGCGAAAGGCGGGCAGGTAGGTGTCTTCCTGATCGTGCCTGCTCACATCGACATCGGCAAAGTGACGCGTGGGTTCCGGTCCACTGTGCACTGCGAAGTGCTTCGGCGTCGCGATGGCCAGGTAGTAGCGGGGATCCGTTCCTTGCATGCCCGTGACGAACGCGACGGCCATGCGGCCGCTCAAGAACGGATCCTCGCCGTAGGTCTCCTGCCCTCGGCCCCAACGCGGATCACGAAAGATGTTGACGTTGGGAGCCCAGAAGTCCAGGCCCTCGAAGATGTTCGAATGGCCGGCGCGTTCGGCCTGTACATGCTTGATGCGCCCTTCGATGCCGATCGCAGTGGCCATGGTATGAATGCCGGCCACATCGAAGGTGGCCGCGAGGCCGATGGGCTCCGGGAACTCCGTCGTGCCGTTGACCGCGACCCCGTGCAGCGCTTCGCTCCACCAGTCATAAGCAGGGATACCCAAACGGGGGATGGCCCGAGCCTGGTTGACAAGCTGCGACGCCTTCTCCTGGAGCGTCATCCGGTGCACGAGATCAACCGCCCGCTCTTGCGCAGAGAGCGAGGGATCCTTGTACGGTGGACTGCCGGTTTCCTGCGCTCGCACGCTGAATACAGCGAGCACGATGCAGCTCAAGGCCGCGGACAGGCGCTTTCCGGACACGATCACTCCGCTTTCCTTTACAACTGCCGCACGCCTCCCGGAGCAATCGAGCGCGGCTCGACAGCCAGGGTGTTCACGAGCGGCGCACCGAACTCCGGCAGCTCGATTTCGTAGCGGTCGCCAGGCTGCGCCCGAATGCCGTCCGCGAAGCTCAGGGTCGCGGTCCCGAAGAAATGCACATGGACGTCGCCGGGGACCCGATGAGCCGGGTACTTGAAGTGGTGAAACTCGAGATTCTCGAACGAGTGACACATGTTGTCCTCGCCCGTGTGAAACGGCTTTTCCCAAATGACCTTGCCGTTGCGGCGAATGCGGCTGCTTCCGGCGAGATTTGCGGGGGGTACACCGCTACGCAGTTCTGGCCCGACACTGCATGCGCGCAGCTTCGAATGAGCCAGGTAGAGATAGTTACGCCGCTCGGTCACGTGGTCAGAGAACTCGTTGCCGAGCGCAAACCCCAGGCGCACCGGGGTTCCGTCCGAAGCGATGACGTAGAGGCCGACGAGCTCCGGCTCCTCTCCGAAATCCAATGCGCACTGCGGCGCGAGGAGCCGCGCACCCGATCCGACCAGGATGCGGCCATTGCCTTTGTAAAACCATTCGGGCTGAGCGCCGGCTTGCCCATGCCGCGGCTTGCCACCCTCGATGCCCCAGAGAAACATTTGCATCGAGTCGGTGAGCGCGACCGCGTCCGCCGCCTCGCCTTTCACATGCATGGCATCGCGCGTTGCTGCACTACCCAGGTGCGTAAGCCCCGTCCCTGAGACCAGACAACGCGCCGGGTCCGGGTGAGTCAGTGGCGGCAGGAGTCGCCCGTCCTCCAGCAGTTGTTCATACGGCTGCTCGCCCGCTCGGTGCGCGGCGGCAGCTGCTTGCGCGAGAGTCTCTCGCCTGGCGATCGCCCCAAGTGCCAGGTCATAGACGCTGGCGTAGTCCGCGAGGACGCTCACGACCGAGCCGGTCCTGTCGACACAGCCCACCTGCGACTCGCCTGCCCCGTTGCGAAACTGGATCAACCGCATTGACACAGGGTCACTCACGCCATTCGCGCACCGATCTCTATTTGTCTGAGTATTACATCAAGCGGGGGCGGCAGGCAAAGATCATGGAAGTGCCCTGGCGAAATCGCAGCGGCAAGCCCCGAGTGTGGAGACTTTCCGGAAGCTCCCGAATTCGAAGCAGTCCGCTTCGAGCGTGCCTGCACGGCGACTCGTTGAAACGAGTTGTCGCGGCTACATCGACTCCTGGAGTCGCCTCAATACGAGTCGAACCCGCGCATCTACCTGGCTGCCGCCGCAGGCCGATTGGGCCGCAGGTTGTACACCGTACCGTCCGCCTTGGTGGCGGAAATCCAGGCACCGGCCGGACGGCCGTCGCGCATCGGATTCGCGACGATGCTCACCTTGTCTCCCGGCAAAAACGTCTTCGCCTTGATTCCCACACGCAGCAGCGTCGAGGGTCCTTCGGTCTCGAAGCCCCACTCCACCGCCTTGCCGTCGGAGCCGACGACCAGCACCTGCAACCAGGAGTGCGGGTTGGTGTATTGAAACTCCTTCACGGTTCCGTGCACGGTGACGGTCTTCGAGAGGTCGAACATCGCCGCCGAGTGATGGGCCAGAGCTGCCCCGGTGAGGGCCGTCAGGCAGCAGATGATGAGTATCTTGTTCAAGCTCGGACTCCTCTCATTTCTTTGCAGCATCCAGGGCGTCGTCTTCGGCGAACAGCTTTTTCTGCGCCTCCGTCAGATAAAAGGTGTCCGGCTCCTTGTAGCTGCGCTGGATCGTGACAGTCTCACCTTTGAGGATGAATTGGGAACCCCCGGTCGGGGTGCGCACCACATTGTTGTTGGTCTCGCACGACCACATATCGATTCGCGAGCCTGCGGTGTTGACTCGCTTGTAGTGCATCACGACGTGCCAGGGCGTGCGCAAGCCCTTTGGGTCCCACACGGTGACCTCATCCTCGATCGTGTCGTGGTCGAGCTGATGGATGCGCTCGACGGTGCTCGTCTGAGAGCTGTAGTCCGGCTGGGAGCGCTGATACTCGCCATGAGTGACGCGAATGGTGTGCACGACCAGAGTCTGGCCGTCCCAGAAGCCGATCGAGTCTCCGTCCCACAAAGGTTGCGCCTCCGCGTCAGGGATGTGACCGCGGCCGTCGGTGTAGATCCTGCGCGCCTCGCTTTGTTGCTCGTTGACCCACCAGGTCTCGCTCGGCGTCACGATGAACTCGCGCAGGAACGGCTCCGTCAACCAGCGCGGATAGCCTGCCGGCAGGCAATCACTCAGCTGGTCCCATTCATTGCCGGCGGCCACCTGGCGCAGCTTCTCCTGGAGGGCAGCCTTGTAACGCGGGGTCAAGTCCGCGGTGGTGGGTCCCGGCGTGAAGCCCTTGCTGGTCTGCTTGGGATCGAACTTCAGCCCCTCGCTCGCTGCCCGGGTCCAGATCCCGGACCAGTCCGGCATTTTTTCGTAGCTCGTGCGCAGGTACTGCGTGCCGCCATGAGCCGCGGCCTTCATCTTCAGATAAGCCTGATAGGAGTCCCGGTAGTAGCTGGGGATCGGCGTATCGGGCGCGGGCTTGTCCCAGGTGTTCGCCGTCGAGCCTGGCTCCCTCGGAAGATAGGTTTGGGCGGCCGCTGTGACGGCCAGCCCGCCGGTCAGCAACACAAGAGTCGCATTCCGGCACACGCCCGGACTACAGAACCGAGAACCTGTAGAGACTTTTTTCATGATGGGTTCCTGAAATCCAGTTGCATCGCCTGCCGCAGGCGCGGGCGCGCAAACAGAAGGACACGAGCGACTACGCCATTGCCGCCGGCCCGAATGCATTGCTTTCGGCCTTGCCTTTGCCGATGCAACCCCAGAGGGCAAACCCTGAGAAGACGACGAGCGCGGCGAGGGGTACGCCAAAGTTGAGCTGAGCACCCAGGTCGAGCCGATGATCCCAGATCGCCATGGCGGCCACCGTCAGGACTGCAGGGACGAGGAGTAGCCACCCGCTGTGGCCCATATCGTGCAGCCGGCGCGCATGTAGGACGATGGCGGGGAACAGCAGTACCAACAGACTCCACTGAGGGTACACGTTCGGACTCGCTTGCGCGTACCACCACACCACGAGAGCAAGCGGAATGACCGCGCCGATGAAGTGGCCGCGCGAGGTGCGGCCTTTGGAGTGCACGAACAGGGTATCCCAGGTCATTGCCTGCTCTGACTCACCCAACGTCAAGGGATTACGCTGCAACGCTGCCTTGTAGTAGTCGATGTACGCCAGCATCAGAAGACCGTTCAGGGCAAATGCAACGAGCGCCAGCAGCAAGGGGAGCGGCTGGTGCTCAAGTACCGCCCAGTACAGCGCACATGTCGACGTCGGCATCACCACGCACAGTGCCGCGGGTACGAAGACGCCGGCGACAAGGAACGCTCCCGTGACCAGTTGGATCAGCATCGCCATGGTCAGCAGACCCGAGTGAACAAACGCGCCCATCAGCTCGGCGGCGAGCGGTTCATGACCCATCGGCACCGACCACAGCGAAAAGAATAAGTAATTGGCGCCGCTGATGAGCATCCAGGCACCGAAGATCGTGCGACCAACGGTTACCAACTGCTGCATGGCCGGGCTGGTGGTAGTTTGCCCGGGGACACCTGCGCCCGGGACCCGCGCCTTCGAGCGTAGAGCGAACATCGCGCGATAGCAGCCAATGAAGGCCACGCACAGCAGCAAGTCGCTGGCCAGCACCCTTCCGCCAGCCAGGACACTGCCCGGGTTCCACATCGAAAGCGGTGCATCCCACCAGAACACACAGACCGCGACCGGCATGCACACCAGGAGCATGGCGGGAGTAAACAGGCCGAAAAGGACGGCGATTCCGGTGAGCAGCTCTACACCCTTGACGACATCAAACAGATGGCTGTGAAGCAGGGCAAACAACATCTCGTGCGCCAGAGGTCGAGTGGTGTAGTACCCAGGCTGCGGAAAGATGTGAATGAAGTGCTCGAGCCCTGCTGGAATCATCCAGGCCGCATACCAGAGCCTCACGAGCCATACTGCATATTTCATTGCATTCCCCTGCTTTTATCGTTGTGCTCGAACACACTCGCCTGGTGCGTGATGGCGCCGATCACCTCACCTGATTCACCTTTGGAAAATCCAAGCCACGATCACGTATCCCAGCTGCCCGTCCCCGGTCGATGACCAGATCGCGCTGCACATAAGGGTGTGCCGCATGTAATCGACAAAGCAAGTCCGCACACTCGCCCGGCGAAGCGCAACCATCCGAAGATCGAGGCGACGTAAAGGCGCCAAAGGTTTTGGGCGAGTTAACTACTTGATGCAGCACGCGAATCTGGAATCTCAGCTCCCGGTTCATCACCGGCGCAACAGTGATTTTTCCATCTATTTCCAACGAGTTATCTCGACTTCCAAGTGTACAACGCCGCCGTCAGCCGTCACTGACAGGGGCAGACTTGCCCGGTACATGCGCCGAAGCCGATGGATACGTACCCCTCTCGAATGGCACGCCCTTTGATGGTGAGCTCGTCTCCATCCTCCAGCCACAGCCGCCTGGAGCCGCCGGGCAGCTCGAGCGGCTTGCTGCCGTGCTGGTTGATCTCGGCAAGGCAGGCGCGTCCTTCGGCCTCCGGCCCCGACACCGTACCGCTCGCAATGAGATCGCCAGCCTGGACGTTGCATCCATTGCTGGTTTGGTGCGCAAGCATCTGCGCAAAGGTCCAATACAGATGCCGCAAGTTCGTGTATACGATGCGGGCGGCGGGCAGGCCCGCGGCCCGCATGCCTGCGCTCTGCACATAGGCCGTCAGCTCAACGCCCATACCGCCGGCTTGCGAATCCCGGATGCTGTCGAGATGAGCCGGCACGCGGGGCTCGCTGGGGCGTCGTTCGGGCCGGGCAACGCGAAACGGCGCCATCGCCTCGTGAGTCACGATCCACGGCGATATCGTCGTGAGGAAGCTCTTTCCCAGGAAGGGGCCGAGGCCGCCCATCTCGAGCATCTGAATACCGCGGGCCGACCAGTCGTTCAAGAGGCAATACCCGAACAGACGATCCGCCGCGTGATCCACTGAGAGAGAAGCTCCGAGCGCGGTGCCCTGAGCGACGAATGCGGCGAATTCGAGCTCGAAATCCAACCGTGGCTCGGGCCCGAACTGCACCTCCCTGGAAGCGTCGTCGGCGGCGCCGAACCGGCCCCGCGGACGAATGACCGCAGACGCGCTCGGGCGAATGGAGGAGGTCCTGCCGTGATAGCCGATCGGAAACTGGAAGAAGATCCGGGCCGGCTCGCCGTTGCGCATGTTTGCCATGTGCGTGTAGGAACACGAGAAGTCCGTGTAGCCGCCGATCCTCGCGGGCAATGTCATCTGTGCCTGCTCGAGTGGGACCAGAAGCTCCGATCCCCGGCCACGCAGACGCTCCGCGCCCGGCCCATCAGCTCGAAGGCATTTCGAAAGCTGCGCCCTCAGTGCCGAGACATTCGTCGCAGGCTGTTCCATCAGAGCGTTGAGCGTCGGCCCTGCGGCCGCGGCCGCCGCAACCGCCGCCGCCCCAGTGAACAACCCGGCCTCGCATGAGGCGCGCAGGTCCAGCAGGTGATCGCCGATCGCGACTGCGCCGCGAGGTGCATCGGGTGATCCCTGCCGGCAAAACACACCGAAGGGAAGATTCTGCACCGGGAAATCGGACGCGGGAGAATTCGCCGCTTCGATCCAGCTGCGCAGGCCCGGATCGTGTGTCTCGTTGAGCTCAACCACCGATCACTCCTTCGACATGGACTCTGCAGTACACAGTCGAACGCAGCTATCGCTTGCGAATTCCGTCGATGACATAGTCCCGCAAGAACTGCGCGTATTGCCGGTTGATGTCCGCTGCATTGAAGGTCGCGCCGAAGGCGACCTCGAGGATAGGCCGCCCGGTGACGAAGAACTCGCACACACCGATGATGGCGAGATAGAGAAACACGCCCTCATGAGACCGGAATCCGCCTCGGCGCGCAGTTGCTGCGGCCATGTCGCGAAAGCTCTGTACACCTTGTAAGGTGAAGGTGCGGAAGAAGGCCTGGGCCTCTGCCTTGGGCGAATTGACGACCTCATCGATCATCAGGCGATGAAAGTACGGGTGCTCAATCTGGAACTCGAGCAACGCGACCGCCATCTCCCGGATACGCGTCTCAGGATCACCGGACAGTCGCCTCTCCACCGCATCGAGCCGGCCCCTGAGCACTCCGAACAAGTGCCGTGCGGCGGCCAACAACAGTCCTGAGCGATCAGTGAAGTAATAGCGAATGAGGGAGCGGTCGACGTTCGCGTGCCGAGCGAGCTTGACTAGCGACAACTCACGAGGGGCCACTTCGCGCAGAAGCTCACAGGCCTTCAGGACAATAGCGTCGGCGCCCACGCTGCGACCGGAAGCGGCGGGACGTCCGGGAGAGCGACGGCGGCGCGGCCGCCGGTTCACCCGAGCCGCATCGATATGTCTCATCGCCGGCTTGACTGTCATGCTCGACCTTAGATGGGCAGTGCGATGGTTCGGGCGAGGGCCGCCGTCGCGCCCTGGTGCTCACTCAGCGGCGCGTGCGCCATTTCGAGATCTCCGAGCTTCGCTGAACCCTCGACCACCGCCTTGCAGCGCTCGAAGCGGCGCTGCATGAACCGACCCAGTGCCGAATCGAGCGATGCCTCCTCAGCAAGCTCCTCGGCCAACACAATGGCATCTTCCACGGCAAGCCCGCAACCGTAGGCGGCGTGCGGTGTCGTCCCATGCGCGGCATCCCCGATTACCAGAACGCGTCCCCTGAACCAGGGAGCTGGCAGCAGAAACGTCTCGAGCGGACGATAATTGACGCGCGACCGACCGCTCAGACGCGCACGGAGCGCCGGCCAGATGCCGCCAAAGGGAGTCAGCCGCTGTGCCAGCAGCTCCACCCACTGCTCCTCCGGCATGCGGGGATTGTCCGGAACGTGCTCCAGCAGGAACATGTACATCTCATCGCGAGAGACCG
>Ga0134125_10001679_pt1 | contig 27068 bp, 13 predicted proteins | sample KB31751_FD_96464 | JGI IMG/M metagenome (GOLD analysis project Ga0134125, IMG submission 96464) | Terrestrial soil microbial communities with excess Nitrogen fertilizer from Kellogg Biological Station, Michigan, USA - KB3-175-1 | ecosystem: Environmental > Terrestrial > Soil > Unclassified ...
TGCTCGACAATGCGACAGGCGCGCTTGGTTACTACGGCGTGTTCACCGCCAACATGCAAGCCGACAACGTGGATTCTCCGGGCTCAGACGCGATCATCGCGTCGGCGCAGGCCCATGGCATCCCCGTTGTTTCTGCTCGGCAGATGCTGACCTGGCTGGATGGACGCAACGGTTCCACCATCAGCGCCGTAAGCTGGGACGGCACGAACCTTGAATTTCAGTTACAAGTTGCCCCGGGCGCGAATGGCCTGGACGTCATGATCCCGGTAAGTGTGGGTCCAATACCGTTGACGCGCGTGCTGTTCAATGGCGTTCCGGTACCGTTCCCCACACAGTGGATCAAGGGAATCCAATATGCGTTTGTGAGCGCCGCCACGGGCGCCTATCGCGTTTCCTACGGGGAACAGCCGGGCCTCCTGACCGTAACGGCGCAGAGCACATCAAAAACATACGGCGACGCTAATCCGCAGTTTACTTATTCCGTTTCCGGTTTCCTGAACAACGACCCGCCTACGATAGTCACTGGAACTCCGGATTGTACGAGTGCTGCGGGTATCAGTACGCCCGTGGGAACAAGTCCCATCACTTGCAGTCTGGGCTCGCTCTCAGCGATCAACTACACGTTCAAGTTTGCACCAGCAACACTCACCATCAACCCGGCGCCACTGGTGCTGGCAGGGAATGACGTGAGCCGCCTTTACGGGGATGCGAATCCTGCGTTCACCGGTTCTGTGGTTGGTCTCAAAGCGGGCGACCAGGCAGGCGCTACCTTCGCAACCTCTGCGCTCATTACCAGCGCGGTCGGGAGCTATCCGCTGGTAGGAACTGTGGTTCCGGGAGCCGGCTTCAATGGGAGCAACTATTCGATCACTTCCAGTGGCGCGCTGACGATTTCTCCCGCGACGCTCAACGCCTCGGCTGTCAATGTAAGCCGAGTTTACGGCGATTCGAACCCGGTTTTCTCTGGTACGTTGACTGGGCTCAAAAATGGCGACTCAATTACTGCTACGTTCAGCACCGCAGCAGGCGCAGCCAGCTCAGTGGGCAGCTATTCGATTGTGCCCACGTTCAGTGATCCGCAAAGCAAACTTACGAACTACACAGTTGTTCCGAGCGGCAATCTAACGGTCACGTCTGCGCCCCTTGCGGTGGCAGCGGCGAATGCGAGCCGTCCGTATGGCGAATCTAATCCCGTATTTACGGGTACCATCAGCGGGATCAAGAATTCTGACACCATCACGGCATCCTTTGCCAGCGCTGCAACGTCCGCCAGCGCAGCGGGGACTTACCCGATTGTGCCGGCGTTGGCAGACCCAAATTCCAGGCTCGGCAATTACGCGGTGACGTCAACCAACGGAGTTTTGACGGTTGCGCAGATCACGCCCACCGTATCACTCAACGTCCAGGCAGCACAGCCGCTCACGCAATTAACCGCGCAGTTCCAGAACGTCGGTCCGGCGCAGCCGACGGGTACGGTCCAATTCTTCATCGGCGCGGCCCCGATTGGCTCGCCGGCAACGATCTCAGTTTCTGGTGGTGTGGCGCAGGCCACGGCACAAGCTAACTTGGCACCAGGTGCTCAGTCCTTCACGGCGATCTACTCGGGCGATGTGAATTACACTGCATCTACGTCCACCGCGCTGACGGTCACGGTTCCCACGCCGCAGTTCGTGCTCAACGGCAACGGGAATACATCCGTCTCGGTTGCGGCCGGGAACAATGCGCTCTTCAATCTCACTCTTGCGCCCCAGGGATTCAATGGGTCGATTTCCTTCAACTGTTCAGGAGCCCCGGCGGGCACTAGCTGCACAGTGAATCCGAATCCGGCCACGGTTACAGGGCTAGCCAACGTACCCGTCACGGTGACGATCTCCAACACACAGAATGCTAGGTTGAAACCGGTAACGTTCAGGCCTCCTTTGTTTGTGTTCGCGGGAGTGCTCGTGGGGCTGTTTTCAGGCTTTAACAAGAAGCGCCGCAAACTTATTCTTCTGTCCATCGCGGCATTTGTGATTGTGGGACTAGTGGCGTGCGGCGGTGGTTCTTCCAGTGTGGGAACTGGCGGCGGAGGAGGCCGCGTTCCAACCAATGCGGTCATTACCGTGACCGGTTCCAGCGGGTCGCAGACAGCCAGCATCAACCTGAACCTGACGATCACACATTGATCTCGCGGGAACTCCCCTGGCGGGTCGCGGACTTCCGGGACGCGGCCCGCTTCGAGGATCCCAGGCAGAGATCTCTCAATGGTGCTTGACGTTGCGGTAGATGTCAGGATCCAGCTTGCTTTGCCTGCTCTTCCATCTTCTTCCGCAAGCTCAAGGGACGCATATCTGTCCAAACCTCCTTGATGTAGTCGAGACACTCTTCTTTCGTGCCGCTCTTGCCTGCATCGTTCCAGCCAAGCGGATTTTCGCGATATTCCGGCCAGATTGAATACTGCTCCTCATGGTTCACCACAACCTTGTAGATGGTTTTATCCTGACTTTCTTCGCTCATGTGATACCTCTTTTTGAATTGATACGCTCAGTCTTTGCGATCCGTTGTGCGTAAAAGTTTTCTGGATATCAGTGCTCACTACTGATGACGTCTGACAGTCGCCGGCTCACCACGGTGGCGTCGCCGTTTTGTACTGATGCAGCAGCCTTAGGACGCGTCAGCGCTAATCTGCGTCCTGCTTCCGGAAGTCCGAACGATTCATCTTCAATGTAAGTCTCTCCTGCATGCTGAGAATCGATCACAAAACTGATGTCGACGCCTTCCGGCGGAAGCACGCAGATGAGTCTCTGCCATTGATCCGGCCCAAGTCGCAATCCAGCCGGAGAAATTGGCACAGGGACGCCGGCTACACTGGCCGAAGCCAGTTTTGTCCCGGGCGGAAAGAGTAGCTCGGCCTGAGTGGCGCCTCGCGGCGAGCGTAGTCGTCCGGAAACACCCAGATAATCCTGTTCGTGATGCACCTGCATCGACTCAAGGACCGGAGCAGGTAATTCGAGCCTGCTTCCCGGCGCGGTAAACATGGGCCACGGCGCCCACGGGTAGGGCTTGGTTCGCGTGAAGGTCAACCCTGCGTCTTGCAACATCGGTTGGAGGCTGCGATCGAAGCCGCGAGCCGTCAGCACCCATTGTGTTGCGCCAGATCCTGCATCCTCGTGGAGAACAATGCTCACAGGAAAAGGTGCCTGTTCTGAGTAGCGCGGAAATGCGTAAAGAGATACTGCGGCAATGGCTGCGACAACGGCAGAACCAATGACGATCCTGCGCAGGATTTCCGGAGTTCCGCATGTAAAAAGCGGAGCAATCATGACCGCCGAAAAAACCGCAACAATGGGCAGGGAGAGTGTTCCCAAACCATCAAAAAACAACCGCAGCATGGCCGTCCAAACAAGAGCCACAATCACCACAGGCAGTACTGCGGCCAATTGCATTGCCATTCCATCGGCATTGGCGTGGCGGGAGGTGAGTGCAAGCGCAAATCCTGCGCTTATTGCCGGCAGAAGAAAAATATAGACTGTTCCTGACGAGAATACGGCCAGAGAGAGTAGCGCAAAGATTGCAGCATTTGCCAGCAGGAAGGGCCAGATGATTTCCCGCCGAACAACGTATCTGGCTCCGGTTGTGGCAATTGACACAGCCAAAGCAACAAATGCAACGGCCGCAGGAAGCGGATGAGCTCCCCATCCGGTCGCAAGTGCGCCGGTACGTCCCAGGAGAACATACAGAAGGATGCTTGAAAAGGCCGCTGCTCCGGTCACGCAGAGCCAGGTCGCGGCTCCCCGCAGGAGAGAAGATGCCGTAAGTTTTTGACGTTTGCGCAAGCTCACTGTGGCAAAAGCGATGAAGGCAAAGGCCAGGCCAACGATGAATAGTGTCATACGCGCCGGCCACGAGAGCAGCGCCAATCCCATGACGTCAAAGAAAACGGCATTTTCAGTCACTTTAGGCGCATCCGTGCCATTTGCTAGCGCAAGTGCCAGCGACAGCGCATGATTACCCTGGTCCTGCAGGCTCGCAGCGCTAAGGTTTGCGATGCTGTCGCCGGGACGATGATATTGAGCCGCGTCGCCGATGAACGCGAGATTGAAGCCTTCGATATTGTGTGCTTTGAAGATTGTGAAATCAGTATCGTTTGGCAGGCTGCGATAGATCTCATATAGCAGTGAGTTGGCTACTGGATGAGGAGCGGCTTTGCCGTAGAGCCGGATTAGGTCTTTGTTTCCGGGGCTCGTTTCAAACATCAGGCTTGGCCCGGAAGTCCCCCGCGCTTCCATGTTTACGGCCCAATGGATCTCTCGAGCAAGCGGGTGCTGCTCCATGAATGCTTTTGCACCCAGCAGTCCGAGCTCTTCACCATCATCAATGAGGAATATGACTGAATGCCTGAGCTTGGGCGCAGACTTCAGGGCACGGGCAATCTCCAGCACGGCAGCAGCCCCGGCCCCATCATCTGATGCTCCCGGTCCGGCGCCCACGGAATCATAGTGAGCCGCAACCAGCACGTACGGAGCAGATTGTCCGGGAAGCTCGGCAATAATGTTGTTTACCTGGGCGCACGCACCTGAGGAACTGCATGTGAATGCGGATTGGACATGCGGCTCATATCCATAATTCTTTAGCTGTGCCAGGATTCGTTCACGAACAGCTGCGTTACTTGCGGTCCCGGTTGGATGTGGTGAGCCATCGCCCAGGAACAAACTCAGAGTGCTCATGGCACGATTGGCAGAGAACGTCAGCGGACCTGCCGATTGGATGGGAGCAGGTGGATTGAGTCCTTTCCAGGAGGCAAGCACCGCTGCGGCAAGTAAGACCAACGCAAAAAGAAGGGTTGAGGCGCTCTTGACCTTCTTATCTTCCTTGAGAGAGGTAGCAACAGTAGCGTTCATCTTTTTCCTCGTTAGAGCAGCTATGCCTCAGTTGACCCCTGATCTCGGTCGCAGCTTGACCGGGCGCAGGTGTGATTGACAACCTGGATTACTCAGCGTTGCACCGAATGCTGCTGGAGTCCATCCATGCAAAGTTGTTGCTCCGCCCAACTCGGCTTCTGCAGAAGCAAACGTAATTCGGTTGTAATTTCTTGTATCAACAGAGCCTCGTGAGAGTGAATAAAAAAGTGATCACCTTCGAACGTCTGTAACGAAAAATCAGCGCTGGTAAACGATCGCCAGGGCTCCATTTCCTCCATCCGTACCTCGCCGTCATGTAAACCGGCAAAAGCGACGATTGGGCATGCCAGCGGTTCTCCCGGCATGTAACGGTACGTTTCAATGGCTTCGAAATCAGCCTTGATAACCGGCAATAAAAGTTGCATTAATTCTGGCGAATCGAGGACCTCGCGCGGCGTGCCATTCAACCTTCGCAACTCATCAACGAAGTCTGGATCAGACAATTTGTATGCGGAATGCTTTCTGCGACTGAGGTTGGGTGCTCTTCGTCCGGAGACGAAGAGAATGCACGGGCCCGATCCATGTTCACAGAACAACTTTCTCGCCAGTTCAAATGCGACGGTTGCGCCCATGCTGTGACCAAACAGGCAAAACGGCCTTTCCTTAAAAATTGGCAGAAGATCAGGAAGCATGGACCCAACCAGTCTCTCAATGCTGGTCTCTGGCCTTTCCGATATCCGCTGTCCTCGTCCGGGAAATTGAACGGGCCACAACTCGACCCAGTTGGGCAAGAGTTGCCGCCATGAGCGGAAGATAGCTGCGCTACCTCCCGCATAATGGAAGCTAAAAAGTCGAATGGGAGCAGCTGGATTGCGGTGCATAGCTCCAAACCACTGGCTGATGATTGAAGTCATAACTGAACTGCTCTTATTCCACGGCTGCAACTGTTGCAGTCCGTTCCGCAGCCTCCGCGGCACAGTAGATTTGGCACTTAGTTTCATTTGCGGCCGAAACAAAAATCCTTTGTAGCCCATCCAGTGCATGGCGCACCTCGCCGGCATCGATGCCAGGTACAGAAAATACAAAGAAGATGACATTCCGGGTCTCATTGAGCAGCCTGGTGCGAAAATCCGGCCCCTGCAAAAGGCTGGCAATGATTCCTTCGGAATCGCGAAGGACCAATTCTCCAGTACGACATTTTATCTCTCCACGCATGCCCCTGAAGCTTTCGCCGTCATTTGCGAGATCATAAATAATGTCGCCTTTTACGGAATCCAGGTTCTGGGCGCCCATCAGCAATCTGTTCGACATCTCGGCTAACAGCAGCGCTCCTACAATCGCATTGCCCGCGGGCAATCCCTTCTTCCGCGTCTGCTCGAACTGCCGTGTCAGAGGCGAGTGGAATCCGTGCATCGCGAAGAATGATTCAAATGCCTGCATTCGGCGAGAGATGGGAGCCAGCGCCTCTTCAGTAAGAGATTTAAGCGGATGCTGAAAACCCGCAAGAACCTCTTGCAGGGCAGCCGGATTGACATGCGTTATGGCCGCAACTCCAAGAATCGGAGTCCATGACATTTGCTGTAGTGCTTCCCCAAATTGAACGTTCATACAACTGATTCTCCCGGCAGCGCCGGCAACTAATTGCTTATTGCTGCGCTGTACTGTCGCTGGATGGATCGTCATTCCTTGTGGGCTGGATCGCAACCGTGGTAGGCCGCTGACCGGCTGGAATCGTTGTTGTGAGTGTGTCCGTCGCAACGTCAATCACAGAAACGTCGTTGCTCCCAAGGTTGGCCAGGTAAACGCGTCTTCCGTTTTGTGTGATAGCCGGAGTGATCGGATTGGTACCCACCGGTATGGTTGAGACCACCGTGTTGGTCTCGGGATTGATCACAGATACAGTTCCGGAGTGATTGTTCGTGCAGTACAGCTTCTCGCCATTCGGTGTGAATACAAGTCCGTCAGGAGACAATCCGACAACAATGCTTCCAGTTACCGTATCAGAAGCGCTGTCAATCACCGTGATTCCGTCGGTATCACTGAAGCTGGCTGTATAGGTATGTCTGGAATCCGGAGAGACAATCACTGCAATCGGCAGTTGAGCCACAGAAATTGTATCTACCACGCTGTCAGTCGATGTATCGATCACCGATACGGAATTACTGAAAGTGTTGGCCACATAGGCACGTTTTCCATTGGGCGCCACCGCTACGGCGGTTGGGAACTGTTGCACGGGAATAGTAGCGACAACGGTATTGCTGGCGGTATCTATCACAGAAGTGGTGTTGTCTGCGTCGTTCACCACGTACACTTTCTTTCCGTCCGGGCTGACGGCGTCAAAGATCGGTCCAAATCCCACCGTGACCGTGGTTTTGATCTGATTCGTCGCGGCATCGATCACGAGTACGCTATTTCCAGCACCGAACCCATCGACGGTTACGTACACGGTACTTCCATCCGGCGTGACTGCTGCCCCCACCAATTCATCAGGCCCCTGAATCGTGGCGACAATCTTATTTGTCTTGGTATCAATGACCGATACAGTATCGATATTTACAACATACGCATTTTGGTTTTTGGGAGCACCCCACGCGCCGGTGGAACTCAATGCCATCAGGGCGCCCGCAAAAACAGTGAGCCACCTCGGGTAAAACATCTGATGCACCACGTCCATATCGTCTCCTTTAATTGTCGCTGTTCAGGTTCGTGAAAGAAATGTTGCCTCGTCGGAGTAGCTCTCGTTTGTGCGTCCTATCCGTTGCGGCCTGCGCGGGCCCACAGTTTTTCGGGAGGCGCAATTCTGGTTCCTGGATGTGCGCGGAAAATTTCCTCAACCCGCCATGACGTTCCAAAGATCTCTTCGATCAGTCCGAAGTCCGGCTCTGTGTCCGCGAAGAGGCTCTGTCTGAAGAATTTCTGCAAATAAGAAGGACCCGCTGTTCCTCCGGTTCCCATGGCGGCTTCGGGGAGATATCGCAATGCGAAACTCAAGTGGAGACCGCGCCAGGAAAGCAGGTGTCGATCAAGCAAACGGGCAGCTTCAATGATCATCTCGGACCCCTTGCTCTCGCCATTCAGTGATTGCAGCAGCGTGCGTAACGACGCGAATTGCCGGCTGGAAAAATTGAGCAGGCTTCTCAAATGAGGCACTCGCTGATAGACACTGATTTTTTCCGAGTTCAGCCCGAACAGCGCTACATCCAGCCGCTGATAATTGAAAGACTGCACAGCACTGGCCTCACCTGTAGCATCGCGAAAATCCGCAAAGTGCTCCGGAGGCATTGACTGCAACACGCGGAAAGACTCATGGAGCATTACCGCAAAAGCCACCGCCTGCGAGATGAAATAAGCGGCGCTGTTGAGAAGGCCGCGTTCAATGGCTTCGCCCGCCTGTCTCGCCGCCAGGTACATTCCTTTGAAGCAGAGTTCATCCTCAGCGATGGTGCGCAGAAACAAAACCTCATCGTGAAAGGTTGTGCGAGGTATGCATGTGAACTGAACCACGGCGCTCAATTGCGGATCTTCCCTGCAGTATGCGTCAAGCAGTTCGTATTGCTGCGACCCCGCTTGCGCGAGGGAAGCTTCGGGAATCTGGACTATCTTCGCAAGGTACGCAATTGCCTCGAACTGCCGGGCCAGAACTTTCAGCCGGCGGGCGGCCTCCTCTTCATCGAATCGGTCCTTCGACCATGGCTCGATTCCCACCAGGCTGTGGGTCTCGAAGCGCGCGATCTCCAGCATGAGGCCTCGAATGCCCAGTACGCACAAACATTTCTGTGCATCCAGATCCACCCGCTCGCCGTCGATGAATTCATCGAGCACGCTGACGCCTGTATACGAATAGTAGCGAGGGACAGGATTTGTCAGCAGGGTGGCAAGGGGCGCGGTGATCGTTTCCAGCATACGCGCGAGTCGAAGGTCCTGCGCGCCTACCGCATCGTTTTCCAGAAGAGCTGCAACTCGTCTGTGATCGCTTGCGTACTTCTCCATGCGTGCTGGAGGGAACTTTGCCCGTCCCATGTCACGCTGTTCGTGCAGGAACTCGCTTGCGTTCCAGCTGTGCAGCCATTCTCGAGTTTCGCGGCTATTCATGGTCTCTCCTGACATTTAAAGCGCCAGTCCGAGGTGCTCGCGCACAACGGCCAGCGTGCCTCCAACTTCGGCGCTTGCAACCTGCGCGCCATTCCGCAATACATCGCGGATATCGTCCGGATGCCTGCACCACTCTTCAAACTTCTCCATGGCGCCCGAGAAATGTTCAACCATCGCGATTGCCAGTTCATTTTTTGCTTCTTCATATCCGATCTGGCCCTGCTCGTATCGCACACGCATTGCTTCCACTCGCGAAGGGGCGGCTACCATGGAGTACAGCCTGAAGATGGTGCACGTCTCCGGGTTCTTCTGATCGTGCATGCGGCGGGAATCAGTCTGGATTTGTTGTATCCGTTCGCGCAATTGATGCACGCCGCAGAAAATCGGAACATGATTGCCTCGATAAAAGTCCATTTTGCAGCCGTCAATGCCGGGGACTGCTTCACCATGCACGACCACGCCTGGAACAGGAAAGATCTCTCTTCCCATGACTCGATTGCTGGCTCTTGCAATCTGGCGAACCTTGCGCGCATTCATGACCTGATCCCGGCCCACTACGATTTTCGTTCCTCGCAGCGCCAGCACGTCAGCCGACATTAATACCGGATAGAGCACAGCGCCGATGTTCAGTCTGCTTTCTCCTGGATTTCTGGGCGCCGGATTGCGCAGGAGCAACGACTCCGGCGTCATGCAACTGAGCAGCCATGCCATTTCTCCGAGACCGGTGACATGCGATTGCGCAAATAGCAGCGTCTTTCGCGGGTCAACGCCGACAGCCAGCAGCGCTGCCGCTGTGGCAAGCGTCGCCTGCTGCATGTGAGGGCGCCCCAACCATGTAGTGGTGGCATGCCAATCCGCAATAAGGCAGTAGCTGCCTCCAGGATGCCGGTTCTGCTCCTTCACCATGTGCTGCAGCACGCCAACGTAAATTCCAAGATGCGGCTCGGGGACCGGCCGGAATCCGCAAATCATTCGCGGTTCATAGCGCAATTCACTGGGATACGAATGCGGAACCTCAAAACTTTGAGTGCGTTTCACAAGACGCCTGCGTATTCGTTTTTGCGATTGGATGGCTCGTTGGTGCCGGTGCAAATGATGCGTTGGTTAAGAGCCTGATGCTATGAAGTTGAAGAGAATGTGGGGATTGAGGGTTATTTCGTGCCTTGAGACAATGTTAGCAACACGCGCCTGACGTGGAAGTTTTTATCCTTGCGACCCATGTATCCGAAGGCAACTCATACATCACGCAAGGCGACAATGGGATCTACTTTGGTGGCCCGGTGTGCTGGGACGTAGCTGGCGAGCAGCGCTACCAGCATGAGAACTGCTGGGACACTCACAAACACCAGCGGGTCGAACGGATGAACACCGTATAGCAGAGTCGCAAAAACCGGAGCAGCTACCCCCGCGAACACGAGCCCCGCTACAATGCCAATTCCGGCAAGAATCGCGCCGTGCGCCAGGACCATCTGCCGGATGTTTCCGGGTTGGGCGCCCAATGCCATGCGAACCCCTATCTCGTGCGCACGTTGTCCAACCATGTAGGCCAGCAGTCCGTAAATTCCAACCGATGCCAGCAGCAGTGCAAGTATGGCAAACAGTCCCACCAGTTCAGCCGATAGACGTCGCGGAGCAAGGGATGCGCCAATGATGTCATCCATCGTCTTGATCTCGAATACAGGCAAGTTTGGATCCACCGCCTGAATTTCGCGCCGGACCTGCGGTTCCAGGAGAGAAGCGGGCAGCGCAGTGCGCATAACTACACTCATAGCTTTTACCGGGAACTGATAGATAGAAGCGTAAATGTGGGGAACGCGATCCGAATCCAGCCCGTCATGCTTCACGTCCTTGATAACCCCCACCACACTCATCCATGGCGGATTCGTGGGAGCGGCACCGAACTTTACGCGCTTTCCAATTGGATCCTGATTGGGCCAGAAACGGCGAGCCGTAGTCTCATCAACAATGACCACGCGGTCTTTCGTAGCGTCATCGTTTTCGGCAAAGAACCGCCCTTGGGCGAGTTGGGCCTGGATTACCTTGAAGTAATCAGGGGTTACGCTGCTGATCTCTGCTGCCATGTCCGGCGAAGACTCCGCAGGACGTCCTTCAATCGTAAACAGGATGCGGAACGCGGTCCGGGTCACTGGAAGGTCGGAAGTGATGGCCGCCATTTGGACGCCCGGGAAGCCACTGACGCGCCGCAGCACCTCGCGAACAAAACTGGCTTCTGCTTCCGGCTTGGCATAGGGGTCTGCCGCGGGATTGTTCGGCACCGGCAGCCACAGACCTGCCGTGACAACATGGTTAGGGTTGAATCCGGGATTTTCCTGAAGCAATCCCCAGAAGGTGCGCAGTAACAGCCCGGCTCCCACCATCAGCATGACGGCGAGCGCGAGTTCAGAGCCGATCAATACGCCTCGCAGCCGGCTCGTGCGAATGCTGTAACCGGAACCGCGCGCTCCCTCACGAATCGCCGAGAAGAGATCGCCTCTCACTGCCTGGATGGCAGGGGCCAGGCCAAAGAGCAAACCCGTCAGTAACGTAATCAATGCAGCGAAAGCAAGAACCGTCCAGTCAAGATGCACTTCGCTGACGCGTGGGACCTTTGCGGGGAGATAACGGAGCATGGAGTGTAAAAGAGCGGCCGCCGTACAAATTCCGACGAAGCCCGAGACCACTGCCAACACCATCGCTTCCATCAGCATTTGGCCCACAATCCGTCCGCGCCCTGCGCCTAGCGCGAGTCTCACGGCTATTTCGCGTTGCCTGCCCGATGCGCGTGCCAGCAGCAGGTTGGCAATGTTGACGGAGGCAATCAGAATGATTAGAAAGACAGAGCCCATCAACACGAGCAGCATGGGGCGGACATCTCCCACCAGTGATTGCTGCAGAGGTTCAGCTTCAACCGACCACTGTGCGCGCGGTGGGTAATTGTTGGGGTAATCACTGCGTAAAGTTGCTGCCAGCGCGTCAAGTTTCGCCTGCGCCTGGTCCACAGTGAGCCCGGGTTTCAGCCGTGCTATTGCCCCGGGGAGGAGGCGGATCGCTCGATTCGGCTTGGGAAAAGGGTTTGACCTGAATCCGGCCGTTGCCCACACGTCCACGTCACTGGCTACCGTTCTGCCGGGGTGCCTGAAGCCGGGAGGGAGAACACCCACGATAGTATAAGGATCATTGTCAAGCTGCAGCCTGCGTCCCAGGATGGCAGGATCCTTTCCGAACGATCGCCGCCAGAGATTGTCAGAAATCACAACCGCTTCAGCGAACCCTTCAGCTTTGTCCTCTGGTCCGAATACCCTCCCTAGCTGCGCCGAGACACCTAGCATGGAAAAATAGTTCGGGCTTACACCCAGCATTTCAAGGCGTTCCGGATGCTGTGCGCCGGTAAGGTTGGCGTTCGCTGGCCACACCACGCTCACGTCCTGAAATATACCTGCTCTGTCCCTTAGATCATCCAGTTCAGGCACGGAAAGGCCTATGTCGTTGGCGCCCACTCCGCGGTTGCTGAATACCAGGCGCACCAACTGATCAGGATTGCTGAAGGGAAGTGGGTGCAGAAGTACCCCGTTGACGATGCTGAAGATAGCCGTGTTTGCGCCGATTCCCAGTGCCAGCGTCAGAACCGCTACGGCAGTGAAACCAGGGTTCTTGAACAACATCCGCAAACCATATCGTGCATCCTGGATCAAGTTGTGCATGGGCCTCTCCGGATCATCCAATTCTACTCGCTATTTTTACCAGAAGCGCTTTGCTGCCGCGGGGCGCCTGCAGATTCAGCCACACGGTCGGACCGGCTCGTCAGGCGCGCGATCGTCTCTAAAATACGCTCCATGCATTCGAAATCGTCGGGCGAAACGCTCTCACCGGGGATAGTAATGCCGAGTTGGTTCTCCAGATTACAAATCAATCGAAGTAGAGAAAGGGAATCGATTAGTCCGGCGGAAATAAGCGGCTGAGCATCAGGTACTTTGTATCCAATGGTGTCCATTACTACTTCACGGACCTTGCTTGGAACATCGACAAGAAGTGTCATATTTTCCTTGGCTTCCATGACGGCGTGTGGATTCCGGGATTCTCCAATATCAATAGCGGGCTCTATTTTGCCGCCACCTCATATTCCGTATCCTGAATCCCGGCGCACCTTGAACTTTCCTGCATGAATTTTGCCTTTGTTTCTATCCGAGAGATTTTTCCCGCCGTGCTTTTCACAATCCACCTTTCTGGATGGACACGCACGTGGCGGGGAGCAATCCCTATTGCAGCCAGAACGGATTGAAGGATTCGGCGCTCCAGTTCCTCTGCCGCCCGGCGTGAGTACTCACCCTTCAATTCAGCTACCACGGCAATGGTTTCGGTGCCAAGTTGCTCGTCGGTCAGTCCAAATGCAACGGCCCGTCCAGGATAGACCCCCGGAAGCGAGTTGACGACGCCTTCTACATCTTCAGGGAAAACATTTTGTCCGCCAACAATAATGATGTCTTTCATCCTTCCTACGACAAACAGTTCGCCTGAAGAGAGAAAACCATAGTCGCCCGTCGCATACCAGCCGTCCTCCGTGAAGGAGCTGGCGACGTACCCATCTTCGCCCCAATAACCCCGGAAGAGCGATCTGGTCGACAATTCGATGTTTCCGGGCGTACCCTCCGGGCAAGGGCGGTTGGCCTGATCTCGAATTCTGACTTGCATTCCCTCAAGTGGGCTGCCGCTGGATACATAATCGCCATTCACCGTGAATGTGGCTTGTGCTCGTTCTACCGCGCTCGACGCGAACGACGAACGGGGATGTATCTTCCAGTCGGATCCAACCGGAGTTTGTGTTACCGCGAAGACATTTTCCGCCATCGCATAAGAGGCTTGCACCGACGCCGCAGAAATCCCCCATTCTGCGAAGGCGTTTACAAAGCGGGAGATTGAATCGAGGCGCACGGGCTCGGAACAATTGATCAGGGAGCGCACATGAGATAACGATCGGACGCCGCGCATGCGTGATCGCTGCATCGCCATGTATGAGAATGCAAAATTCGGCAGCCAGCTGAAGGTTGCGCGATGGCGCTCAAGGCACTCCAGGAGCAAATCCGGCTTCAAAAGCCAATCACTGGCCGCAAACTGCAGAGACGCGGCCTGCTGCCATAAGGGAAGCCAGAAGCACGCTATCAGACCCATGTCGTGATATAACGGCAGCCACGATACAACGCCGTCTTCCTTCGTAAAGGAAAGAGCTTTTCCTAGACGCGTTAGCTGCTCTGTCAGGATCCGAGCGTTGATTACCACACACTTCTGCGCCCCTGTGGTTCCACCGGAGAATTGCAGGAACAGCGAATCTATGGGCAGAGGGGCCTTGCGCCCCGGGGCGACGCGCGGCACTGACTCCAGTGATACGCGTGGACCGAAGACGTCTTCTCTTGCGCTTCCTGCGGTCACAACACATTTGCTGACAGGAAAAGGGAGGAGGGGTGCAAGATTGTCAGCAATACCCGGAACGGTAATGAGCTGGGCCGCTGGAAGGCTTCTGAGCTGGTGGAACAGGTTACGCTGATATTTGCCGGCGTCCACGCGCTTTGTAGGCCAGGCAAGGATGGCGGGAACCTTGCCACGCAGCACCAGTCCAAGATGGAGAAGAAACAGCTCGACAGAGTGTGGCAAAAGTAAAAGCACAACTCCTGAATGGTCGTCTGCGAATCGGGAAGTGATTTCATCCGCCTGCCGCAGTAGCTCAGGCCCGGTAAATTCCACAATGTCGTCGGAATTGGCAGAAAGCAAGACGCGCAGGAGTACTCGATTCCCGCTGTGCTTCAGTTTGTTTCGGACGTGTGCTCGAAATTCTGCGGACGTCATGTTTAATCCATGTAACAGGTGAGTTGCTTCAGGCAATCGAGCTCAGAACATCATCAACGCCGGCTGCTTTCGCCGATTTCGTTTCGGGCTTCCGGAACAGAGAAACGTCAACAGCGTTGCCAAGTGCTTCGTGTCCAGCGTCATTCAAGTGGATGTGATCGCCTCCGTCATATTGAGGCAGTAGCCGGGCAGGGTGTATGGGATCACAGACCGCACGGTCGAAGTCGACGATGCCCTCAAAGCTGCCCCCGCTGCGAATCCAGGAATTGATCTCCTGCCGCTTTGATTCCTTGGCCGGCGAATACATGTTGGCAAAGCCTGGCGTGGCCGCGTTCTCAAATGGCGTGAGCGTGGCGCCTATTACCCGGACCTCTCGACTCCTGGCATAGTCAATCAGTTTTTGAAGCCCTTCAATGATCTCTCCACTAGTGGCTTCCTCCTCTGCTGGAGCGTTGGAGCCTGGATGTGAAATGTCAGTGATACCAGCCATCATGATGACGAACTTAAGTCCTGCTTGCCCGAGCACATCGCACTCAAAACGAGCGGTTCCGGCGGTTCCGAAGAGTGGTCCAAAAGGCGGAGGGCCGTTGCGCAACACTCGGTTTCCGGCGATTCCACAATTCACAACGCTCAGGCGCGGCTCCTGTCCGGCAAGCCGCATGGCGAGCACATCAATCCAGCGACGATTTGTGTCAGGTGTGGAGAACAGCCCGTCTGTAATGCAATCGCCAAATGCGGAGATGCAAGCAGCGTCAGGCGAGCCTGCTACGTCGACGGCGCTCAATGCGATGGATGACTTAAGGGTGGCTAAAACCGGCATATCCACAGCTTTGGTGTGATTGCCTTCACTGGATACATAATTTGTCTGCAAGGAATTTCCATGCGCCGTGGTCCCCGGCAATGACGGGAAATAGAGGCTGACTGCAAGGTTGCTGAAGGGGGGCACGCAAAAGTCGAGAGGATCGCTGATGATCTCCGCACCACCAGGTACTGAGACCGATGCCTGGCCATCAAATGTTAAAGATCGGTCGGATCGGGGCACAATCGAAGCCGCGACGCTGCTTAAGGCAATGCTGGCTGAGCCAATCTCCAGAGCACGCGTGGCAAAAAGATTGGAGAGCTTGATGCGGACTTGAGAGCCGCCGAGTGTTGTATGAATGACCTGTCGAATCGTCTGATTGTTGATGCCCAATCTTGTCTTCAGCATCAGCATAAGCGTGTGGCCATCAAACGGTCCGTGCGGATTACCGGCCCAGGTCGCGACCCAGTGATCGCAGTTTTTATTCGGGATCATATTTCTATTGTCGAGAAATCTTTCGTTTGTACGTCATTGGGAGAAACGTTGACTGCGCCAGAGCTCGCCGGGCGGCAGCTTTTGGTTGCGTGATCAATGCAGAGTTGCGTCTTTGCCGCCAATTGGCGCACGTGAGGTTCAAGATTCATACGAACATGATCGCCGGATACGAAATGCACCTCGACTGGCTGCGCACACAGTTCCTGCCATCCGAAACTTGGGTCTTCATACAAATCACGCGCCAGGGCTTTAGCCTCCTCCAGAACTTCTGAAGCCCGGAGCACGGCAAGCCGTCCTGTATAGGAGCGAGGCGTGTAGTTTTCGAGCGCCCTGAGATTGTTGCTGAATGTCACGAACGCCCTGCGGAACACTGAGGCATCGATTTGCGGAGGGACAAACTCCTGCAGTCTCATCTTGTCGAAGAAATAGTCGATTTGCTCATCTGGTTGCAGGCGTTCCAGTTCCTCCTGCGCCACATACAATTCCTTACCCTCCGGCGCTCCCATGACTTTGCTCAGTAGAATGAGCTCCCCAGCTCGACGCGATTTCGCCGCTTCATTCTTCTCTCGTGGCATTGCAATCCGCGCGGCAGTATCCATCATCACAACCAGTGCCACTTCGTGGTTCAGAGTCGTAAGCTGCTGTGCCATCTCAATAGCAACCATTCCTCCCATGGACGACCCACCCAACACATAAGGCCCCGACGGCTGTACCTTCTGAACTGCGTGGATATAACGAGTAGCCATTTCTTCAATGGAACGGCAAACCGAGTGATCGCGACTGACTGGATCCTGGTTTTGCAGCGCGTGGACTGGCTGTTCAGGATCAAGGTGCCTGGCCAGATCGTAATAGGCCATTACGCCGCCTCCTACGGGATGGACAAGAAATAATGGGAGCTTTGATCCGTGTTCGCGAATGGTTACCAGTGCTGAGTCGCCTGCCGATGGATGCCATTCTCTTGAGCCATTCGCGGGTCCATTTGTCTTCACTTCCTTTGGAACTATCCCATCTCCGGGCGAGGGGAGAAATAGCTGTTTTGTGTAGCCGGAGTTTTCCGGTTCGCCGTTCACGGCGGAGACTCTCAACGTTCCCGGGCTGGCTGCTGGTCTCTTCGACAATATGGTAGTTGCTGATCTTGCGATGCCCGCGATGGTGGGAGCTTGGTAAAAGGTTCCAACCGGAAAATCTATTCCCAGCGAGTCGCTGATTCGTGCTGCCATCTGGATTGCCAGCAGGGAATCGCCGCCCAGCGCGACGTAGCTGTCATTCACACCCGGATTCTCAATTCCAAGGGTGTCTTCCCATACCGACGCAATGGCACATTCCAAATCACTGCCGGCAGGCACGTAAGGAGTTGTCAGATTCGGCCGCCGATGCTTGCCGCCATGCCGCGATCTGCGCTGAATTCCGTTTGCATCTTCAACTGGGACATTTTCTACCTTCCTGGCGGTTTCTCGTTTCTCCGCATCGGACTGCAATTGGGCAACTAGATTGCTTCCGCGCTGTGGCGTCAGCCGGTAGTATTCTCTTTCGAATGGATATGTCGGCAGTGGGACCCGGCGCCGCCGCTCGCTGCCACGGATCGCATTCCAGTTCACCGTGATACCCTCGAGCCACAATTGGCCCGCCGTGGTGAGAAAAAACTCTAAATCCGTCTGAGGATCATTTTTGGGATGGGGTAGAGACGACAAGACAACATGTTCTTCACCTCGGTTGGGGTGCTGAGCAACCAGGCTGCTCAACATTCGACCGGGCCCCACTTCGAGCAGAATTCGTTTGCCATCCTTCAGCAACTCGCTAATTCCATCGGCGAAGCGGACAGTGTGGCGAAGATGCTTTACCCAATAGTCAGGATTGCGCACCTCGAAATCCTTGATCCAGGTTCCGGACAGATTCGAAATGTACGGAATTTGCGGCGAATTTAGCGTGACCCGTGCAACTTCCCGGCGGAAGTCCATCAGAATTGGATCCATCATTTCCGAGTGTGAAGCATGCGAGATGTGCAACCGTCTGCATGGGACGCTCTTTTCGACAAGTTTCGCCTCCATCTCTGATATCGCTGCCGGTGTTCCAGAGACCACGCACGCCGACGGACCGTTGATTACAGCTAACGATGTACCGCTCCCCAGCAACGGTCGCACTTCCGCTTCCGGCAGCATGACGCCCATCATGGCGCCCGCAGGCAGTTGTTGCATCAGACGCCCGCGGGTTGAAACCAGGTGGAGAGCATCCTGCAACGTAAATACTCCAGCTATGCAGGCAGCCACATACTCGCCCGTGCTGTGACCGATCAAGGCTTCCGGCTTGATACCCCAATCCATCCACAGTTTGGCCAGCGCGTATTCCATGCTGAATAGAATCGGCGTCGTGTACTGGATCTGATCAAGCAGGGACGCAGCTTCACTGGCCTTTCCATCTGGAGGGTAGAGAACCTCGCGCAGATCAATACCGAGTTCAGACTTCAGATAATCTGCACAGTGATCGATCTGGTCGCGAAACACCGGCTGGTGGAGGTATAACTCGCGTCCCATCTGAATGTGCTGGGGCCCCTGCCCGGGGAATAGGAATGTCACTGGGCCGGCCGGTCCTTCGCGATAGGCAGTGAACACCTTTTCTGATGACGAAGACTCCAGATCTTGAACCGCATCTTGCTGGTTCCGGCACACGAGCATGGAACGATGGGAAAGACCACGTCGTCCTACCTGAAGTGTGTATGCAATGTCGGCAAGTTGAATGTCCTGGTTTTCGTTCAAATGCCCGACCAGATTGGCTTCCATTTTCTTCAGTGCCGACGCGCTTCTTGCAGACCAGACAAGGAGTTCCCAGGGTTGGTTGCTCGGCAATGTCTCTGCTCCTGGAGCCTCTTCAAGAATCACATGAGCATTCGTTCCCCCAAGACCAAGCGCACTTACGGCTGCACGTCTTGGATGTGACGCTGCCTTCCACTCGAGCGATTCCTTATTCACAAAGAACGGGCTGGAGGCGAAATCGATTTCAGGATTGGGCTTGTGAAAATTTACGGTGGCGGGAATGAGCTTGTGTTTAATTGCGAGTACTGCTTTGGTAAATCCGGCAACACCTGACGCAGTGTCCGTGTGGCCGATATTTGACTTAACCGAGCCTGCTGCGCAGAACTGTTTCCGCGGAGTATGTGCGCGAAAGGCTCTGGTAAGAGCAGCGATCTCAATGGGGTCTCCCATGGGGGTAGCCGTACCGTGACACTCCACGAAGCCGATGCTTTCGGGATTGATTCCGGCTACCGCAATAGCATCGGAGACTACGGCGACCTGCCCGTCCAGACCGGGAGCCGCGTAACCAACCTTGGCCGCACCATCGTTGTTGAGCCCGGTACCGAGCACAACAGCATGGATGGTGTCACCATCTGCAAGGGCATCATCGAGCCGCTTCAGCACAACCACCCCGCAGCCGGCCGATCCGACTGTTCCTTTAGCTTCCGCATCGAAGGTTCGGCAGTGCCCGTCTGGCGACAGTACGCCGCCTTCGTGATACAGATAGCCGGAGAGTTCCTGCATATTCAGCCTGACGCCGCCGGCAAGAGCGACGTCCGTCTGAAAGTTCAGAAGGCTCTGGCAGGCAAGAACGATCGCCACCAATGATGTTGAACAGGCGGTCTGCACAGTAATGCATGGGCCCCGCAGGTTCATCTTGTAGCCAACACGGGTAGCCAGGAAGTCGCGGTCTGCATAGGTGGAAATCGCAAATTCGTTGGTGGATTTCCAGATTTCTGGCATTGACAGCAACTCAAAAAGATATTGCGTTGGTCCCGCGCCGGCGAACACACCAATTCGCCCCGGATAGCTCCACGGTTCACAAGCGGCGTGCTCCAACGCCTCCCATGCGCATTCAAGAAACACCCGGTGCTGCGGGTCGAGCAATTCAGCCTCACGCGGCGAGTATCCAAAGAAGCCGGCATCAAAAAGGTAAGTGCCGGTGCAACTCCCTTGTGCTCGAACGTAGTTCGCGCGCGCCACCAGCGCAGGATCAACCCCGGCCTCAGTGAGGTCCTCAGCCGTGTAAAAGCTGATGCACTCCTTTCCTTCCTTCAGGTTTTGCCAGAATTGATGGAGGTCCTGCGCGCCCGGGTAGCGGCCGGCCATGCCAACTACAGCAATCCTGTCGAGAGAATCTGTCATGGCGGATTGCGCCGCTATGCGGTCTCCTTTTCGGGCTGTTGCTGCGCCTTTCGTCTGCGACGCAGATGATCGTGTTGCCTGCTGGCCCGCTCATGGCTCTCCTCAACATGAGCGCTCGGTTCGGCATCTGCATTACTGAGCTCCAGCCTGCGGGCCAGACCACGAACGGTGGGATAACTGAAGAAGTCGACCATGGCAACGTCGCGGCCGAGCTTTTCTTTCACGGCCGCGCGCACACGAGGCACAAGCAGCGAATGGCCGCCCAGATCGAAGAAGTTGTTATCCAGCCCAACCTTTTCAATCGAGAGAACCTCAGCCCAGATCAAGGCCAACGCCTCCTCTGTCTTTGTGACAGGCGCAGTAATGCTCTGCTTCGGCGCCGCTTTCTCTTTACCGGGACTGGGAAGACGTTTGCGATCCACTTTGCCATTTAGCGTAAGCGGTAATTCTTCCAGCACAAACAGCTGCGACGGTACCATGTATTCGGGCAGCGTCTGTCTCAGGCTGTCCCGCAATTCCTGATCGCTCACTGTCTTTCCCGGTCGCAGCGCAACGTACCCAGCCAGGCTCTGGTCGCCGGAAGCCTGTTCGTAGGCCAGCGCGACCGCTGTCTGGATTGCCGGATGACGCGCCAGCGCGGTTTCAATCTCGCCCAGCTCAATGCGAAACCCGCGAATTTTCACCTGGTGATCCATACGCCCGAGAAACACCAGATTTCCGTCTGGCAAATACTTCACCAGATCACCAGTTCGATACAAACGCGACCCGGTTTTGCCTGCAAATGGGTCCGGCACAAACTTTTCCGCAGTGAGATCAGGACGGTTCAGGTAGCCGCGGGCCAGTCCAGCGCCGCCCAGATATAGTTCCCCCGCGACTCCCACGGGCACGGGATGCATGAGCTTGTCGAGGACGTAGCCCTGCGTGTTCGATATCGGCCTGCCGATAGGTACGACTGAAATGGTTTCGCTTCGCGGCAGGCAGGCGAAGGTCGAATAAGTTGTGTCTTCAGAAGGACCGTAAAGATTGAATAGGCGGGACGAATGTGTCTTTGCGTGAATTTCTTGTACAAGATTGGCTGGGAGCGCTTCACCCGCCAAATTTACGGCCCTCACAGTTCCGGGCACAGCATTCATACGCAACAGTTCCCGCATGGCCGAAGGAACCGTATTAATGAGCGTTACTCGATTTGCATCTTTCATCGAGGCAAAATCAAGTGCATCTTTTGCTATGAGTACTGAGCCTCCGCAACCGAGAGGAGCGAAGATTTCAAATATTGAGAGATCAAAGCAGATCGAAGTGGCGGCCAAAACGGTTTTCAATTCGTCGCTGGAGAAGACCTGATGCGCCCAGTGCAGGAATGCGGAGACGCTGCTATGGCAAATTGCGGTGCCCTTTGGGCGGCCTGTGGAGCCCGAAGTATAGATCACGTATGCCAGGTTGTCGGGTTCCACTGCCGTCGGGAGGGGCTCTGCGCTCTGTGCCTGGATCTCTGTCCATTGCTGCTCGAGCAGCAATGTTTGTCCTGTAAATAGCGGAATTTTACCGATAAACGACTCTTCGGTGATCAGAACCTGCGCCTGGGCGTCGTCAAGCATGTATCGGAGGCGATCGTGGGGATATGCTGGATCGAGCGGGACATAAGCAGCACCGGCTTCGAGAATACCCAGCAGCGTTGCAACCAACCGCGTGCTACGCTTCATGCAGACCGCTACGCGTGCTTCCGGCCCCGCTCCAAGGTCGCGCAGGTAACGAGCCATCTTTCGCGCCTGCTCGATCAGTTCACCATACGTAAGCTCGTTTTCACCATCCGTCACGGCAAGAGCGTCAGGGGTTTGCGCAGCTTGCCGTTCCAATATTTCCGGCAAGCAGGCGGAAGAGGCAGCGCGTTGTTCCGTATCATTCCAGTCCACCAGCAATTGCCGGGACTCTTCCCAAGAGAGCATTTCATAGTCGGCAACCGGCCTCTCAGGAGACGCGACGATGGCCGCGAGCAGGTTTTCATAGTGCTGCGCCATGCGCTGAACAGTATCTTGTTCGAAAAGATCGCTGCTGTACTCGATCGCTAAGCGGAGTCCTGAACTACTTTCCGCTACCGCCATGCTCAGGTCGAACTTTGCAGTCTTTGAATCCACATTGAACGGCTCAACGGAAGCGTCGCCAAGTGCCAGGTGCGGTTGAGACGCGTTTTGCAGGATGAACATTGCCTGGAAGAGCGGCGTGCGACTGAGATCGCGGACAGGAGAAAGAACCTCGACCAGCTTTTCAAACGGGACGTCCTGGCGGGAATATGCATCGAGCGTGGTTTTTCGCACGCGCTGCAACAACTCGACAAAATTGGGAGATCCGGAAAGGTCAGCCCGTAAAACCAGGGTATTGGCGAAGAATCCGATCAAATTTTCGGTCTCTGCCCAGCGACGACCCGCAATAGGGGTGCCAACCGCAATGTCTTTCTGGCCACTGTAACGCGAGAGTAATAACTGAAAGGACGAAAGCAGAGTCATGAAGAGAGTGGCGTGCTGGCTTCGGCTCAGGGCAATAAGTTTGCGGCTCAGCTCAGCTCCAACGCTCCATGTGAGGACAGAACCGCGTTCGCTGCGCACTGCCGGCCGCGGATGATCGGCGGAAAGTTCAAGGAGCGGAAGGTCGGCCAGCTGTTTCCTCCAGTATTCCAATTGTTCGTCAAGAGCCTGGTCCTTCAGCCATGCACGTTGCCAGACGGCGAAATCGGCATATTGGATCGTCGGTTCCGGCAACGTTGCAGATTGCGATGAAGAGCATGATCCATAGAGCGACGCCAACTCACGCACCATGATGCCCATAGACCATCCGTCGCTCACGATGTGATGCATGGTAATCAACAGCAAATGATCCTCTTCCGCCAGTCGCACAAGTTGGCCACGGATCAATGGTCCTTGTTCCAGGTCGAAAGGACGGGCAGCTTCTACCTGCGCCACGCGGAGAGCCTCGCACTCTCGCTCCTCCGCGCCATATGCAGACAAATCTGTTAGCGGCAAGGGAAGCTGGAGTTCATCTGAGATGATTTGAGCTGGTTCGCCATGCACCACGTGGAAGCTCGTGCGGAGTACCTCATGTCGGCGAACAATCTGGTTCAAGGCGGAGTGAAAAGCTGCAATATCGAGCTTGCCGCGGACACGTAGCGCGGTCGGCATGTTATAAGCTGGGCTGAAAGGTTGCAACTGATCCAGCAGCCACAATCGCTGTTGCGCAAAGGAGAGCGGTACCGTTTTGTTGCGATCTGCTGGCTGGATTGGCGCTAGAACGCTGGCCTTACTGTTTTCCTTGCTTTCCTGAATGCGTTGAGCCAGTCCTGCAATGGTTGGGCTTTCAAATAAGGTTCGTAAGGGCAGTTCAACTCCGAACGTCAGGCGCACCCTGGAGATGAGCTGCGTTGCAAGCAATGAGTGCCCGCCAATTTCAAAGAAATTATCTTCAATGCTCACGAATTCCCGTTTCAGCAGATCCGCCCAGATACCGCAGAGTATTTCTTCAATGGGGTCTCGCGGTGACGTTCGTGTCGGCTTCTCTGACTCGAAGGATGGTTGAGGCAAGGCCTTGCGATCGAGTTTGCCGCCCGGCATCAGAGGCAATTCCGCGACCTCCACGAATGCGGCGGGCACCATATAGTCAGGTAGGATCTCTTGGAGATAGCTGCGAATGTCGGCAGGAATCAACGGTCGCTGCGACGGCACAACGTACCCGACCAGACACTTATTCCCATTCCCATCCTCACGAATAGCTGCGGCTGCCTCTTTCACCCGTTCGTGCGCACGCATCGCCGCTTCCACCTCGCCGAGTTCTACGCGATAGCCATGGATCTTCACCTGTTCGTCCCGCCGTCCCAGAAACTCGAGCCTGCCATCTTCCATCCACCGCACCCAGTCGCCGGTGCGGTAGAGCCGTGCTCCTGGTTCAGAAGCGAATGGGTTCGGAACGAACCTTTCCGCTGTCATGTGGCCATTGCCGAAATATCCACGCGCAATGGCAACTCCGCCGATGTAAAGCTCTCCGGCGACACCCACGCCGGCTGGCTCCATGCCTTCAGTCAAAACATAGACCGGCGTGTTCGGGTGAGGTCTCCCAATCACAAAGCGATGTGGGCTGATGCTAACGGCGGAACGGTCATCCTCGAAGAGAGTTGCGGTGATGGTGGTCTCTGTGGGTCCATATTCATGGATGAAACGAACATGAGGGGCACAGCGTTGCAGCCACTCCCTCATCTCAGACCGAGAAATGGTTTCGCCACCGGTAACGATTATCCGCAGGTGATCCGGTACTGTTTTTTGGTTCTCCACAAGGTGCAGCAGGAACTGCCTCAGATAACCGACAGGAATGCGCAGATGCGTGATCAACTCTTGCTCAATCGAACTCAACAGCCCTGCGGGATCAAGAATCACTTCGGGTGGCTGAAAGACAACACCGCCGCCAGAAAATAACGCTGCATACATGCCTCCGCCAAAGGCGTCAAAGCTGGGCGACAGAATTTGCAGGCACCTGTCTCCCGGCTTCATTCCATATACATTTGCAAGAAAATGAATGCGGCTGATCAGCGACTCTTGAGCAATTGCTACGCCTTTGGCCCTTCCGGTTGATCCGGACGTATAGATGACGTAAAGGAGGTTCGCCGGATCCACCTGAGTGTTGAACGGCTTCGCTTCAAGCTGCGCAATCCTGTCCCATTCCTGATTTATGAAAAGGAGCCTCGCACCCGATTGCAGGAATTTATCTCGAAACTGGCTTTCAGTGATCACCACTTCTGGGTGTGTTTCATTCATGATCCAACGCAGGCGCTCAGCTGGATAATCAGGATCGAGCGGGACGTAAGCAGCTCCCGCCGCCAGGGTGCCGAGTATCGCGGCAATGAGGTGCTCGCCCGGTTCAACGCAGATAGCAACTCTTTTTTCAGGGCCTGCCCCAAAGTCGCGCAGACAGGCGCCCATCTGCCACACGCGGCTTTGAAGCTCTGAGTATGTGAGCTTGCCTCCACTCCAAATGACGGCCGCCTCTTTTGGAGTGCGCTCCGCCTGCAGATCGAACAGGCGATGTGCGCTTGTCCGAGGGTAGGGTGCTGAGTTGCTGTTCCACTCCTGCAGCACCTGTTGCCGTTCAGCGCAGCTCATCAAGGAGAGTCCGGAACCAGCTCTGTCCGGATGAGAAACAATTGTTGCGAGAAGATTGCTCCAGTGTGCAAGCAGCCGCCGTACGGTGCTTTCTTTAAATAAGGCGGTACGGTAATTGACTATGCCGCGAAGCTCACCATCAATCTCCGCAGCAACCAATGTCAGATCGAATGTTGCAGCTCCGTTTTCGACGTCAAAAGCGGATAGCTTTGAATCACGGAGGTGCAGTTTCGGCTGGCTGGCGTTTTGCAGAACGAACATTACCTGAAACAGCGGTGTGCGCCCGAAATCGCGGCGTGGGTTGAGCTCTTCAATAAGCCTTTCAAACGGAAGGTCCTGGTGTGAGTACGCTGCCAGGGTGATTTCGCGCACTCGCCTCAGCAACTCGCGGAAAGTCAGATCGCCGGAAAGATCAGTACGGATGACCAATGTGTTAACAAAGAACCCTATCAGCGCTTCCGTTTCGGTCATGCGTCGGCCTGCAATCGGGGTTCCGACTGCAAGATCGGCTTGGCCCGCATATCGCGAGAGCAATAGCTGAAAGGCTGCCAGAAGCGTCATGAATAATGTTGCGCCTTCAGATTGCGCCAACTCCTTGAGTGCACCGGTCAGTCTTGAAGAAAGATTCCAGTGCAGAAAGGCGCCGGCATCTCCGGGCGATGCAGTTCGGGGATAATCAGTGGGTAGTTCCAGAGCAGGAACATCCGCCAACTGCTTTTTCCAATAGCCAAGCTGCTTTTGCAGAACAGGTCCGCTTAACCACTTTTGTTGCCATGCGGTGAAGTCGGCATATTGAATGGGCAATTCCTGAAGCTGTGCCGAGTAACCTTCACTGAGTGCTCCGTACAGCAGGGAGAACTCGCGCATGAGGACGCCAATCGACCAGGCATCGGAAATGATGTGGTGCATGACCATCAAAAGAATGTGATCAGCTTCTCCCAGCTGAAATAACGTCAGCCGGAGTAGCGGCCCGCGTTTCAAATCAAATGGCTTGCGAATTTCGGCGCTGATGACGCGCATCAGCTCAACGTCCGCCCGGCAGTCAGCCGCAGAGGCCAGTCCATTTCTGCCGAGATCGGCTGTTGGAATCTCAAGCTGGAGATATTCCTCGATCACCTGGTAAGGCTCACCATGAATTGAGGTAAACCGGGTGCGCAGGGACTCGTGACGGCGTACGATTTCGTTCATGGCTCGCTGAAGGGCACTGCGATCAAGTGGTCCTTCAATACGAACAGCGCCAGGCAGGTTATAAGACGAGCTGCCGGGTTCCAGTTGTTCGAGGAACCAGAGCCGGCGCTGCGAAAACGACGCCGGAAAGCGAAATACCTTCCTCCGTCCGTTTTGGGCGGTTGTGCTGCTTCCTATGGTGGAGGTGCTCACGGTTGGGTCCTGAAAATATAAAAAGGCAAAAACGGCAACTATTCTTCGTCAGCGGCAACAAAGACGCTATCGCGCTGCATGCGCTGCATAGATGGCATTGCGGGTAAGTCCGTTGCGGTTGATTCGGGTGATGGTGCGTCGGATGGCTTCCGGCTTGTTCTTGAGTTATCAATCAGGCCGGCCAGCTTTGCAATTGTCGGTGCTTCAAACACAGCTCGTACCGGGACATCCATTTTGAAGGTGTCACGTATGCGGGCAACAGCACGAGTTGCCAGTAGAGAATGGCCGCCCA
>Ga0134125_10001680_pt1 | contig 27055 bp, 20 predicted proteins | sample KB31751_FD_96464 | JGI IMG/M metagenome (GOLD analysis project Ga0134125, IMG submission 96464) | Terrestrial soil microbial communities with excess Nitrogen fertilizer from Kellogg Biological Station, Michigan, USA - KB3-175-1 | ecosystem: Environmental > Terrestrial > Soil > Unclassified ...
CGCCGCAACCAGCGATCCGCTCAGCGCCGCAAAGAAAAGTGCAATCGACAAGCCTATGGTCAATGCTGCGCCACCGTCAGCCAAAGAAAATTCCGGCTTCCGCGTGCCGATGCTGCGGCACTGTTTTAACAGCTGCGGTGGCGTCAGCCAGTTTGACCCGGACAATCTCGGTGCCACGCAACGTCACCATGACACCACTATCGCCGTCGTGCACGGCATCAACGGCGTGCACGCCGAACCGGGTAGCTAAAACTCGGTCATAGGCGGTGGGTGTACCGCCGCGTTGGACGTGCCCGAGCACCACCGCTCGGGCCTCGGCACGGGTGCGGCGGGCGATCTCGTCGGCCAGCCAGATGCCTACTCCGCCCAGCCTCCGGTGGCCGAACGCATCTATCTCGGCAGTCGCGAGTACCTCAGCACCGCCCTCCGGTGCCGCGCCCTCGGCTACCACGACGATGGCGGCGGACTGCCGATCCAAGCACCGGATGACCCACTGACATACCGCCGCCACGGAAAACGGTCGTTCCGGCATCAAGATCACGTTCGCCCCGCCGGCCATCCCGGAGTGCAGCGCGATCCAACCCGCATTGCGCCCCATCACCTCGACAACCGCGACCCGGTGGTGTGACTCAGCGGTGGTATGCAGCCGGTCGATCGCTTCAGTCGCGATGTGCACCGCGGTGTCGAACCCGACCGTGTAATCAGTGACGCTCAGGTCGTTGTCGATGGTCTTGGGCACGCCCACCACAAAAAGTCCGTCCTCGTTCAACCGCCGGGCCACCCCTAGAGTGTCCTCGCCGCCGATCGCGATCAACGCGTCCACGCCATGCTCGACGAGCGTCTGCTTGACCTGCTCTGCGCCGCCGTCGCGGTAGGGGTTCGTACGCGACGTGCGCAGGATGGTGCCGCCGAGCGGAAGGATGTGCTCCACGTCGGCCAGCCCGAGCGGCTGGATCAAGCCCTGCATCGGGCCCCGCCACCCCTCCCGGAATCCAACGATCTCATGGCCGTAGATTTCGATCCCCTTGCGGACCACCGCCCGGATCACCGCATTAAGTCCGGGGCAATCCCCGCCCCCGGTAAGCACACCGATACGCATCTCACTTCACCTGCCAGACCTTGAGTTCTCCGCTGGCGTGCCGAAGACGGTTCCAGGCTGCCCCAGACGTCCCGTGGCGCACCAGGCCGAGAACGGGTTCGAGCCGCCCGCAAGTCCTGTCCCTGCACTGGCGCTGCGAGATCCGTCGCCGCTGCTACCCGTGTTCATCTCGGCGGGATCATATGCAAAGGCGGCAGCTTCAGCCGGTGATGCGGTACGACTGCAGGAGCTGCCGGGTGTCGAGCACTTCGAATTGATTGACCCGCTTTCACACGCATGGGGCTGGGTGATCGAGTCCCTTGTCAGTGTGCTGTTGACCGAAAATCGAATGCCGTAGTTTCAGAGCATGGAGCTCAGGACCAAACGACTGATCTTGCGGCGTCCGACGCGGGCCGATATCGATGTAATCCTCGATATCCACAGCGATCCGCCAGCCTGCGCACAACCCCTCTGATGCACTCGCCAACCAGACCGAAGCGGAGAACCTTTTTCGCCGGTGGATCTAGCAATGGGAGCGGCACGGTGCCGGATATTGGGTGATCCGGAGGATCGATTTCGTATGCCTCGGCTTCCGCGGTTCGCGCAAGTCCCGAAGGATCCCTGGTCAGAGTCGACCGGCTAGTCGGCGGCGACCGGGAACAGGTAGCGGTCTGCGACCAGCGTGAGCACTCGTCGGGCCGACCGCGGCGACTCTACGACGGCGCGCGGCACGCTGCCGCCGACCCGCTGGTAGGCACGACCCGCCAACTCTTCGAGAAAATCTGATATCGGACCCTCGGCGGTGTCCAGCCGCAAGCCGGTGGCGTGTTGCAGCCGGGCGATCTCGACCAGGCCGAGCGAGCGCTCGGCGTACTCGGGAAACACGCCGGCCAGAAACAGGGCGCCGTCGCCAATGCGCCGCCAGAGTCCCGGTTGCTCATCGGGCGGCAAGGTCTCGCGCAGGGCGGCCAGGTGCGGCAGGTCCAGCTCGTCCCACCGCTGTCGCCGCCACCCATCCCGGCAGCGCCGCCACACGACTCCCGAGGCCAGTCGGGCATATGACGCCAGCAGCTCGGCCAGGAACAGCCGATGCTGCGGTTCGGCGGCGAAGGCCGCGAGGACTGGCCCATCGAAGACCGGCAACCGGGAGCGGGGGCCGGTGCGGTCGGGGACATAGGAACTACCCACCAGCGCGTTGCCCATCCGGTGCACCGCCGCGGCGAACATCAGGAAGGGCGAGAGGTAGCTGAACAGTCCCGGCTCGTCGCGGCGCACCGCGAGAACGGCATCGGTCACGGATGGGCGGTCCAGTAGGTCCAGTACCAGCACGGGTCGCCGCCGCAGCACCGGTACCTGCTCAGCCCGCCCTCCGGCCAGAACCAGCAGGTCGTGGTCGCTCAGGTGCTCGCCGTACCGTCGGGCGACTGCCTCACGTTCGTCCACGCCACCATCTTGCGCGCCTGTTGTCGCCAATGCCGCAACGTGTGCTGCAGGCTGGCATGCCGGCTGGCCTGCTCGGCCAGTTCTTCGTGTAGGCGCCAGAGGTCGACGAAGACCTTGATTTTTGATCGTAGTATCCACGGGTCGAACGATTTGGTGAGGTAATCGACGGCTCCGGCTTGGTAGCCGCGGAAAGCTAGATGAGCGTCGTAGTCCACTGCGGTGAGAAACAGGATGGGAATGCGTCGGGTGCGTTCTCGGCTCTTGATCCGCTCGGCAGTTACTCCCGTGCCAGGCCCTGGGACTGGTTGAGCAGCTCCTCAGTGCGCCGGTTGGCCTGGATCGTCTTGATGGCGACTCCGATCGTCGCGACCAGCCGTTCGAGGAACGTCAGATGCCGCGGGGAGAACGAATGAATCGAGCCGAGCTCGATCACGCCGAGCGATTCACCCTCGAACAGTACCGGCAGCACCACCACGGCGCTGGGCTAAGTCGTGGTAAAGCCGAACCGGATAGGCAGGTATCCCTGCGGGATGCTGTCGACGAGCAGGACACCGCGCGCACTGGGCCACACCGACAAGATCCACGCGCTGCTGCGTATCCCGCCCGTACTCGCCCCAGGGCTCGACGCCGTTGCCGTGGTGACCGAACTGACGCGGCGGCTGCGCGAGGTTCTCGACCTCGACGAGGCCCTCGTCGACATCGACTACGGCGACGGCAGCGGGAACCGCGAGATCGCCCACGATGGGCATCACCCGACGGCGACCAGTCACCGGCTCCCTCGCTGGACATCACGTTGCCCCTTTCCGCGCCTCTGCGCGGCCGGCTTCGCCTCCGCGGACCTGATAGGAGGCGAGCACGGCCTCGAGTTGGCTGCGCTGACCCACGCCAACGAGGAGCTCATCCCCGAGCTGCGATCCGCCCTGACCCTGTCCGCAGGCGGCGACCCCATCCGCAGCTTGCGCACCCAGCTGCGCAAGCTGGCAGCCCAGTCGCTGCTACCGACCTGGATCAACTGGCCCACCGACGCCATCGCGCTGTCGCTGCACGCGGCCGGGCGCGCCATCGGAGTACTCACCATCGGTCGGCCCGTCGCTCGGTCACACTGGCCCGAGGACGTCGCGTTGATCAGTGACATTGCCCAGCGCGCGGCGCTGGCAATCGACCACGCCCAACGCGCCACCCAGCACATCGAGATCTCCCAAGCCCGCCAACGAGCCCTGTTCTCCCGGAAACTGCCCACCGCAGAGGGTGCCGAGTTCGCCGCCGAGTACCTACCAGCCAGCACCGGCAGCGACTTCTACGACGTACTCAGTCTGCGTAACGGCCTGTGGCTCGCCGCCATCGGCGATGTCTGCGGCAAGGGCGCCCAGGCGGCCGCCCGAGCTGCTCAACGACCTCATGATCGAAACGGGAGATCACTGGCAGTTCTGCACCCTGGCCGCGGCCCATATCTGCGAGGCCATCCCCGGCGAGCCCACCGGTTTAACGATGGACCTGGTGCTGGCCGGGTCAACGAGGGACGCCGCTGGGCCTGGTGAACCAGGTCAAGCTGCACACCACCCAACTGCATATCGCTCCCGGCGACGTGCTGCTCGCCTACACCGACGGCATCATCGAGCGTCGAGGCCCGCACGGGCCTTACGGCGCGCACCGACTGATGACCGCCGCGTCCGCGACCTACCCGCTGCCGGCAGCGCAACTCTCGCCACCGTGCGCGCCTCCGTCCAGAACTTCTCCACCCAAGAACCCAAAGACGACATCGCCCTGCTTGCCATCCGGGCCACCGAACCGAGATAACTGTTTCCTTCCAGCATATCTATGCTACGCCCGGGGGCTTTGCGTGTTGGCAACGGACCGGTAAGCGTCGAGCACTGCTGCGGATACTTCCGTCGTCGGTGTTCGTGGTGCATGCACCCGTTTGCGCGTATTTACATTCACCCAATTAGGTGTACCTCCGTGCCGTGGTATCAGACGCGGACCATCCAGGCTCTTCGTGCATAGCCAAGGTGATGCGCAATTCAGCACTGAGAGTCGAGGAAGCGATCGGGATGCAGCGATGAGTCTGCTGGTTGTCGGCATGTCCCACCGCAGCGCGCCCATTGCGGTACTCGAAGGAGTTGTCGGGTCCGTTGCTGCTACCGACAAAGTGCTCAGCGAACTGGTCAGCCGGGAGCATGTCGCCGAGGCGCTGCTCCTCATCACATGCAACCGCGTCGAGATTTACGCGTTAGTAGAGGCATTTCACAGCAGCTTGGCCGAGGTCACCGACGTACTGGCGCGGCAAGCTAGGATGGCTATTGATGAATTATCTGACTACCTGTACGTGCACTATGAAACGGCCGCAGTCGAGCACCTGTTCTCGATAGCCGCTGGCCTCGAATCGATGGTCGTTGGCGAATCCCAAATTCTTGGTCAACTTCGTACCGCGTACTCCGCCGCTCAGCAGGCTGGCACGGTTGGGCACGCTCTGCATGAGGTCGTGCAGCAGGCGTTGCACGTCGGCAAACGGGTACGCACCGAGACCGCAATAGACGCTGCCGGTGCTTCAGTGGTCTCTGAAGCGCTCGCTGATGCCGCCACCGTGCTGTGCGCCGGCGGGCGAGCCGGCTTGGAGGGTCGGCGCGCGCTGGTGATCGGCGCTGGTTCGATGGCCGGCCTGGTCGCCGCGCAGCTACGCCGAGCAGGTGTGTCAGAAATCGTGTTTGCCAATCGAACCGTGCCAGCTGCGCAGCGGCTGGTGGCGACGTGCGAGGCTGACGGCATTTCGTCCCGGGCGGTCGGTCTTGACAGTGTCGCTACCGCTCTGGCTACCGCCGATCTCGTGATGTGCTGCACCCGCGCGGCTGAGGCAGTGCTTGGCGCAGAAGAGATGACGAACGCCAGAGGTCAGCGTCGAGGTCCGCTCGTGATCTGTGATTTGGGGCTACCCCGCAACGTCGAGCCAACGGTGGGTGACCTCCCCGACGTGATCCTGCTGGATCTGACCACCCTGGGCCGGCGCTTGGAGCGGTGTGCGACCCGGTACAGCGTGATCAGCGCGGCTCACCGCCTCGTGAGGCACGAGGTACACGAATATTTGCTGGCGCAGCGTGCCGCCGACGTCACTGTGACAGTCGTCGCACTGCGCAGGCGCGCTACCGAGGTAGTGGACGCGGAGCTGCTACGGCTGGCAGGTCGACTGCCGAACCTGGACGCCGCCGTGCGCGATGAGCTGGCTCGCGCCCTACGGCGGGTCGCGGACAAGCTGGTGCACGTCCCTACGGTGCGCGTCAAGCAACTCGCGGAGAGGGACAATGGCCAGTCGTACGCCGATGCCCTGCGTGAGTTGTTCCAACTGAATCCCGATACCGCCACTGAGATCACGCGGTGTGCCGCGCTAACTCGGCCGGGATCGGTGCAATCTCATAGCTAACTAGGAATGGGTGTGCCCTTGGGCCGGCCGCCGAGTTTCCACGTCCGACTCCCACGACAAATCGTAGTTTTGCCACAGCGATTGCATGTTCATGCATTCATCGCCGGAGGAGGGCGACCTGACGTGGAGTTAGTGCCGATTATTGAAGTGGTCGGCTACGGTGGCCGCGGGGACGACTGTGTTGTACACGGCAGCGTCGGCGATGCTGCCGGCAAAGAAAGTGGCCGCGCTTTGGAGCGCCCCGATCCGCAATCCGGGTGCGGAGGTGAGGCGTTGCGTGCCGCCGTGCCCGGTGGCGACCGGCGCGCCGTCGATGTAGAGCGTTATGTCGCCGGTGGCCAGGGCGCGGGTGAACACCACGTGATGCCACGCGCCGTCGTTGAGCCCGGTGCCCGAGTGGATGGAGGTATCAGGGTTACCGGTGCCCGCCCATACCTGCCCGGAGGCGTCGAGGGAGGTACCGAAGTCATCGACTATGCCCGGAACTTCGGCATCCAGCAGACCGGCTGCTTGCCACCATTGCGTTACGCCAGTGCCCACCCCGCCGCCATGGGTGGCGAACCACAGCTCAAGGCTGAAGTCGTCCCGGATGTCGCGGGGCAGCATGACGTACTGGTTTATCCCGTCGAAGGTGACCGAGGTAGCCGATCCGGGGCCTGGGGCGCCAAGGTGGGGGTGGTTGTAGTAGCTGCCGTGATGGTCCCCCACCACGTCGTAGGCCACCGTTCCGCTGATTTCCGCCAGCGGCCAGTAAGCAACCAGTCCAGCGGTGCCCAATACGGCTTGGGCGTATGCACCGGGCGGGATCGCACTGGCAGGCGCCGCCACCAGGTGGACCCAGCGGGCTACGGAAGGTACTCGATCGTGATCGGTGAGGAAGAGCATGTACCAGCCGGGTGGCGCGACGTTGGGCTCGCCGGTGACCTGGACCTGCACGACCCCGCCACTCCGGGTGATAATCGGCAGATCCACCAGACGTTGTGTGGTATTGAACGAATGCGTCGTCACGCCGGGCCGAATGAGGCTGACCCACTGGATATCGCCGGCGTTGGGAGTGGCGATGCTGATGGTTTGCCCGTAACGCCACTCGGTGGTCACGGTGTTGATCGCCGGGCGCGTACCCCGGAAGAGATACGGTGGGGAATAGACCTCCAATCTCAGCTCTTCGTTAGGGTCTGGTGGTTCCCAATTGACTTGCTGACCCCGGTTCGGATTGCCACTGGCAGTAATAACCCGCCCATCGGGCAGCAGCAGCGCCACCGAGTGATACATGCGCGTCACGGACGCTTCCGCTAGCTGCTTCCAACCCAGCTCCGGATGCTCCGGATCGAAGATCTCAGCATGGTTGGTCGCTACCGCTTTCTCTTCGTCGCGCTGCGAGCCGCCGGTCACGAGCACCGTGCGGTCAGGCAGCAGCGTGGCGTTGGGGTGCTTGCGGGCAGAGTTCAGTGCCGCCGCCGGCTGGTAGACCGGCGTCTGCTGGGTGAAGTCGACAACGTCGACGTTTGCGATGGCGTCGCCTTTGCCCGGGGCACCCCCGATGATCATGACCATTTGGGCTTGGGCGGGTGGAAGCAGCACGCTGGTGCACTGGTCCCGAGCATCCACCCGGGAAATACCGCCTAGCGGGGTTACGGTGGCCGGGTTGCGGGTGAGGTCGAGCCGCAGCGGAGCCGCGGGCCCGTCGTCCATGTGACCACCGGCGTAGAACACCGATCCGTTGGCCAACAGGTACACATGGGCGTACAGCGGCAGGCCACCGAAGCCCGGGGGCATCTGCAGCGGCTGCCAGAAATCGGCGGCCGGGAAGAAAGTCTCCAGCGTCGCGTTGCGGACGCCCGCGGCATTTTCATCCAGTCCCGCGGCGGCGAGAACACGCCCATCTCCCAACGTGATCACGCTGGGGTACCAGCGGCCGTGCGCCATCGGTCGCACAACCGCCCACTGCTGGGAAACCGGGCTGAATGCCAACGTGTCGGGTCGGCCCGCGAACGCCCTTCCGTTGCCATCATAAGCCAACGTGCCGCCGGTCGACAATATTCGGCCATCAGCCAGGACTGTTTCCCCGCCGCAGAACAGATCTAACACCTTGTTCTGAGCATCACGCGGCGTCGCAGGATGGAAGAAATTCGTGTCCAGGCCTGGCGGCGAGCTGGCGGTCGGATCCCACACTACGCTGGTCCAAAATCGCAACGCGGTATTGCCGAAGTTAGGGTCACCGAATCGACGGTCGCTATTACCCGAACCGGCCGCAAAGAGTACCTTTCCGTTCGGTAGTAACGCCGCGTGTACGGCCAGTACCTCAGAGTCAAACGGGAGCACCTGCCAGCTACCCTGGACCGCCGGGTCTCCCCCGCTGGCCGGCGTCATGTGGTTGATCGCTACAGCGGCACTGTCAATGGACTTCGATGTGGCGGTTCGTTCCGAGACCTCAGTCATGGCGGTCATCACCTCGTGTAACGGCATCAGTCGTGTTCCGGCCCGCCTGGTAGAGGCGCACGCGCGGGTTCCTGATACACCTAATTGGAAAAATCACACTCGAACACGGATGATAGATACGGGAGCTGATCACCTGTGCGGGGCACCACGCTAATCCGGAAGCCTTTGGCCGTGGACGATCCCTTGGTCACCGAGGTGTCGTCGACGGTGCACCGGCGCCACAGTGGGCCGCCGCATTGTGGTGGCTAGTCGAAATGCGCCTCGTGGGGCTTAACAAGTGCATCGGTCAAGCGTCGACGCATAGCTGGGTGCATGGCTAGCTGAGTGGTTTGATCGGGTTCGAACCATCCTGCGGCGGTGGTTTCATCTTGATCGGGCCGGGTGTCATGGTCCGGGCTGAAGGCGTGAAAACATATGGCGATTTGTTGGTAAGTCCCTTGCCCGTGCGGATAGGCCAACACGTGGGCGGGGTCGCTGTACACCCCGGCGAGCCCGGTAACGTTAATGGTCACGCCGGCTTCCTCCGCGACTTCGCGGACCACCGCCGCCGAGGCCGACTCTCCGACTTCGACCCGGCCCCCGGGCAGCTCCCAGTACCCGTCATCAGCGCGGCGCACCAGCAGCACCCAGCCTGATCTGTTGCGCACAACCGCGAATGCGGCGGGTAACAGCTCCTTGGCCTGAGGTGCGGCCACATCGTGGTAGTACTCCGTCCGGGCCATAAGCTTGATGATCAACGGCGCGGACCTCGCCGAACAACAGACCCATGGTTAACCGCAGATAAACATTAAGCAAACTGATGCTGTACTCGTCAGCTCACCGGTGAGTCAGTTCGTAAGCCAGGCGGTGTTTTTGCGTTTGCGCATCCGCTTCCACGCCGAGGCGAGGTCATGCTCGGATCGTTCAGCGCGGGCCGCCTCGGCCGCGTACAGCAGGCCATAGGTGAAGCCGTTTCCGCCCGCCAGGTGGGCTTGTCCCGCCAGCTCGCGCAGTACCGGGCGCAACACGGCGGCGTCTTGATGCTCGCCGAGGAGGCTTTGGACGGACTTGAGGCCTTTCTTCAGCCGCGTGGCCGGCTTACCCAGTGTGGGTTCGACGGCCTCGGTGGCGTAGCGCAACCGTTTGGCGGCCTTGCGGGTCTCGTGCAGGGCACGGTCGCGGTCCTCACCGGATGGTTGACGCTGCGCCTCGGCGATCCGCGATTCGACCCGGCGGTAGGCCCGCTGGATGCTCTTCGGCAGCTCACGCTTGGCTTTGCGGCCGGCCCGTGCGGTCAGCGGCGGATCGGCGAGCAACGCGTCGATCCGCTCATGCAGCACCAGGTATCGATCGCTGTCCAACGCGGCCAGGCCGACAGCACGGGCCTCGGCTGCTCGACGCTCGAAGGCGCGGGTCACCGCGGCATCGATGGGTCCCAGCTTGAGGTCATCAGGCACGTGGGTGAGCAGCTCCGCGACCCGTTCGGCCATCACCTCCGTATCCCTGGCTCCGCCCAGCTCCCCGGCCACCCACTTCAGCTCCACGGTCAGCTCGCGGGTCTGATCCCGGTCGATGACCCGACCGAAGGCCTGCAGCGCGCTGCGCATCCGCCGAGCAGCCACCCGCATCTGGTGGATTGCGTCCGGAGCGTCCCGCCGGACCAGTGGGTCATATCGGCGCAGCCGGCTGGCCTGGGCATCGAGGTAGGCCAGCACCACCTCACCTGCTGATCGACCAGAACGAAACCTTGCCGGTGGCCTCTCGGGCAGCCGCTCGGCCAGCAGCCGGCCCAGCTTCGACGCCGCACCCGCACGCTGGGCGCCCACCTTCAGCAGCCGGCGCTCGATCCGGTCCAGCAATTTCTGTTGACCATGCTCCCCTAACTCGACCTCTACCTCGCGCCAGGCCACCGTGGTGGTCTGCTCGCCCATGGTTCGCGCACTTACGTGGTCATCGACCAGTTCTGCGAGTGAGCGCCCGGTGGAATCGGCGAGCACCCAGCGACGTCGGCGCGTGGTCAGCTCGGCAACGGGGGCCAGCGCCGCCCCGCGGGTATACACCCGCGTCAGGGCCACCAACTCCGCCGGTGGCCGGCGCGGGGACCGTTCCAGCGGTATCCGTAGCTCCTCGCGGCTGTCCTTGCCCGCCGGTAGCTTCAGGTGCCAGCCCGCATCGGATCGACCTTCCCGGCGCCGCAACGTCACCCCTGCGCTGATCAGCCGCAGATCGGCGGTGTCGAAATACACCGCCGCCAGGTCCTGCTCATCCGGACCGCTCGCGGTCTCAATCCCGAGCAACGACGCCGGGTCGCGCAACTCCAGCCCTTCGATCGCCTCGTACTTGCGTTCGATCTCCCGTGCCGCCCTCACGCCGTCTCCCTTCGCCTCAGGTCAGATATACCCTTTGGTCCTTCCCGTTAAGCGCGGGATGGCGCGACGGCTTAATGGCGGATAGCTGTCGACCAGTGGTGATTCCCAGCACCAGATGGTGAATGAGGAGAGCAGTCGTCGGCGTGAAATCAATTCCAGCGGGGGCGCAGACGCCGCTGGTTCTCCGAATGAGATCCAAGCCGATTGACGCTTATCCGACCCCGGTTATAACGTCAGCCGGGGGCTGCCAGGACTCCGATCGGTCCGGTTGCGTGAGCCGATGACCACAGTGCGTAGTGTTTCCTCCTATGTTCGGTATGGACATCAGATCGGACACCAGGTCATCGGTGTTGCGCGGCCAGGACGGCCGGCCGAGGTTGTCCGCGCGGATTGCGTTGGCCTGGCTGGGCTTCTTCGGTTGTGTGCTGCTCATAGGTGGGACGGTGCAGGCGGCGGCTGCCCGGCTGCCGGGGGTGATCTCGCACTCGGCCGCCGGCTTGGGCGTCACGGCGAGCGCGCTCGGCTTGGTGTTCGTGATGCGGCGTCACGCCGACCGGCGGCCGTGGTCGGGCGTCGGCTTGACCCTGAACCGTGCAGTAGTCCCGCACCTGGTGTTCGGCATGGTGGTCGCGACCACCCTCGCCACAGTCGCCGCGGCAGTCGTGGTGCAGGTCGGGCTCGCCGACTGGGCCTGGTCAGCTGAGGCCACGAAGACGTTGGCCGAGCAGAGGCTGGCGAGCACCATCATCACGATCGCCGTCTCCGTGCTGTTGGTGCAGGGATTGCCGGAGGAATTGGTGTTCCGCGGCTACATATTCCGCAATCTCGGTGCGACGCTGCCGCTGTGGGCCGTGGTGGCGGTCAGTTCGCTGCTCTTCGGGTCGATGCATGTGTTCTCCAGCGGTGGGGCCACCACCCTCGCCGAGCGTGCGTGGTATGCGGTGGCGATGAGTGGGTTCGGGCTGATGCTCGCGGCCTGTCGAACAGTCAGCGGCACACTGTGGCTCGGCATCGGCTTTCATGGCGGCTTCGACGCGTGCAACGGTCAGTTCTTCGTGGTCCACCACGGCGCCTTCATCCCGGCGTGGCTGATCATCCTCGTAGTCTTGATCGCCGGGGCGGCTGGCATGCTCGCGGTCCGGCAGTGGTTCGTCCCATTGGATTGGCGCGCGGTTCCCGGTGACGCCTGCAGTGGGGCGGTAAAAAGTTGATCAGATGTACCTCGTCAGCGGCGCAGCCATGCCGTGGTGTCCGGGGGTAGCCGGCCGTCCGAGGTCGGCGGGCGGCTGGCCAGCAGCAGCCGGCCCGCGGGTAGGCGCACCGGGGTGTTTCCCATCGCCAGGACGAGAGTGAACGTTTCGCCTCTGCGCACTTCCAGCGCGCCGGGTGAGTGGAGGTCGACGACCACGGCGTCGTCGGCGGACAGGACGCGCTGGGTGTACAGCCGGCGGCGCAGGGTCAGCGCGGCTCGGCACAGGTGCAGCGGGACCTCGCCGATCAGCGCCCGCGGCGGCGAGTAGCCATCGGCCAACACCCGCCAACGGCGGTAGACCTCGTGCACCTCCTCCCGGTCGCACGCCAGCGGATTGGCCCGCAGCCGGATCGGCGGCACCGTCGCCGTCGTGTTGAGGTCCGGCAGGCCGTCGGCCTTGACAGGCCGTGCGCCACGTCGATGCGCAGCCCATCGACCCCACGGTCGAACCAGAAGCGCACCACGTCGTCGAAGAACGGCGCGGTGCGCGGGTCCCGCCAGTTCCAGTCGGGTTGCTCGGGGGCGTACAGGTGCAGGTACCACTGCCGAACACGCTGGTCCAGATCCACACCGCCTGGACACCCAACTCCGCCAGGTAGCCCAGGCGGGCGGTGATCCCCGGCAGGTCGCCCACACCATCGCCGTCGCTGTCCGCGAACGAGCGCGGGTAAATCTGGTAAACGACCGCGTCGTGCCACCACTCGCGCATCCAATCCTCGCCTCACCGTATCTGCGGCGCCCTCTCATGACTGACGAGGTGGAGCTTGGTGAGTGCGCGGAAGGTGTCGGACACCCGCCAGGCGGGCGCTTCCGGTGCGAGTTGCCATTCGGTCAGGAGAGGCAGCAGCTGCCGCAGGGTCTCCTGGGCCTCCGCGCGGGACAGCGCAGCGCCGAGGCAGAAGTGCGGTCCCGCGCCGAAAGCCAGGTGCGGAGCCTGCGCGCGGGTGATGTCGAAGCACTCGGGGTCGCGGAACTGCGCCGGGTCCCGGTTGGCTGCCCCAAGCAGCACGAGCACCCGCTGACCGGCGCGGATGGTGCGCCCGCCTAGTTGCCTGTCAACGAGGCTGGTCCGGCCGACGATCTTGACGGGGCACTCGAACCGGAGCATCTCCTCGATCGCTGGCTTGATCAGCGCGGGATCACGCTGGAGCAGGCGTAGTTGGTCGGGGTGTTGCATCAGGGTGAGCACACCGTTGCCGATCAAGCTGGCGGTGGTTTCGTGCCCGGCGATGAGCAGCAGGATGCAGGTGGCGAGCACTTCGTCGAGTTCGAGAGCGTCACCCCGATCGTCTCCGAGGCGCAGCAGCTGGCTGGCCAGATCCTCACCCGGCCGGACGCGGCGGTCGCCGAGCATGGGCAGCAGGTACAGCGCGAGGCTGGCGGTGGCCTCCTCGGCCGCCAGGACCGCTTCCTCGTCGGGGTCGAACTCGAGTATCCCGACCAGCTTGGGGGTCTCGGTTCGCAACAGCTGCGCGCCCTCGATGTCGACGTCGAGCAGCTCACACATCACGGCCAGTGGGATCGGGTAGCCGATGTCGGCGATGACATCGACGTCACTGCCCTCGCCGAAGTCTGCCAGAGCAGCCTTGACCACCGCGGTGATCCGGGGTTGCAGCGCGTCGATGGCCCGGGGAGTGAATACCGGGGTGAGCATCCGCCGCAGCCGGGTGTGGTCGGGTGGATCCATCGTCAGCAGGGTCGCGCGCAGCGCTTGGTTTCCGAGTTCAGCGCGCTCGAGCCGTGCGGCCAGTGCGGGATTGCGGTTCGGGTCGCTGCTCCACTCCGGGCCGCGCAGCACGGCGCTGGCCTCAGCGTAGGAGGTGACCAGGAAGGCGTCCAGGTCGCCATCCCAGTGCACCGGGTGCTGTTCCCGCAGCTCGCGATAGATCGGGTAGGGATCAATGGTCGGGATCATCATGGTTTCAGCCCCTGCCGCGCCCAATGTTCGACGTCGAGCTGACCGATCTCAGTGGCGGGCGGCCCATTGCAGTCCCATTCGCTGCGGATCGCCGCCCACGGACCGGTGGCTTGCAGTTCGGCCAGCAAGGCGGTGAGTCCGAGGTCGATCCGGGTGAGGAAAACGTAGTCGCGGGGCAACTCGACGCGGCGGATCACCGACCCGGTCGCGCCCCGGCGGTCGAAGTAGCCCTGCACCACGGACGCGGCGAACGCTGGTGTGTAAGTGAATGGTTGCTCGGCCACCAGTGGTTGCAGCTTGTCGCGGTACCACTCGAGCAATTCGGCCGGCGTGGGTGCGTCGGAGGCGGTCAGGAAGCCGATCTCGACGAAGGTGTCCCACAGGGCGGCAGCGTCGTCGGCAATCGCGGCGGCGACGATCCGTTGCATCAGCGCAATCTGCTCTGCGGAGAACCGGTTGACGCAACCGAAGTCCAGGAACGTCACCGCACCGTCGTCGTGGAACAGGTAGTTGCCCGGATGAGGATCGGCGTGGAACATGCCCACCATGCGCAGGCTGCCCAGCGCGAACCGGTAGATCACCTCGCCCCACCTGTCCCGCAGCTGTTGATCCGCCGCCACTGCCTGCGACCAGCGCATGCCGTCCACGAGATCCATCGTGAGCACCCGGCGTGTCGACAGCTCCGGCACCACCTCGGGGATGCGGATGCATGGATGATCTCGGTACGCGTTGGCGAAATCGGTCTGGTAGGCCGCCTCGATGCGGTAATCGATCTCCTCACCGATCCGGGCCGCCACTTCCCGCGCGACCGCGCTCACATCGAGCCGGTTGGAGCCGGGCACAATCGCCCCGACCAGCTGCAGGAAGGTGGCCAGCAGCTCGGTGTTGTCCAGATCCGCTCGGATGGCCTGATCGACCCCGGGATACTGCACCTTGACCGCCACCCGCCGCCCGTCGGCCAGCCGTGCGGCGTGGACCTGCCCGATCGACGCCGCCGCGAACGCATGCGGGTCGAACTCCGCGAAGATCTCCTCCGGTGGCGCGCCCAGCTCAGCCTCCACCACCGCGGTGGCCAACTCGGGGGCCATCGGCGGGGCGTCGGCCTGGAGCCGGGCCATCGCGGCCTGGTAGACGCGCTGGCGCTCCGGGGGGACCAGCGACCCGAGCGCGACGAAGGACAGCACCTGCCCGGCCTTCATCAGCACACCCTTCGAGTGACCGAGCATCGCGGCGTAGCGCTGGCTCGTCCGCTCGTGGAATTCGACGGCGCTGTCCTCACCGGTCAACCGCTTGCGCAGGGCAGCGACCACCGCTTCACCGGCAGTCCGGCCGGCTAGCCCGGCCAGCGGAACCGTGCGGGCCAGCCGACTTCGACCTTGCTGGGAAAACACGGTCATCGCTGCTCCTCAGTTGACGCTTGACATGCCTAAGTAAATACTTTGTTGCCATGGGCGATCTGTCAACTGCGGCGACTGCGCTGCCTGGGACTACTGGGACTACTGGGGCGACCCGGGATCGCATCATCGACGCGGCGATGGAGCTGTTCAGCGAGCATGGCTACCGCGGTACCAGCATTACCCGGATCGAGCAAGCTGCCGGCCTGAGCCCCGGCGCCGGCGGCATCTATCACCACTTTCCGTCCAAGGAAGCACTCCTGACCGCCGGAGTCCAACGGCAGCTGAGCCGGCTCGCCGCGCTACGGGACATTCGGCGCCTGTTCGCCGACCTCGGCGATCTGCGCACCGAACTCACCATCGCCGCTCGGTATGTGCTTGCCGAGCTCGACCAGGAAGCTCAACTACTGCGGCTGCTCGCCAGCGAGGCCCGGCACGGACCGAAAATCCTCACCGACGCTGTCGCCCAGGTGGTCGAGGCGACCTACCGCGAGTTCGTCGAGTGGATCACCGACCGATCTGGACCGGTGGTATCCGCGCGGCAGGCTGATGCCATCGCGGCTATCGGACTCGGCGCCCTGATCTCGGTACGGCTCTTTCCCAACCTGCTGGGCACCGCCCAGAGCAAGGTTGACGACAACGCCATCGTGGAAACCTGGGTAAGCGCACTCGAGCACCTGCTGACGACGGTTAAACCCGACGTCAGTGCATGAACAGCGCGCTTCGGGCCCGCAGGCAGTGGCCGCGCCCTTCGCGGTGAGTGGCGTTGCGCTGGCCTCGTTCCTGTCCCGCGTTCCCGGTCCGCGACGGCCTCGGCCGGGTCGCCGTCCTGCGAGCCACCGTTGTGATCTTGGCAGCACCGCGGTTGCTCTGGTCGGGGCCTCGCTGTGGGGCCTGGGGGTGTCGCTGGGGCTCCCGGTCGGGATGAGCGCGGCTGCCGATGACCGGTCCGGGCAGCGGCTCGGTGTCCGTGGTGACAGTGCCGGTGCGCTCACGCTCGGCCTGCTGGCATCGGGCGCGTCGCGGCCACTGTGTGTGGCGGACGGTGCAGCCCAGCAGGTACCCCGTTGAGCAGCACAAGTGCAGGTGCCCGTAGGCGCTGATCACGAGCTGGAAACGGAGTTGCCATGGCCAGGATTTTTTCCGTGTGAATTTATCTACGGTCTGACACAGCGCCCTAGATTGTCAGGGTGCCATCGTAGAGTCGGATCATGTCGACGGCGCCGTGGCAGAGCAGTGATGCCGAACTGGTTGCCGAGCTGGGCGCACTGGAAACTCAGTTGCATTCCACCTGGGCGAGGATGCTGTCGGTGGTCGCAGAAATAGATTCCCGCGGTGTGGCCGGTGGGTTGGGATATGGCTCAACGGTGGGTTTGGTGCGGGCGGTGGCGCGGGTGTCGCGGGGTGAGGCGCGGGCCCGGGTCGATGCCGCCGCCGAGGTGCTGCCCCTCCGCGGGCTGGGTGGCGCGCCGGTAGGACCGCGGCTGCCCACCACCGCAGCGGCGGTAGCCGACCACGCGATCGGCGCCGCGGATGTCGCGGTGATCCGCTCGGTGCTGGCCCGCATACCCGCCCACGTGCCCGCGGAGCAGCGCGGCGAGGTGGAGGCCGAGCTGGCCCGCCACGCCCGGACGCTGGATGCCGGGCAGCTGGCGGTGCTGGGCAAGCGGATCCTGGCGTACCTCGATCAAGATGGTCCGTGCCCCAAAGACGCTCCCGAGACCCGGCGGTGGCTTCGCTTGCGCGATCGCGACGGCGGCTGTGAGCTGTCCGGATGGCTGGATCGGGAGGCCGCCGAGATCCTCCGCTCGGCGTTGAGCCCGCTGGCCGCGCCCCGCCCGGCCACCGACGTCGAGGTCGACTTGCGTACCGGAATGCAACGCGACGCCGACGCCCTGGTCGAGCTCGCGGCGCGCGCGCTCAGCGACGGTGAGTTGCCCACCGAGGGCGGCGAACGTCCCCAGGTCGTGGTAACCGTGAGCCTGCCGGTGCTTCAGGGCCGGCTCGGTTCGGCGTCGCTGGCGCTGGGTGGTCCGATCACCGCCGACATCGCCCGCCGTATCGCCTGCGACGCCGAGATCATTCCGGTGGTGCTGGGTTCGCGGGGTGAACCGCTGGACGTGGGACGGGCCAGCCGTACCGTACTTGCGGCGATCCGCCGCGCGGTCATCGTCCGGGATCGCGGATGCGCATTTCCGGGATGTTCGGTACCCGCCCGGTGGTGCGATATCCATCACGTTATTAATTGGGCTGACGGAGGCCCGACCGGTGTCGGCAACTGCGTGGCGCTGTGCGGCCGTCATCATCGACTCATCCACCATTCCGACTGGCGCATCGAGATGGCCACCGGTATTCCAGAATTCCACCCGCCACCCTGGCTGAAGGGCCCACCACGCAGCAATCCCCTCCACACCGCGCCCGAGTTGACTCGAATCCGCCAATAGCAGCATATTCTGCACTCACATGCTGCTACGGCGTGGAAGGTCATCGCGTCGGCGACCATGGCGGTGGTCAGCTCAGGCGCCGCCAGCAGCAGGTGCTCGTCGACCTCCGCCGGCGCGCCCGGGTCCCCCAGCGGTCGTAAGTGCGGACCTCGACGTTGACCGCATCCGCACTCTGCAAAAGGCGCGCCGCGTGGCGACGATGCGCGCAATCAACGGCGTCGGCGCGCTGGATTGGCTGCACTGGCCAGCCGAAAAAGTTTCCTTAACTTTTCGTGGTAGCTTGCTTGACCACACACCGCGTGGTGCGGATGGTGCCGCTGATAACCCAGTGAGCGTCTCGGCGTTCACTACTATGGGCGATCGGGTACAGTGCGTAACCGATCCGCGCGAGAGAAAGTGGGCGCTGCGCTCGTGGCGAGGTACCTCCTCAGAAGGTCTCTTGGCTGGCTGTTCATGATTGTTGTGGCCACCAACGTGACGTACTTTCTGGCGAACTTCTTCCTGGATCCGCGGGCCAACTATCTCCAGCTGCGGCCACCCCGCACGCCGGAGCAGATCAGCCGCTCACTGGCGCAGTACAACCTGGGCCGGGACATCCCGTTGCTGGACCGCTGGTGGCACTGGTTCAGCGATATCGTCGTGCACTGGAACTGGGGATATTCGCCGGTCGGGGAGAGCGTGAACTCCCAGATCAGCTTCCGGGTCGGGGTGAGTGCTCAGCTCATGCTGGGATCGCTGATCCTTTCCACGCTCATTGGGATCGGCCTGGCCGTCTACACCGCCGCTCGTCAGTACCGGTTCGCCGACCGCTTCTATCAGGGCCTGTCGATCATTACGCTCAACGTTCCGGTGGTCGTCGCCTCGCTGGCGGTGGTCCTGCTGGCGATCACGTTCAACCAGTCGGTGGGCAGCACGTGGCTGTTCGTCGCAGGCGCCCAGTCCCCCACGGTGACCGGATTCTGGCCGCTGCTGGCAGACCGGGTGCGGCACCTGATCCTGCCGACCATCTCTCTCACCGTAATCACCTACGCCGGCTACCACCTGCTGCAGCGCTCGCTGCTGCTCGACAACATCAACTCCGACTACGTCCGGCTGGCCAGGGCCAAGGGGCTGACCCGGCAGGCCGCCATCCGTCGCCACGGGCTGCGCACATCGCTGATCCCGGTCGCCACCACGGTGGCGTTCGCGATCCCGGCGCTGTTCACCGGGGCGGTGATCACCGAGACGATCTTCGCCTGGCAGGGCATGGGCCAGTACTTCTACCAGACGATCAGCAAGAACGACATCCACGGCGCGGTCGCCGTGGCCGCATTCGGCGCGCTGATGACCGCAATCAGCGCGATCCTCGCCGACATCGCCGTCGTGGCACTGGATCCGAGAGTGCGGGTGAGCTGATGACCACGAACCTTCCCCCGTTGCAGCCCACGGTCGGCCACCTCGACACCGCGCCGTCTCTTACCGAAGAGCGGGTGGTCCACCGCGGCCAGCGGCTTTCCCGCCGCCGCCTCTACACGCGCCGATTCCTGCGCAACCGGGGCGCGGTGGCGGGGCTGGTGATCCTGGCGCTGCTCATCCTGTTCGCCATTGCCGGCCCGATGCTGGCGTCCTACACCTATACCGACGTCGACTTCACCAACCTGACCTCGGCGCCCTCGTCGCAGCACTGGTTCGGCACCAACGGCACCGGCAACGACACCTTCGCCCAGACCACGCACGGCCTGCAGCGCTCGATGATCATCGGTGTGGTGGTGTCGGCGCTGACCACCGTCATCGCGGCGTTCGTCGGGGCGGCGGCCGCATACCTGGGTGGCACCGCGGAGAAGGCCATCCTCGGGATCGTGCACTTCCTGCTGGTGGTGCCCTCCTTCCTGCTGCTGGCGCTGATCTCGCAGAAGGTCGGCGGTGACTGGAAGGTGCTGATCCTGGTGCTGACCGCCATCGGATGGGTGTACGGCGCGCGGGTGGTGTGGTCGCTGGCCACCTCACTGCGCGAGCGGGAGTACGTCCAAGCAGCCCGGTTCATGGGCGTCAGCTCACTGCGGATCGTGCTGCGTCACCTGATCCCGAACATCGGTTCACTGCTGATCGTCTCGTTCACCCTCGGTGTGGTCGCCACGGTGCAGGCCGAGACCGGGCTGTCGTATCTCGGGTTCGGTGTGAAGCAGCCCGACGTGTCGCTGGGCTCCCTGCTCGGCGACGGCGCCGCCACGATCACCAGCGCGCCCTGGTTGTTCTACTTCCCGGCCACCATGCTCACCCTGCTCACCGTCTCGATGGCGCTGATCGGGGACGGCCTGCGTGACGCGCTGGACCCCATGTCGTATTCGGTAGGTCGAGCGTGACTGGGCCGCTGCTGTCGGTCCGTAACCTGGCGGTCTCGTTCCCCTCGGAGGCCGGCCGGGTCGACGCGGTGCGCGGCGTCGACTTCGACCTGTACCCCGGCCGGACGCTGGCCATCGTCGGCGAGTCCGGCTCGGGTAAGTCGGTCACCTCGTTGGCGGTCATGGGGCTGCTCCCGGAGTACGCCTCGGTGACCGGCTCGATCCAGCTGGCCGGCCGCCAGTTGCTCGGGCTGGACGACCGGCAGATGTCCAAGATCCGCGGCCGGAATCTGGGCATGATCTTCCAAGATCCGCTGTCCTCGTTGACGCCGATCTTCAGCGTGGGCCGGCAGATCGTCGAGGCACTGGAGATCCACCAGAATCTGGACCGCGACGTCGCGTGGAAACGGGCGGTGGAGCTGCTCGACCTGGTCGGGATACCCAACGCGACACAGCGGGCCCGGTCGTTCCCGCACGAGTTCTCCGGCGGAATGCGCCAGCGGGTGGTGATCGCCATGGCGATGGCCAACAATCCGCAGGTCATCATCGCCGACGAGCCGACCACGGCGCTGGACGTGACGGTGCAGGCGCAGATCCTCGAGGTGCTGCGGCTGTCCCAGGCCGAGACCGGCGCGGCGCTGATCCTGATCACCCATGACCTCGGAGTGGTGGCCGGGGTCGCCGACGAGGTGCTGGTGATGTACGCGGGGCGGCCGGTCGAGCAGGCGCCGGTAGATGAGCTGTTCTCCCGGCCCCGGATGCCGTACACGATCGGCCTGCTCGGCGCCGTCCCCCGGGTTGACATTGCCGAACGCCGGCCGCTGGTGCCGATTCAGGGCAACCCTCCGCTGCTGGTGGACCTGCCCCCGGGCTGCCCGTTCCAGCCGCGCTGCCCCGTCTCGGTGTCCGGGTGCCGTGACCTGGAACCGGACCTGGTGGCGGTACCCGACGGGGAGGTGGACGGTCACCGCGTCGCGTGCATCCGGGCTCACGAGATCCGTGGCGGCCGCATTGATGGCCGCCCGGTCTACCCGGTTGCGCCGGTGCCAGTTACCTCGGCGGCGCCCGGTCCCCGGGAGCAGCGTCCCGCCGTGCTGGAGCTCAACGGCGTCAGCAAGACGTTCCCGTTGCTCAAGGGTGCGGTGCTGAAGCGGCGGGTGGGCTGGGTGTACGCGGTGTCGGAAGTCGACCTGGACATCCGGGAAGGGGAGACGCTCGGGCTGGTCGGCGAGTCGGGCTGCGGGAAGACCAGCACCCTGCTCGAGATCATGAACCTGCGCCCGCCGCAGCGCGGCAGCATCCGGGTCGGCGGGGTCGACGTCGGGCAACTGCGGGGGCGGGACGCCGAACGCCGGCTACGGCGCAAGCTGCAGATGGTATTCCAGGACCCGGTCGGGGCGCTGGACCCGCGGATGACCGTGTTCGACATCCTGGCCGAGCCGTTGCAGGCGATCGGCCAGGCGGATCGGACCGCGATCGGCGCCCGGGTCGACGAGCTGATGGACCTGGTCGGGCTCAACCCCGAGCACAGCGATCGGTTCCCGACCGCGTTCTCCGGTGGGCAGCGCCAGCGCATCGCGATCGCCCGGGCGCTGGCTACCAATCCGTCGCTGCTGGTGCTCGACGAGCCGGTCTCCGCGCTGGACGTCTCGATCCAGGCCGGTGTGATCAACCTGCTGAACGAGCTCAAGGCCAAGCTCGGTGTGTCCTACCTGTTCGTGGCCCATGACCTGGCGGTGGTACGGCACATCTCCGACCGGGTGGCCGTGATGTACCTTGGCCGGATCGTGGAGATCGGCGCGGTGGACGAGGTGTTCGACAACCCGCAGCATCCGTACACCGAGGCGTTGCTGTCCGCGATCCCGGTACCCGATCCCGCGGTGGAGCGGACCCGGGAACGCATCGTGCTGCGCGGTGACCTGCCCAGCCCCGTCGACTCCGCCCCCGGCTGCCGGTTCGTCAGCCGGTGCCCCCTGCACCTGACCCTGGACGTGGCCGAGCGGGCCCGCTGCACCGGAGAGACGCCGGCGCTGACCGGCAAGGGGGATACCGGTCACCGCAACGCCTGTCACTTCCGCTGAAGCGCCCAGCCTGCGCCTGAAGAGAAAGATCACCTAATGTCTGTGGTGAGGAGATTCGCCGCCCTGACGGCCACCGCCGCGCTGTCGGTGACGCTGGTTGCCTGCGGCTCGGGCGGGAACGCGAACGGCGGCGGGGTCGACACCGCGAAGTCTCTCGCTGCGCAGGCCCAGTACAACCCCCAGCCCTATGACAATCTCAAGGACGGCGGCACCCTCACCACCGCCGTCGGTGAGATCTCCACCCAATGGAACGTCTTCCAGGGCGACACGACCCAGTACTCCCTGATTCTGTGGAACTGGTACAACCCCGTTCTGACCACCTTTTCGGCAGACGGCAAGCCGGCGTTCAACCCGGACTACCTGACCGACGTCAAGCCCGAGACGGTCAACGGCAACACCCGCATCACCTACACGATCAACCCCAAGGCGACCTACAACGACGGCTCACCGATCGACTGGACCGCGTTCGAAGCCACCTGGAAGGCCAATAACGCTCAGGACAAGGCCTACATCGTCAGCTCCAGCGACGGCTACAATCGCATCACTTCGGTGACCAGGGGCGTTGACGACCGGCAGGCCATCGTGACGTTCAACGGGGTCAACGTGTGGTGGGCGGGTCTTTTCGGCGGCTTGCTCAACCCGAAGGCCCTCAATCCCGAGTTGTTCAACAAGGGCTATATCGACAATCCGCATCCGGAATGGGGTGCCGGGCCCTACACGGTGCAGAAATTCGACAAGCAGAACGGCACCGTCATCTTCACCCGCAACCCCAAGTGGTGGGGGAAGAAGGGCAAGCTGGACAGCCGCATCTTCCTGGCCATGGAGGACGTGGCCAGCATCAACGCCTTCAAGAACGGCCAGATCGACGCCACCGATGTCGGCACCAAAGACCGGATGGCCCAGGTCCAGAACATGAGCGGGATTGACATCCGCAAGGGCATCTCCCTGCACAACGACCTGTTCACCCTCAACAGCCGCTCGCCTGTCCTGGCTGACCCGCAGGTCCGTAAGGCGGTCTTCGAGGGGATCGACCGCAAGCAGATCGCCGCCATCACCTTCCAGGGCCTCAACTTCACCGAGATCCTGCCCGGCTCGCTGACCCTGTTGTCCTTCCAGGACGGCTACCGGGACAACTTCTCTCAAGCGATCAGCTTCGATGTCGACAAGGCGAAGCAGGATCTGGAGGCCGCCGGTTGGACCGCCGGGCCGGACGGGATGCGCAGCAAGGGCGGCCAGCCGCTGGAGTTCAGCTACGTCAACACCGGTGACGATCCCGTCGGCAAGGCGATCGCCGGCGCCGTGGTGGCGATGCTGAAGAACATCGGGGTCAAACTGGACATCCGGCAGGTGGCGAGCAGGGACTTCTCCAGCGTCATCACCGGGCGCAAGTTCGACATGTTCTACTCGGGCTTCGTCCAGAATGACCCGTTCGGCATGGCGTACATCTGCCAGATTTACTGCTCGGACAGCCAGCTCAACCTGTCCGGGACCAACGACCCGGCGTTGGACCCGCAGGTCAAGGCGGTGAACACACTGCCCACGGCCCAGGAGCAGTTCGCCAAGGGCGCCGACGTCGAGGCCCAGGCCTTCAAGACATACGGCATCATGCCGACGCTGACCCTGCCGGCGATCACCGCGGTGAAGCACGGCCTGGCCAACTACGGCAGCGGACGCTTCTTCACCACCACCCCCGAGAACATCGGCTGGCAAAAGTAACGGCTGAAATGCCGGCAGCCGTGCGCCAGACCTCTCGATCCGCTCCTTGAGATCTGAGGGGGATCTGAGGCGATTCCGTCCGTGGGTCAACGAGTGATACCGGTGTGTCCCAGTGAGTAGCGGCCGGGTTGGGGCCAGACGCACAGTCCGTGCGGGCCGTTCCCGACCGGGATCTTCCGGATCAGCGCGCCATCGACGGTCGACAGCACGTAGACGACATTGTCGTAGCGGCCCGAAAGCCATAACTGAGTGCCATCGGCGGTGACATTGCCCATGTCGGGGCTGCCGCCGCCGGGGATGTGCCACTTGGTGATCGGCGCCGCGGTGCCGGCGTCGAGCACGCTGACGCTGCCTTCTCCACGGTTGGTAACGAACAGCCGCTTCGCGTCGCGGGATAGGTAGAGCCCGTGCGCGCAGCGGCCGGTCGGGATGAACCGCCGCACCGTGGTCGCCGCACCGTCGAGCATCCATAGCCCGCCGGCGTCGCAGTCGGCGACGTAGTAGGCCGAGCCGTCCGGAGCGAGCTTGACGTCCTGGGGTCCCATGTGGGTCTGCCGGGTCGGCATGGGGATGACCCTCAACAGCCGGTGGGAGGCAACGTCGGCCACGGCGACCGAGCCGGCGAATTCACAGCTGAACACTACGGTGCGACCGTCGGCAGAGAAGTCGGCGTGGTTGATTCCTGCGCATGCCGGAATTGGCGTGATGTCGCGTTGGACCCAGCTGTGCGGGTCGTACCAGACCAGTTCGCGACGAGCCTCGGCCACCGAAATCGCATACTTCCCGTCCGGGGTGAAATACATGTTGTACGGATCGATGATGGGAATCTGCCGGCTGGGCAGCCCGGTTCTCGGATCGAAAGCCAGCAGGTGGTTGTCCCGAGAGTCGGTGACGTAGACGGTGCGCATGTCGTAGGAGGGCACGACGTGCTGCGGCTGCCGGCCCACCGGGTAGCGGGCGATCACCCTGAAGGTTGCCGGATCGATCACCCACACATCACCGGAGTTGGTATGCGGCAGGTAGACCAGTGGCCGATCCTCCCGCACCACGGGCGAGAGCATCCCGGCGCCGGCGGCGGCGTAGACGTTGGATGGATCGACCACTACCGGCATACCCGGCAGGACGTTCACCGCGGACACCGCTGGTGCGCCCTCGGGGTGGTCTGGCGTGCCGACTGGACGCATCCGGGTGTCGGAGTACTGCGTGAGGTTGGGCCCACCACTGCTCACCAGCACCGCGAATATGAGCAGCACGGGTAGCAGCAGGCACTGGCGACCTCGCATCAGCAGCCCGGCCGCACTCGCGGCTCGGTCCGCACCGACGCACGTCGGCCACGACCTGCCAGCCCTACCACCGCCAGGCCCATTACGTGCGCCTGCCGCCGCGATACCCCAAGCTCAGCCACCGCACCCGGCCGGCCCGTGATCGCGGGCAGCAGTGCCTTGCGGTGCCATACACCTCGTTTCCGAGTGTGGTCACCTCGACTGGCCTCGCACTGCGCCAAGGATCTTGGTTGGTCATCACATTCGGGCTCTTCCCCGGCGACTAGCGGTGGTTCGACAGAGGTTTCTTCCAGCTCTCACTGACCACGTCATAAGCGGTTGCACGACCCTTACCATAGGTGAGTGGCGTTTCGGGAGCCCACTGCAAAGTTGGTGAGTTGCGGTATCGTACTCATCGCGGTGGTGGGCTTCCTGCTTCTTTGTCTAGGTGCTCACGGTCTCGCGCAAACCGTGGGTACGCGTGCTCAACCGGCCGCTAGCTTGTCCTTGACGCCGTCCTCAGGTAACCCGGAGACAACGGTCACAGCCAGCGGAAATGGTTACTGCCAGTCGGTCGCTCTGTCGTGGGACGGTAGGAGCACTGTCGCAAGGGGCAAAGCAGACGAAAACGGTGCGATATCGCTTACGTTCACCGTCCCCAGGGCTGCAGCCGGGCCGCACGCTGTGACCAGTGTCAGTCCGTGTGGCAAGGGGAAGGCCATCTTCACAGTCATCGGTCCTCCGCGCGGCGCCACCTTGTCTCTGACGCCGTCGTCAGCTAGCCCGCAGACTACGGTCACGGCCAGCGGAAAGGGTTACTGTCAGTCGGTCACTCTGTCATGGGATGACGGCAGGACGCTCCTAACGGGCATGGTGGATGACACAGCGGTTGAAGACGGTGCAATATCGTTCACATTCACCGTCCCAAGAAGTGCGGCTGGGCGGCATACAGTGACCAGCGCCAGTCCGTGCGGCAATGGGAAGGCCACCTTGACGGTCATTGCGCCGGCTCCGGTCCCACCTCCGGCTCAGGCTCCACCTCCCGCTCAGGCCCCACCTCCGGCTCAGGCCACACGTCCGGCCCCAAACCCTGGTCCTGCTCCGAACCCGGCTCCAGCTCCGGCCCCTGCGCCTCCCAATGCAGAACCGAACTTCCCGCCACCCAGCCTGCAGCGGTATGAGGAGCTCCTCAGACGCGAAGTCCAAACTGGAGTGATCGTTTACAACCCGCCGGAGCGGATGCGTGTTGATGATACAAGTCGCGTGGAGGTCCGAATCAGTCGTGAGCTTTCCGATAACCTCTCCAAGGGTCTGGAGGGTGAAGGCACCCCTCGCATCGAGGCGTTGAAAGTCGGCACCGTCATGAGGGCAAGACTGGAGGGTCGCGCCTTTAACATCACACCGATCGGTTCAGAAGTACAACACTTGCCGACTACTGATTATCGAGAGTGGCGGTGGGACGTAACAGCAACTGGTTCTGGGAATCAGTTATTGTCTCTCACGATCTCAGTCCTCTATGAGGACGAAATGATTGAGGAGAAGGTGTTCGAACGCCATATCGATGTCGCGGTCAACCCCTTCTCCATTTGGACTTGGTTGATCAGCAATTGGGTGGCGGTGGTAGCCTCACTCGGTGTGGTCGGTACGCTATACGAGATTTATCGGCGACGGCGCAGTGAGGGCTCGCGTAATGATCCTGATCTAGAAATTCCATCTCCGCGGCTTCCAGTGTCGCCTGATGCAGCAAACGCGCATTCAGCCAAGCTCCCTTATCGGAAGCGTAGGCGAGTTCGCCATTCTCGGCGAACATAGATATTGGTGACAGGATTTGTTGGATCCATACGACGGTTCACAGTCGGCATGTCATTGATCCTTCGCGGCGGCAGCTGGATGACAACAGCCCTCCTCGCTGGTCGATATTCCCCCGCTGCCGAGGCTGCTGTGACA
>Ga0134125_10001681_pt1 | contig 27034 bp, 23 predicted proteins | sample KB31751_FD_96464 | JGI IMG/M metagenome (GOLD analysis project Ga0134125, IMG submission 96464) | Terrestrial soil microbial communities with excess Nitrogen fertilizer from Kellogg Biological Station, Michigan, USA - KB3-175-1 | ecosystem: Environmental > Terrestrial > Soil > Unclassified ...
GTCTCACTCTTTTCGAGAAAACCCCCATTTTAGGCTTGCTTCAGCAATCCCAATACAATTTGGCAATGCTTGATGATCCTAAACAGTTACAACTATTGGACATCTAACCGGACAGTACTGTTGAAAAATGGTAAATGAGATATGGGAACTGGGTTTATCCAGATCTTTTTACATTTCTCACGACGCCTCTGCAGGCTGGCAGCCTGCAGTACTAACCTTTCGCGGACGCTTTTCTCAATACGTTTTCGATGTCAGGACGATTGACACGACGGGCCCAGTCGACGGGTTTGCGTCCAGCCAAGTCCTGCTCGTTCACTTTCGCGCCGTTGTCGACCAGGATCTGCACAATCTCGATGTAGCCGCGGACGACCGCATCAATCAAAGCCGTTTGCCCGGTCTCAGTGTGATGAAAGTTCGGATTCGCGCCGGCCTTCAGTAGCACACCCACGGTTTGAGTTCGTCCTCGTGAAACCGCGAAGTTCAATGGCGAGCCCCCGTTTTGATCGCGCGAGTTCACTTCCGCTCCCGCATCCAGTAAGGCTTGCACTGTGTCAGTAAAGCCTCGCCACGCAGCCCAGGTCAGAGCGGTGCGTCCCAACTTTGTTTTGTCGTTAACACGAGCGCCATTGGCGATTAGTAACTTAGTTGTATCCGTCTTGCCCGCCATCGCAGCAACCATCAGGATTGTCGACAGCTCATTGTCGCGCTTATCAAGCAAATTTACGTTCAACCCAGCGGCGAGAAAACGTTTGACGGTCTCGTTATCTCCCGAGCGCGCGGCTTCGATGAACGTCACCTCGTCATCCGTCAAACCTTTATTCTTTTTAGACTTTTGCGACTGGGCTGAGGAGTCTTGAAACGGGGTCGATGTTATTGCTACTGGGAAACCAATCGCCAGCGCGAGCGCAATCATACAAATCATAGTTCTTCCCTCCTTGCCGTGGTCAAACTTTCGGGCATTTGTCGGTACCACCTTTGCGGCTTGGCGGCTTGGCGGGAATCTTCCCGGAAATTTCCCGCAGAGGCGCAAAGCTCGCAAAGAAAAAGGGGGCGGACTTGCAACTAACAATCATCCAGCGTGGCTGGAGCAACGTTAGAAATCATGGTGCCTTCGGGCGTGATGATCACTTTATGATCCGCCGTTACATGCTCGCCTTCGATCGTGATTTCTTCACCAGTCGGCATCGCGACGGGAAGGTGATCGAGAAAACGCTCGGCGTCTATCGCTGACATGCAGCCCGTTCCTGCGGCTGTGACTGCCTGCCGATAAACAGAGTCCTGCACGTCGCCGCACGCAAACACCCCGGGAATATTCGTTGCTGTCGAATGGCCGGATGTTTTGATGTAGCCGACTTCGTCAGTGTCGATCTTGCCTTTGAACAAATCGGTGTTCGGCTTATGCCCGATCGCGATGAAGACGCCCGAGCACGGGAATACCGACTCTTCATTCGTCTGCAGGTTACGCAGCCTGACTCCGGTCACGCCTTCTTCCTGAGTTCCGAGAATCTCTTCCATGCCGCTGTTCCAAATGAATTCAATCTTTTGGTTCGCGAATGCTTTGTCCTGCATGATCTTTGACGCGCGCAGCTTGTCTCGTCGATGTACGACATAAACCTTGCTCGCATAGCGCGTCAAGAACGTTGCCTCTTCCATGGCGGTGTCTCCGCCGCCAACCACCACCAAAACCTTGTTTCGGAAAGCAGGCAACGGACCGTCGCACGTCGCGCACGCCGACACTCCATTTCCACCCAATCCCATTGGAGTCTTAGCCTCGCCCGGAATCCCAAGCCACTTGGCTGACGCTCCCGACGCGATGATCAGCGTCTGAGCTTTAATGGTTCGAGTATCTGTATGAAGTGTAAACGGCCGTTCGGAAAGATCGACGTCCGTGATCCAGTCCTCGAGGAACTCTGTACCGAATCGCTCAGCTTGTTCCCTGAACTGAACCATGAGCTCGGGCCCCTGGATTCCATGAGCAAAGCCGGGATAATTCTCGACTTCAGTGGTTATCATCAGCTGGCCGCCGGGGGTGGTCTGTTTTTCCGCATCTGCCGGTGCATCCACCAGCAAAGGCGCCAGATTCGCCCTGCCTGTGTAAATTGCCGCAGTCAATCCTGCTGGGCCTGAACCTATGATTACGACTTCTCGTTCAAGTGTCTCTTTCTCCATCTAATTTGAGTCCGCCTCCCTGCTTTCAGAACTGAAAATATTGGCGCCTAAATGCTCGCTAGTATAGCCTTTTGGGTAATGCGTATAGTATAACTACTGATATTGAGGTAGTCGAACCACCGCTTTGGACACATTCAAAGCCGCGTCCTGAAGGAGAATCGTCCGCATATCCTTGAAAGATACTGTCGCCCCGACAATTGAGAGCATCGCCGTGATTGGCGCTGGGACGATGGGCCACGGCATCGCACAAGTTGCCGCAGCGGCGGGTTATCGTGTCATTCTAAGGGACGTTGATCTGGATTCCCTGGCCCGCGGCGTCAAGGCCATCGAGCGAAATCTCGACAAAGGGATCAAGTTAGCCAAGCTGACCGAAGACGATAGAGATCAAACGCTGCAGCGCATCCGCGGCACCACCCAGTTGAAAGATGCGGCTCAAGCGGACTTGATTATCGAGGCTGCTCCTGAAAAGCTGCCTTTGAAGCAGCAGATTCTGCAGGAATTGGAGTCGCTGGCCGAAAGACCGTTCTTCTTTGCCACCAACACTTCATCGCTTTCGATTACTGAAATCGCGAAAGCTTCAGAACGACCGGATCGCGTGGTGGGAATGCACTTCTTTAACCCGGTGCATGTCATGCGGCTGCTCGAAATAGTTGTAGGAAAGACTACTGACGCAGAAACTGTCGACGCAGTGCGTGAGGTGGGTCTCCGAATGAGGAAGGAATGCATCGTGGTTCAGGACGTCCCCGGCTTTGCGTCAAGCCGACTGGGCGTGGCCCTTGGACTCGAAGCGATGCGCATGTTCGAACAGGGAGTGGCGAGTGCGCCTGACATCGATAAAGCTATGGAATTAGGTTACAACCACCCGATGGGTCCGCTGAGACTCACCGATCTGGTTGGCCTCGATGTGCGCTTAAGTATCGCCGAGTACTTGCATCGCGAGCTTGGTTCCGAGACATTTCGTCCGCCGCAGATCCTGCGCAAACTCGTTGATGAAGGAAAGCTGGGCAAGAAAACTGGACAGGGCTTTTATGCCTGGGGCGATGAGACTGGAGAGGCGCGCCGAGCACACTTAACCTAGAAGCCTGGAGCGACTGTGTTGCAAACGATGAGCACTCCTTATAACAACGAAGAGAAAAGATTCGCGCTGCGCATGGCCCTGCGCCTGGCAATCGTGGTTTCGGGACGCGCTGAGGATGGATCGGCGTGGAGTGAGCCCACTGAAACTGACGACATTTCCACTTCCGGCGCTCTCTTCCATCTCAATCAAAAAGTTACTCGCGGTGAGCGGCTTTATATTCGCGCTCATCGTCCTGATGGCGGACCAATTGAAGTGACCGCGGTCGTCGTGCGGGTAGCGCCGGCAGTTTATGGCACGGCTCGCATCGGCGTACAGATTGCGGAGCCCACTGAGAATTGGCTGCGACTGTTTGTTTCCTGGGTCGCTGATGAGCAAGCCTCCGCGCCCGACCCCGATCTTCCTCCCTCCGCATAGACTCCAACTCGAATCTCAAATCTGATTATCTGAGATCTCCGATCTGTGATCTCCGATCTGAGATCTGTCTCCCGCCTCCCACCTCCCGTCTCCTGCCTCCTGCCTCCTGCCTCCTGGTTAACATATCGGCGCCGGGCCGCGTCTTTATCCTGGATCAAAGACTAAGACGGCGGAGAAAGCTATGGAAGGTTTAATAAGAGAAATACGCTACGCAATTCGCGGCTTGCTGAAGCAACCGGTCTTCACAGCGATAGCAGTAATCACGCTGGCATTAGGTATCGGCGCCAACACGGCAATGTTCAGTGTCATAAATGCGGTGCTACTGCGCCCGCTCCCCTACCATGAGCCCCATCGACTGGTAACCATCTGGGAAGAAAGTCCGCAGCGTGGCATGTATGAAGTACCCGTGTCCTTTGCCAACTTGCGCGACTGGGTAGATCAAAATCATACCTTCGACCAGATCTCGGCATATACCTTCACCAATCTAAATCTCACTGGTGCTGGAGAGCCCGCCCGGCTCAGCACAGTCAGGTCTTCCGCGAATCTTTTTTCGCTTGTCGGCGCCACGCCATTGCTCGGCCGAGCATTTCTGCCCGAAGAGGACAAAGAAGGAGCCAACCGAGTTGTAATTCTGGGCCATGGTCTATGGCAGAGTCGCTTCGGATCTGATACCCGAATCATAGGTCAGTCGCTGACACTCAATAACCAAAGCTACACCGTCGTCGGCGTCATGTCGCCGGGGTTTCAGTTTCCCGTTGGGTTCGGATATATGGGAAAAGTCCTGAATGAATCCATCGATTTATATGTTCCCATAGCCGCCACTAGCCAGGAGTCGGCTCGCGGCAGCTATTCATTTTTCAGCCTCGGCAGACTTAAGCCCGGCGTAACGATCGATCAGGCGCGCGCGGACATGACTGCCATCGAAAGCCGTCTCGAGCAGCAGTACCCCGACGGCAACTCTGGAGTCGGCATAAGCCTGGTGCCAACGCAGGAGCAAACCGTAAAAGAGATCCGCCCGGCATTGCTCGTGTTGCTGGGAGCAGTTGCCTTTCTGCTGCTGATCGCGTGCGCCAACATCGCGAACCTTCTGCTCGCGCGGGCAGCCTCGAGACAAAAAGAAATGTCGATTCGCGCAGCACTTGGCGCCAGCCGCCGGCGCGTCTTACGCATGTTGCTGACCGAGAGCTTGATCCTTTCTCTGGCTGGCGGTTGCCTGGGATTGTTACTTGCTTTCTGGGGAACTCAGGCGCTGATGGCGCTCGCGCCGGACAATATCCCCCGGATGAACGAGGTTGGAGTTGATGCGCGCGTGTTTGGCTTCACGCTCGCGGTCTCACTGATAACCGGAATAGTATTTGGATTGATACCAGCACTGCACGCCGCGAAACCCGATCTGAACGCAGCGCTCAAAGAAGGTTCGAAAGGCTCCATGGGAGCCCCGCCGGCAAGCGCACTCGCAGCCTTCTGGTAACAGTAGAGGTTGCGCTCTCGCTGGTGCTGCTGATCGGCGCGGGCCTCATGATCAAAAGTTTCTTACGCCTCCAGCAGATGAATCTGGGATTTAATCCCGACCATGTACTTTCGGTGAGCTTGTCACTTTCGAGGTCCCGGTATTCCGAGGATCGTCAGCAGGCCGCTTTTTTCCAAGAAGCGCTCGAGCGGCTTAAATCGCTGCCCGGCATTCGGTCGGCCGGCGCCACCACTGGACTCCCACTGACCCTGCAGCTTTCCGGTTCTGACTTCCGCATCGAAGGACAACCCGAGCCGGAAGCGGGAAAAGAGATGATCATTAACACGCGGAGCGTTAGTCCAGGTTATTTCGAGACGCTTGGTATCAGCTTGATCAAAGGACGCGATTTTGACAATCGAGACAAAAGCGATGCGCCTGGGGCTGCCATCATCAACCACGACCTTGCCCGCATCTACTTTAGCAATGAAGATCCGATCGGCAAGCGAATCACGTTCGATGACGGCCAATCGTGGATGTCAATCGTCGGGATAATCGGAGATGTGAAGCAGCTTGGCCTGGATTCAAGTGCGAAACCGGAGGTCTACTTTCCTTATCTTCAAGTGGCGTCACCCTCGATGAGCATTGTCGTCCGCACCGCCTCGGATCCTTTGGGTCTGGCCGCTGCGGTCAAAAGTCAGATTCGAATGGTGGACAAAGACCTGCCCATCAATGAAGCCAAGACCATGCAACAGCTGCTGGCTGACTCGCTCTCGGGACGACGCTTCAACATGCTGTTGTTGACTGTCTTCGCGATGGTAGCCCTGGTGTTGGCCATTGTGGGGATTTACGGAGTGATGTCGTACACGGTCACCCAGCGCACGCACGAGATAGGTCTTCGCGTCGCCATCGGAGCGCAGCCTGGCGACGTGTTCCGGATGGTGATTGGACAGGGAATGAAGTTGGCACTGATTGGCGTTGCTTTCGGCCTGGTTGGCGCCTTCGGTCTTACCCGATTAATGACCACCATGCTCTTCGGCGTGGAACCTACCGATCCGGTAACGTTCGCGGGTATCGCGGTGCTGCTCACGAGCGTGGCACTGGTTGCTTGTTACCTACCTGGCCGCAGAGCCATGAAAGTTGATCCACTGGTGGCGTTGAGATACGAATGAGTTGCAAGATAGTCTTCAGTTTTGGTGTCACCACTCAGGCTGAGATCAGCTCAAGGTTGGAAAGAGGAGCTTGCTCCCGCCTCAAGCTTGAGTAGCACTCGAGTTTAAGTGGCATCACTTGCCTTGAAGGACTAGCAAAGTTGAGCGGGAGTAAACTGCCCTTCCCAACCTTGAGCTGATCACTCTCGGATGATTCCAAGATTATTGTTGGTACTTTTGCCTTTTTCCTTTTTACTTTTTACTTACTACCCCGTAGGATTTCTCTTCTCTTAAATCCAACCATTTTGGGAGCCAAGCTATGTCGCAATCTTACGAGACACTTCTGCTCGATCGCCGCGATCGCGTCGCCATCATCACCGTCAATCGTCCTGAGAAGCGCAACGCGCTAAACATCAAGACTCGCGAAGAAGGCGCTGCCTTGATTGAAGAACTGCGCAACGATGACTCAGTCAATGTCGTGGTTATTACCGGCGCGGGCGATAAAGCCTTCATCGCCGGCGCTGACATTGCCGAGTTCGCCGGTCGAACAGCTCATATGCAGCGCGACGTGATGGTCCAGCGCTCGCTCTTCAACGCCATCGACACTTTCCCCAAGCCGGTTATCGCAATGGTCAATGGCTACTGTCTCGGCGGCGGATGCGAAATTGCTTTGGCTTGCGACATTCGCGTTGCGAGCGAGAACGCATCGTTTGGCCAACCCGAGATCAATCTCGGCATTATTCCCGGTGGCGGCGGCACGCAGCGCCTGACGCGCTTAGTCGGCGAAGGCAAGGCCATGGAGATGATTCTTTCCGGACAAATCATCGATGCCCGAACTGCATTCGAGATTGGCTTAGTCAATCATGTTTACCCCGCCGATCAGCTGGAAGCAAAGACTCTCGAGCTCGCAAACACGATCGCAGAGAAAGGTCCCATCGCAGTTCGTTTGGCAAAAGAAGCTGTCAAGATCGCTTCACGTTCCAGCCTGGACGAAGGTCTTCGTCGCGAAGTCGATTTGTTCGCGCTGTGCTTTGCGACTGAAGACAAAGATGAGGGTGTGGCCGCTTTCCTTGAAAAGCGGAAGCCCGTCTTCAAGGGCAAGTAATTCAAAGGTTTGTTAATGGAATTTGAAATTAAGGAATGGCCGCACACCGCTCTCGAGCAGTATGCGGCCATTCCTATCTCCTTCGAGGTTCGTAGTATTTTCGACGTTGAATTGAGCGGCGCGAACTTCACTTTGAGCGGCGCGAACTTCACTTTGAGCGGCGCGAACTTCACGTTAAGCGGCGCGAACTTCACGTTGAGCGAGCGGCGCCTCGACCAGCCCTACACCAAAGACTACGACGCGATCAAAGGTAATAACCTGTTGGAGTGGACCACACATTTCGATCTTTCGAATTGGGGTTTGCTGGTCGCTGAAGACAAGGGGCAACTGCTGGGCGGCGTTCTTCTCTCTTTCGATGTTCCTGAAGTGGAAATGTTCGAAGGCCGGCGGGATCTCGCGGTGTTGTGGGACATCCGCGTTCATCCTGACTCGCGTGGCTATGGCGTTGGCTCTGCTTTGCTTCGCGCTGCAGAGGCTTGGGCGCGGGCTCGTGGATGCTGCCAGCTCAAAATTGAAACGCAAAACATCAATGTTCCAGCCTGCAGATTCTACGAGCAGAATGGCTACGTCCTGACTTTCGTAACTCCCGATGCCTATCCAGACTTGCCGGAAGAGACCCAAATGCTCTGGTACAAGACGCTTCGAATGTAGGACAGGCTGCCAGCCTGTCCAGTGCTGACACGGATAGCTGTGAGGTAACACTCAACTCGGATCAGACTTAGCGCTTCAGCGCCGATTGAGTGCCTTGCGCACACCATTAGCCCGCAACTACCGGACGTATTCCCACACAAACAAATTGAGCTATAATCAAAGCCCCTAAACTTCTCATGTCGCTAACGTCGAAAAAACCGATGACTGATCCCGAGTTGGTTAAGCAACTCGATCAAGCCGACGTTGACGAGAAACCTGTCGAAGCTGTGATTAGGCTAAAGCCGGACAAGGCTGCGGACATTGTCCCCAGTGCTGAACGCACGGAAGAGATAACGAAACAATTGTTGGCTCGCGCAAAAAAGCAGTCTGGGAAGACCGCCGGTCAGTACAACGTGTTTAGGAATTTGGGGTCGTTCGTCGTTTCAGCTCACCCCACGTTTATTCGTGAGCTGATCTCGCTGCCTGAGGTAGCCGCGGTCACAGCTAACCAGCAACCAGGAAGTGCCTACATCGAGCCGATAAGAGGGGCTCCGGTAGCAGACTTAGCTCAGCCTGCAAAACCTTCCCGGCGTAAGAGCACTAAGCAAGCCTCAAAAAAGTCCACGCACAGGGCTAAACGAAAATCTCGCGCGTGATTGGCGCCCCGAGAAATCTCGAAGCGCCAACCACGGCTCCCCCGCTACCTCTTCTTTGCTGCCTTTGTTGCCTTCTTCGCGGCTTTTTTGGCTGGCTTCTTCGCTGCCTTCTTTCCAGTCAGCGGCGTGCCTTTCGTAGGTGCGCCGAGGGTCGTGCCAGTCAGAAGTTGAAAAGCCAGTGCACCATCCGGCATTCCGCGATTGCCTCGAGACTTCGGAATCGAGCCCAGCCTCGCAGAACCAAAAAGCGCTTTCTCCACCTCAGCAGCAGTTGCACTTGGTTTGGCTTCAAACAACAGCGCCGCTAATCCGGCGATGTGAGGCGTGGCCATCGAGGTTCCACTTAACGATTGAAATCCGCCGCCGGGCTTCGCCGAAATGACCTCGACGCCGGGTCCCACGATATCAGGCACCAACGGATCGGCTGGTCGCAAGAATTTCTGACTGGAAGAAAAGTTTGCGATGGCGCCGTTTTCGTCGTGCGCTCCAATCGAAGTGCATTCAGCATAGTTGCCCGGAGAACGGCTTGTGCCCGGACCTTCGTTGCCGACTGCGAACACCGGCAAAATATTTTTGGCCCGCAGAATTTGCGTCACGGCAACAAAGTCGTTGACGAAACCACGCAAACCCAGTGACATACTCAGCACCCGGACATTTTGAGAGATGGACCAATCCATGCCGCCGAGAATTCGCGCAATGACATTCCCGCCTTCAATAACAATTGCGCTTGCGAGCATCGCCTTTGGAGCTACGCCAACAGAGCGTCCTGCAACTGCCCTGCCCGCGATAGTCGCGGCGGTGTGCGTGCCGTGCTCTCCAGTGTCGTGAGGCTTTGGTGTTGGCGTCACTTTGATTCCAAACGAATTGAATTCCGCAAAAGAGGCGAACGCCGTTTTCAAAGCTGGATGGTTCCCATCAGCCCCGGTGTCGAGATGGCCCACGCGCACGCCATTTCCGGATAGACCCTGGCTCCAGAGCTTTGGCACCTTCAAGAATTTGATTCCCCAGGTAACCTGCGTCGCCAGCGCTGCGGGGGCAGACGCCACCGGCTTGATAAGACTGAATTGAGGCGCGCCCACAACTTTCTTGACTCGCGGGTCGGCTTTCAATCCCTGCAGTCCTTCGGGTGTCACCGTGCCCAGCATCACGCCAAGGTTCGGATAGTAGAGAACACTGGGCGCGCGCTGGGGCGCGCGAGTGCGTGTTGAGCGAGTGCTCGCCAGAGCTGCAACGCTGGTCATTCCCGCCAGTGCGAGGTCATGGTTTTGACCCTCCTGACGCACAAAATACGATTCCAGTCCGGCGAGGTGAGTGGAAGTTGAACCTGTCAATGAAAGCGCCCCGGCGCCAGCGGCAGCCGGCGGCGCGGCTCCCAGAATGGCGATCACTTGCGCGGTTCCGGTTGCGGTGAGTTCGTCCTTGGTGATTGATGACATCAGTGGTCTCCTTTAGAGGTTATGTATGGGATACGAAACTTGGCCCAGAGTGGCGAAGGCTGTTAAGCCTGGTTTAAGTTTGATCTGCGAGGAACCGGGGCCCCGAGAGTTTGTCCGAGTAAACGCCGCGAACGATATTCCTGAAGCACCCAAAAGTCAATGATTAGAAAGTCAGATCTATTTCGCCCGAACTGTCGTCCAACGAATTATCGAGGGGCCGCGTATCAGTCGCTCGCCCCACGAAAGCTGGCTATTTAGATGGGTGATCGTAAAGCGGAGCAAAAACTTTATCCGCAGATTACGCAGATTTCACAGATGTTTGGTCGATGCTTAGGAAAGTTTGTTTTTAGCAATTACATCTTTCTTGCTGTTCAAGTGGAGCCGCCCGCTACCGCAGCTGATTTGTTGTGTCTCCCGCCTCCTGCTTCCTGTCTCCCGCTCCTGCCTCCCGCCGCTTTGTCTGTGGAATCTGCGCAATCTGTGGATGCTTTATCAATGAGGAGTTAGCTAGCCTGGGATGATTCGAATTCCAACTGTGCGTCGCGACGCTTTTCACCTTCCAACACTTTAACTCGCGTGTAAGTGCCATCGGAATGCAGCACTCGAGCATTGACGTTGTCCTTCAAATAGGTTTCCAGCACGCCCTTCAGATAATCGCGCACTTTCGAATCCTTGATCGGAACCACAATCTCCACACGACGGCTGAGATTGCGGTACATCCAGTCCGCACTGCCGATATAGAGCTCCGGTTTCCCACTATTCTCGAAATAAAAAGCCCGGCTGTGCTCGAGAAAACGTCCCACAACGCTGCGGACGCGAATGTTGCTCGAGACCGAATCCAAACCTGGACGCAGCATGCAGATTCCGCGAACGATTAGATCGATAGAGACTCCAGCCTGAGACGCGTTGTAGAGAGCTCGCACAATCGCCACATCGGTTAGGCTATTTACTTTGGCAATGATTCGAGCTGGACGGCCAGCCTTCGCGTGAGCCGTTTCGCGCTTGATGAGTTTGATGAAACCTTTGCGCAGGTTCAGAGGCGCCACCAGCAGAGAGTAGTATTCATTGAACTGCGAAAAGCCGGTTAGCGAATTGAATAAGTTAGTGGCGTCCGACGCAATTTCCTCATTCGCCGTCAGGATTGCTACATCGGTGTAGATTCGCGAAGTCGTGGGGTTGTAGTTTCCGGTGGCCAGATGGACGTAGCGCTGCAAACGTGTTCCTTCTCGACGAACTACGAGCGTAAGCTTGCAGTGTGTCTTCAATCCAACGATGCCGTAGACGACATGCACGCCAGCCTGCTCCAGGCGTCTCGCCCATTCAATGTTGCTCTCTTCGTCGAAGCGCGCTTTCAACTCAACCAGCGCTGCTACCTGCTTTCCTCGTTCCGCAGCCTCAATCAGCGCCTTCACGATGGGTGAATTCTTGCCGGTACGATAAAGACAGATCTTTATCGCCACCACGCCCGGATCAGAAGCGGCGGCGTTAATAAAATTGGTGACCGCGTTGTAAGCCGTGTAAGGGTGGTGCAACACGACGTCGTTGCGCTTTATTGCTCCGAAAATATTGGCCGGGTCGCGCAGCGCCGGCGGCGTCACGAGCTGAAGCGGCCGATCCTTCAGATCCGCATTTTCTAACTCATAAAGTTGCATCAAGTCCGGAACATTGAGCGGCCCATCGATGGTGTAAACATCTTCTTTGGTCAGCTGCAGGGCTTCGGTCAGGTAGGCGACCATCTCGGCCGGCATAGTTGCAGTGACTTCGAGACGCACTGCATCGCCGAACCGCATGCGTCTCACATGCTGCTGCATCGTCCGGAGCAGATCGCTGGCTTCGTCTTCCTTAATGTCATGATCGGCATCGCGCGTGACCCGAAACAAGTAACACTTGTTGGTCTTCATGTGAGGAAAGAGCGCGGCGATGTTCGCGGAAATTAAGCTGCCCAGATAAGTAAAGTTTGTTCCTTCGTTATCAATCGGTATCAGCCGCGGCACTTTCGGAGGAAGCTTGATGCGCGCGAATCTGACGCCGTCGCTCCCGGACACACTTTTCTTCGTTTGCTTCACCGGCGGCGAGACCATCACCGCGAGATTTAGACTGAGGTTCGAGACATAAGGAAAAGGATGACCCGGATCCACAGCTTGCGGAGTCAGTATCGGGAAGACATTGTCCAGGAAGTATGCGTTTGCGATCTTCTTCTCGCGCCGATTGAGAGTTTCATAAGGACGAATGACTATGCCGTTATCTGCCAGCGCGGGCAGCACGTCCTGAGTGAGACATCGCATTTGCGTCTCGAGCATGGGTCGAAGCCGTTCGCGAATCGCTCGCAACTGTTCGATTGCGCTCATGCCGTCAGGCGAAGTTTCCGTGATGCCCGCCTCCAGGGTTTCCTGGAGACCCGAAACCCTTACCATGAAGAACTCGTCGAGGTTTGAAGAAAAGATAGCCAGAAACTTCAAGCGCTCGAGCAACGGATGCCGGTGATCGAGGCCTTCTTCCAATACGCGCCGGTTAAACTCCAGCCAACTCAGCTCGCGGTTAATGAGGAGCTGTTTTTGATTGCGCAGACTTCGCAGCGACGCTACTCGCCTTCGCTTAAGTGGGCGCTCCGTGGGCTCTGGTTTTGTAGCTGGCGCACTCATCAAAGAATGTTTCTTTCTATTGGTTTTGGTGCAAACAAAGAATGCGGCTCGATTAGATAAGACCGAAGTCTGCAAGTCTGCGGGAGAATGATAACCCAATCCCTGGAGAAAGCCCGAAACGCCGCGAAACCCGTCGCGCCCTGATTTGGAGTGCGCCGACCTGCCGGCGCTTTGGTCGCTGCGACCTGTCGCAGCAGAGGTCTGGCCTGACTTTAAGGATTCCTAATCAAAAAGCCCCGGGCTTTGGACCAGGGCTCCTTGATTTCCGTGGTGGTCGTGGTAGGACACCCGCACCGCACCCTGCCGATTCGAATTCCACCCCATTTCGGAATCCTGCACTGAATACGCTGCAAGTGTTGGTCAAATGAAATAACCGAGCCATGCTAACAATGGATTACGTTCTTCTTAAGGATAGGTTAACTTTTGGCGCTCTCGGATTGGATTCTTCGCCTTTACCCGCCCCGAAGATTTAACACATTAATTAACTTCCTTGTAACAGAGAGCTAATAACCTGCCGGGACTTCAAAGATTTAGTTTTGTTCGTCAGAAAGTCCTAAACCCAAAACTGTGTGTGCGGAGGTGTCCGATGCTTTGGTGGCTTAAACGAAAGCGGTAACTGATCCTTGGTATTCACGAGTTGAATGCAGTGGCATCGGCATCTTGCCGATGTTGCTTACCTGAGGGCTAGATGCCCGTGCCACATCGGAACCACGGGCGGGACGCCCGTGCCACGGCGAATCTTTGCGCTCCATCCTTCTTTTTCCCATTCCTGCCATTGCCGCAGCGCCGCGCTAATGTGCTTTCCGCGAACCTCAACGAAGTGTCTGAGGAGCCATAGCGTCGTAGCGAAGTGGTCAAAGTCGACGACGACTTTGGTCCGATCACGGGCTTCTTCACCAAATTCATCGATCCAGACGTCGCAATCGTGGACCTTGCCGAGTGAACCCTGCATTGCCGCTACCTTTTTCGAAAAAGCCTTGAACGAGGAACCGTCAGTCTGCATCCAGATGGGCTCAAAAAGATCCATCGCGTAGCGTAGATTTTTCGCTGCCAGCCTTAGTTTATGCAACGGCTTCACTTTCAGCGGTCGATATAAAGAGCTACTGAGATCTTCAAAAGCTGTGAGGCGATCTGCGATTGTCGCGCTCGCCACTTGACGATAAGTTGTTTCTACATTTTTCGTGGCCGGCCTTCCGCTATGGAGAGCCTGTTCGAGGCGCACCTGCAATTGCGCGAGATTCTCGCTGCTCAACACTGGCGCTAACTTAATCCGCGCCTCCTCCAATGGTGCTTTCCGGTAAGCGGCAAAGCATCTGATACCCGGCGCCACTTCAACCGGAGCCTCGTCGGCGAGCTCATGCAATGCCAATATCGCCACGTCATGATCGCGAACGCGACCCAGAGCGCGAGCGATAAGTTTGATCTCACGAGCACTACTACGCACCCGTCGCGTATCAAGGTAAGGCGTGAAATCTTTCAAGGCGCTCCGGAACCGCCGCGAAGCCACGCGCATGTCATGCACGCCCGCCGGATCGTCAAAGTTAAGCGCCTGTTCCCTCAAGTCACACATCTCTTTCAGGCGTGTCCTGAGTACCAACGCGATGCTATCCAGCGCTGATCCGTCCGGTTCGATGTCAGTAATTGGCTTAGCCTTGGCCATGGCTCATCACGCGGGCTCCTTCTTTGCTTTAACCGGTCGGAGCGTGATTTCAACTTCTCGATTGAAGGCTGATTGAAGCATCTCGCTTTTGCGTTCAGCCTCCATCAATTCGCTTTCACAATCGTAGTCGCTTCGGATCTGAATTCTCACCTGTTCATCGGTGACTGTGGTGCGCAGTGTGCTGACGCGATTCTCATGACTGCGGTCTAAAGCATCCGCCACGCGAAGAATGGCTCCCAGCTTTTCCACCGTGTCTCGATCCGCGGCATTCAAAGCCGCGAACTCAAGGTGCTTTTCTTTTGGCAATGGGCCGCGGTGATAACGCGCCACGTTCGCTATCACGTCACGCTCAGCTTCCGAAAAGCCCGTTAACTCCGAGTTCTTAATCAGGTAGAGAGAATGTTTGTGGTGAGACTCATGAGCAATGTGATAGCCGACATCATGAAGTAGAGCTGCGGCTGACAACAGCATTCGCTGATGCCGGGTTAGATTCTCGCTGGCAGCCAGACCATCGAAAATTTGCTCTGCTAAAGCGGCGACCTGGTGCGCGTGCTGCTCTTCGTATCCGAAGCGCAACCCCACGGCATGGACGGCAAGGAGTTTCTGATCTCTGAAATCCGGCAAAGGCGGGCGGGACTCAGCTTCTAACTCTCGCAGACTGTCGATAATGACACCTTCGCGAAGCGACCACTCGCAAGTCCGCAAGGTAGCAATACCAAGCGCGCGCATCGCGCCCTCGAGAATCTGGCAGCCGGCGACGATGATCTCAGCCCGCTGGGCGCTGATACGCTCGAGACCTTTTCGTTCTTCAGCGTTCATAGCTGCCAAACTGCTGTTCAATCTGGCCAGCTTACTCAAAATAATTTCCTGTCCGATCGGCTGTGCGGCCTGATTCTTTGGATCAGCCACGCGCAGCTGCGAATCAAGCATGGCTCCGAGTGCAAGGATGGTGCCGGAGGTGCCGGTAGCTTGCTGCCACTTCTTCCCGCGAAGCTCACGCACCGGCCGCTCAAAGGCAGCTCGAATTTCACTGCGAAGATTGCTGAGCTCTTTCGGTTTGGGTGGATCGGTGTGAAGAAATTTTTCAGTGCAAAGCACGGCGCCCAGCTTCACAGAAAAGAGCGCGACTGGATTACCGTCGCTGAAAAGCGAGATCTCCGTTGAGCCGCCGCCAATATCGACATTGAGTGAAGTCTGTCCACGAGTAGCGCAGCCCTGTGACGCGGCGAGCCCAATGAGCCGCGCTTCTTCAATGCTCGACAGGATGTCGATTCTAACGCCCGCTTCTCGTTCGACGTGACGCACGAAACTGGCCGCGTTGTCGGCTCCACGTACCGAAGCAGTAGCTACGGCTACGACTTTTTCGGCGCCGCGTGCTTCGGCAATTGAGCGAAAGCGCTTGATGGTCTCGGTCGCTCTTTCAATGGCTTGTGAAGAAAGGTGGCCTTCCTGAAGTGTTTCATGTCCCAACCGCACGAAATCTTTTTCACGGGCAAGGACAGCAAAAGAATCACTGGCCGCGGCGTCCACGACCGCCAGCTTAATTGAGTTCGAACCGATGTCTATGGTTGCGAGTTTCACCGAGACTCTGAGTTGCGCCTGTCAGGACTCTTACCCCTTTGGCGCGAGCACTCGGCGTGAGCCAGTCGGCGCGGCAGGGTCGGATTCCTTGTCAATTACCTGGGCGACTGCGCGCCGCAGATTAGCCGCCACACGGTTGATAGATCTCGAAGCATCCAGTACATGGAAACCATATTCGTCGGCCATCCTATCAAAAACATTCAGAAGCCGCGTTTGGTATTCAATAAAACTGTCGTAAAAATCCTCACCGAGATGAAGATCACCGCCGGACTCCCAGAAATCGAATCGCCTTCCGGAATCGAGCAGGCGCGCGACGAGTTCCCTGGCTGAAGGAATTCGCAAGTAGAACACTGCGTCGGGAACCAATGCCAGCCCGTAGATTGAACGAATCCAGGTCGGATCGATGCCTCGCACTTCAGCTCGTGCAATCGCGGAGTAAATATAGCGATCCGTCAGCACGATAAAACCCGCTCGTAAAGCGGGCAGCATCTCGTTTTCAAATCGATCTACAAAGTCAGTCGCATAATACAACTGCAGCGTCAGACGTCCCAACGTGTGACCTGTCTTTGCTTCTTTGATTCCGCGGCCGGCGAGTACCGAACGAGTCATGCCAGTATCCAGAACGGCGTGACCGCGAGACTCGAGCCAACTTCGCAAGAGAGCGATGTGCGTTGAGCGGCCTACGCCATCGGTGCCCTCGACCACGATGAGCTTGCCGCTATATTCCTCTGGACCGGTGTCCGGGAGTGGCGTGCCGTAGAAAAATTTGTTCTTAATCAGCCTTCGCCCGCCGTTTCTTCAACTGCGCGCTTATTATCCTTCTCATCTCGCGCTGCTGAGTCTCAATCGATCGGGTTGCATCTAACAGCGTCAGTCCGAATTCGTCTACCATCTGATCGTATTCTTCAAGAATCTTCCCTTGAAATACTTCAAAGCTCTCCTCAACATCGTCCGCCCAACCCATATCGAGGCCCGCCTCGTAATACTTGAACGCCGGGCGGCCGGACATGATGCGGTTAACAGCCACCTTGAGCGGAGCTCGAAAGAAGAAAGCAACATCGGGTTTCACCGCGAAGCGATAAACTTCTCGAACCCAGGCTCGATCGCAACCGCGCGCGACGTCGCGTGCAAAAGCCGTGTAGATATACCTGTCCGCCAGTACGATCGCTCCAGCCTTGAGCGGAGGTATGATGTCTCGCTCAGTGCGATCGGCAAAATCCGTGGCGTGTAGTAAAGAAAAGGTCGCGGGAGTGAACAGATGTCGTTTTTTAGCGCGCCTGGTTGTTTCTCTTACGAGTGAAGAGGAGTTCCATTCGGAGAAGATAACCGGGTAGCCTTCTGCTTTGAGCCATTGATGCAGCAGCGACAACTGGGTTGACTTGCCACTGCCATCTGTTCCCTCGACGACAAATAATTTGCCTGGGAAATGGTGATGTCCGTATGAGATCATCCGCGGGATTCTATGTCCATCTTGTTACAGGGATGTGAATTGGCCTTAAATATGAAAACTCTCTGGCTCCTTAGACACGCTAAATCCAGCTGGTCCGACTCGACTCTCGAGGACCACGAGCGACCATTGAACGACCGCGGCCATCGAGGCGCGTTGGCTGTGGGCAAATTTATTAAGAAAAACAAAATCTCTCCGGAGCTCATTCTATGCTCAACGGCTACTCGAGCGCAGCAAACCCTGGAGATCATTGTCGACGTCAGCGGGTTCTCGAATGAGGTCCAAAACCTTAACAGTCTCTATTTGTGTAGTACGCAAGGCCTGATCGATCACGTCACTTCACTTGCTGAATCATTAAGCTCGGTAATGATGATTGGCCACAATCCCGGCATGGAATCCTTCCTCACACACTTGAGCGGCGTAGAGAAGCATATGCCGACGGCGGCTCTGGCCGAAATCAAAGTTGAGTCGGAGAGTTGGCAGGACGTTCAGAAAAGAAATTCAGCAAGACTTCAGTGGTTGATTACCCCAAAAGATCTTCAGGAAAAATGAGTTCAACCAGCTTCACCCGAGAAGCCTTAAATCCCACCTGCGGCAGCTGGTTGATAGTTCAAGTTCGGCCGACAAAGAGAGGTTGGGATTGGTCCTTTGAATCCCCTCTGCGGCAGCTGAGGGATGTTTCAAGTGCAGCCTCGCTCGCAAGTTTTCAACCGAAATAGCCAGGACTTGAACCATCCACCCGCTCCGGCAGGTGGAATTCAGTAACCACGACATCGAACATTGGTAGGCTGGACCTGAAGTAACCACCAGCTGCCGCAGGTGGAATCTAAGACTTTTCGGGCAAAGCTAAATCCAGCAATCAGGCCCTAACTCGTAAACCTTTTGCCGTCAGTTAACAATTTCTCCAGCTAACGAGGCTGGTGTTAGGATCAAGCAAATGGCGGCTGTCAGAGAACCATGTGACGCGGGAGTAATCCTCTCCGGAAAAGGAACTCGGCCTTGCGCTGAGACGAGCGGTCGTTGGGTGCTTGCCGCCACGATCCTTGCCTCAAGCATGGCCTTCATCGACGGCACAGCTGTAAACGTCGCGTTGCCCTACCTGCAAAAGAGTTTGAATGCTACCGCCATCGGCGTGCAGTGGGTTGTCGAAGGCTACTCCCTTTTCCTTTCAGCGTTGTTATTGGTCGGAGGATCTCTCGGAGATCGGTTCGGGCGGCGGCGGATCTTTTGTATCGGTGTCGCCATCTTCGCTTTAGCCTCAGCCGGCTGCGGACTTTCCGCAAGTATCGAACAACTAATTATCACGCGAGCGCTGCAGGGAGTTGGTGGAGCTCTTCTGGTTCCCGGCAGCCTGGCGATTATCAGCGCTTCATTTGATGAGAAGAGGCGCGGTCGAGCCATCGGCACCTGGTCCGGCTTCTCTGCTATCACAACTGCGTTTGGTCCAGTGCTGGGTGGCTGGCTCATCGAACATGTGTCATGGCGCGCAGTGTTTTTTATCAACGTGCCGATCGCTGTGGCAGTGATAGTCCTCTCAATCTGGCATGTGCCCGAAAGCCGCGACGAGACCGAGACAGGCTCGCTTGATTGGAGCGGAGCTTTGTTGGCGACCGTTGGCCTGGGCGGCGTAGTCTTCGGACTTATCGAATCATCTCGCGTGGGATTTGCGCAGCCGTCTGTAATCGGATCGCTGGCAGTGGGCTTGCTTGCTGTAGGGGCTTTCTTATTCAACGAACGACGGGCCCGAAATCCTATGGTCCCGTTGCGGCTATTTCGGCGTCTGGATTTTGCCGGAGCGAACATTCTCACGTTGTTATTGTATGCAGCGTTGAGTGGCGCGTTTTTCTTCGTCCCCTTGAATTTGATTCAGATACAAGGCTACTCGGCGACAGCAGCGGGGGCGGCGATCTTGCCGTTCGTATTGATCATGTTCTTGTTATCTCGTTGGTCGGGCGGATTAGTTGATAGGCTTGGCGCTCGACTACCCCTCGTTGTTGGTCCATTGATAGCAGCTGGCGGTTTCGCGCTATTCGCCTGGCCCGCGGTGAGCTCGAATTATTGGACGAGTTTCTTTCCGCCCATGATCGTCATGGGCTTGGGAATGGCTATCAGCGTAGCTCCGCTGACTACGACGGTGATGGGATCGGTACCAACTGAACAGTCAGGGGTAGCGTCAGGAATCAATAACACCGTCGCGCGCGCTGCAGGCTTGTTGGCGATTGCGATATTGGGTGTTGTCATGTTGCAAACATTTGGAACGAACCTCGAGCGGCGGCTCGCGCAGATTCCGGTTAGCGATGAGGTGCGGAAAGCAATTACCGATCAACGAATGCGACTGGCTGCCGTGGAACTTCCCGCAAATGTTGATGCCACTCAGAAGGCTGCGGTCCAGCAAGTCGTCACCGACTCCTTCATATCCGGTTTTCGCTTGATTGTTTTGATCGGTGCGGCGCTGGCAGCTATGAGTGCGTTCAGCAGTTGGCTACTGATCGGGCGAAAAAAGGTTCAGCGATCAGCCAGGTGAACCGAGCGGCATTTACTTCTTAGTTTTGCGGCCTGCAGCGGCGGCCTCGTGATACTTCTTTTGAATCGAGGCTATGTCGACGGTCGGCAGTGGAAGTTTCATACCCAGGCTTTCCAGTGTATCGACAATGATGTGTGAAATCGCCAGATCACGGAACCATTTGTGGTTGGCTGGAATTACAAACCAGGGCGCGTGCTTTGTGCTGCATTGACTGAACACGTCTTCGAAAGCAGCTTGGTAATCATTCCAGTAATTCCGCTCAGAATAATCGGACTCGGCAATCTTCCAACGCTTCGCCGGGTCTTCAAGCCGCTGCTTGAAACGCTCCAATTGTTCTTCCTTACTGATATGCAAAAAGAACTTCAAAATGTGCGTGTTGTTAGCAGCCAGTCGCTCTTCGAAATCGTTAATCTGCTCGTAACGCCTGGTCCAAACCTCCTTTGGGACGATGTTATGGACACGCACGACAAGTACGTCTTCATAGTGTGAGCGATTGAAGATCACCACCTCACCTCGTCTCGGAGTCTGGTGTTCTATACGCCATAAGAAGTCGTGAGCGAGCTCCTCGCTCGATGGTTGTTTGAAGCTGACGACACGACAACTCTGCGGATTCAAAGCATCAAAGACGTGACGGACCACGCCATCCTTGCCACCAGCATCGAGCGCCTGAAGGCAAATCAACAGAGACTGTTTCCCTTCGGCATAAAGTTGGCCCTGTAACTCCTCGATTCGAGCTTCGAGTTTGTCAGCCTCCCGTTTGCCGGACTTCTTGTCGTGATTTTTTTCGCAGAAGTCCGGATCGATATCTTTGAGTTGAATCTTCTGTCCGGGCTTGACGATAAATTTCTCAAGATAGTTCATTGATTTTCCTTATGCGTGAAGGCAGTCACACAAACCAGGGTCCAACCGGTTTCCGGACTAGCTCCGGCTGGAAGTGCGCAGATGTTTGGTCGTGTTCTCCGTCACGCTGTATCCGACGGGAATGACCTCATTGGGATCGGCGGCTGGAAGCTCGAGCGGGTTCGTACCTTTTTCGGGAAGGCTTGACGTTGGATTTGACGCGTCACGCACAATTTGGGCGAGCTTCTTACTCACGAAAACTCCATTAACGATCAAAGCCAAGCCAACCATGATTGGGATTATGCTGATTAACCAAACACGGCTGAGGATCTCAGCGGTATCTTCCGGAATTTTCCCGCCGAGAATTATTCCCTGCATGAAGACGGCTAGAAAAATGGCAGCGGCGATTCCCACACTGGCAGTAATCACGCCGCCTTTGATTTCGTTGTAACGCCTGACTTCGGGCGCGATCCCGCGGCGGTGGTCCAGTTCCTCCTGGCGTCTTCTACTTTCCGCATCAGCCGTAGCCAACTCCGCAAACCAAGGCTTGCCTGCTGGAGAATTCTGAGTCGCCCCTGGATTCGGCTCCGTAACTCGGGTCTCGACCGCCAGTCGCACGGCTGACAAATTCGCCCCGCACACTTTGCAGAACTTCAACTGATCATCCTGATTCGACCCACACCTCGGGCAAAACATAAGACGTTCCCCCCTCTATTCTTCGAAAAGGATACGCGCATTATAAGTGATGTGTTCTAAGATTCTAATGCGCACCGGGAGTCTGAACGATACTGGATCTGGAAAAGGTTCCTGGCATTAATAGGGATGGTCAGATCAATCAACGTACGGTATGAAAGGTAATTTGGAGTGCGCCGACCTGTCGGCGCTTTCGTCGCTGCGACCTGTCGCAGCAAGTTGTCGAAAACAGCCTATTATCAAAGCCGCGGCGTCGAGCCGCCGCGGGCGAAAGCGATAGCAGGTCATCGCACTCCAAATTAGCCGAAATTCTTTTGAATCGCGACTTCTGCGCAAACTTGCCCAAAGAATTGCGGGAAAGATCGCACCTTCATGACGAGCCATAGCCTATTTGATATGCCTTCCTTCGCTTAATCCTAGTGATAGTGAGCTTCTGACTTTTGTTGGCGCACTCGGCATGGATGTTGCCATTCGTGAACGTGAGGGAGCGTTTTGGTCGCTTACCGGAATGAGCGTTGGGTGAAATTTGGAGGGCCTATGACTAAGGACGATCGTGACATTCTCGAGCTGCTAAAAGAGGAACTGGCTTTCATCGAACAAGGCGGGTACGGTCGCTCAGTGCGCACGCCCTGGCTGCCTAAGTCGGCCTTCCAGGATTCCGTGACCTGTATTAACTACGCTGATTCGAATCGAACCCATCCCTGCAGCGACTGCCACTTGATTGATTTCGTCGGTACTGAACATCTTTCTGAAGACATTCCCTGTCACTACATTCCTTTGAACGAAGCCGGCGAAACCATTGAGGACCTCGAGGCTGAAGGTAACCAAGCCAAGTTGGAATCGACGTTGAAGCAGTGGATGAAAACGAAGATAAAACAGATTGAAGAGCGGAGAGCCGCTATAGTGACAGCCTAATAATCAGTCCCGGAACGTCTCTTGCCAATCTGTCAGGTGACGACGCTCAACGTGTGTTGATGAGGCGATCAAAGATTCATCGATGTTGCTGACGGATTCTCGGAGGCGTTGCTCTACGAAATAAGAACGAAAGAAGGAAAAATGAAAGCCAATGTTTTTCGCGGCAAGAATGATATTCGAATCGAAGAAGTAGAAAAGCCTCGCGCGGGCGTGGGTGAAGCTGTGATCCGCATTACCTTGACGACAATCTGCGGAACAGATCTGCACATCGTCCGCGGAGAATATCCGGTTACTCCTGGTCTTGTAATCGGGCACGAGCCAGTCGGTGTTATTGAGGAACTCGGTGCCGGCGTGACTGGATATGAAATTGGCGAACGAGTGCTGGTTGGCGCCATCACACCTTGCGGTCAATGCGGCGGATGCCTGTCGGGACACGCTTCGCAATGCGGCCACGGCAAGCAATACGAAGCACTAGGTGGCTGGCGTTTTGGAAACACGATCAACGGCGCTCAAGCTGAGTATCTTCGCGTGCCTTACGCTCAGGCTAATCTGGCAAAGATTCCTGATGAGCTCACGGATGAACAAGTCGTGCTGCTGGCAGACATCGCCTCGACCGGATTCAGCGGCGCTGAAGCGGCAAAGATTAAGATTGGCGACTCGGTGGTGATCTTTGCTCAGGGACCGATCGGCTTATGTGCCACGGCCGGAGCAAAACTCATGGGAGCTGCGCTGATCATCGGCGTAGATGGCGACGAGAATCGACTTGCGATGTCGAAGCGAATGGGCGCAGACGTCACGCTCGACTATCGAGCGGTTGATGTGCTCTCGGAAGTGCAACGTTTGACGGGCGGTGGCGCCGATGTCGCGATCGAAGCGCTCGGGACCCAGGAAACTTTCGAGAGTTCGCTGCGAACTCTGCGCCCCGCTGGGACTCTTTCAAGCCTCGGCGTTTATTCGGGCAAGTTGCAAATTCCCTATGAAGCTTTTGCTGCCGGTCTCGGCGATTACAAGATCGTGACCTCGCTTTGTCCTGGAGGCAAAGAACGAATGCGGCGCTTGATGGAAGTCGTGCGCCACGGCCGTGTAGATCTCACGCCGCTGCTCACTCACACGTTCTCGCTCGACCAGATCGACGAAGCGTACAGTCTCTTCGCCGACCGCCGCGACGCAGTGATGAAGGTCGCCATCCGGCCTTAACACGTCTTCTACTTGTCGTCGGCGAACTCCGAAATCGTGATTTGAGCCGCGCTGCTTGGCTTGAACTTACCACTTGAAAGAAATAATGAAGGACACGGTTCCAGCCAGCGAGCAGAAAGTAAACGTTGTGCGAATTGAATAAGTGGCTTAATAATGTCGAGGAGGAGTTGATCGAGCTTTTGCCCGAAAAGTCTTAAATCCCACCTGCGGCAGCTGGTGGATAGCTCAAGTTAGACCTACAAAAGAGAGGTTAGGATTGGTTCTTTGAATCCCCTCAGCGGCAGCTGAGGGATGTTTCAAGTGCAGCCTCGCTCGCAAGGGTTCAACGGAAATAGAACCATCCACCTGCTGCGCGCAGGTGGGATTTAGTAAACAACGACATCAAACATTGGTAGGCTGGACCTGAACTAACCACCAGCTGCCGCAGGTGGGATCTAAAACTTTCGGGCAAAGCTGGTTAATCACTATCAGTGGGCGACGAAAGTATCAGAAAGCAACCTTAGCAGACCAAACATTACCGACCTCCAATGCCTACTTCAAAGTGTCCCCAGTGCGGTTTGGTTAATCCTTTGAGCGCCTCGACGTGCAAGCGTTGCGGCACCGAGTTAACACCTCAATCCAGCACCGACGAACCAACTGCTGCGCCGTCGACCGAGAATCAAGCAGAAGCAGAAAAAGAGAAAGAAAAGGAGCCGCTCGGGGCCTGGGGCTGTATCCAGCTAATTATCCTGTTCGTGATAGCCAGCGTTATCACCGGCTATCTTGGAATATACATTCGCGAGTATCTGCCGTCCGGAACTTATCCTGTGGTTGTTTTGATCGCAATATTTATCCCGGCTGCCGTGGTGGGCCTGATCGTTGGCGGCCTGGTCGTCTACATCCTGAATATTCCAGTCAAACTACTCCGCAAGGAATCCTCAGGCGCAAAAGGGTTGTTCGAGTAAGGATCAATGGTCAATGCATGTCCTCATCAAAAGGTGCTGAGACAGTTTTGAGGCTCGGATTTTCAGCACCAAGGTTACATCAAGGAGACAAAATCGGTCCGGATCGATAACCAGCAATGAGTTTCGATCCAATGAAAGCGCTGACATCCACTATCTGAAACTATTGAGGTCGGGAACCCTTGCCTAATCTTTGACCTGTAGGAAAACTTGTTCCTCGCGAGGTTTCATATCCCAGCTATTTAAGATAACATCTCGCCAGTCGTCCTCTGTAAGCGTTTGCCCGACAGACATTTCATAGTTTTACTGATACCGGGTTCTATCCTCTTTCTGTATTCTACGGTTCGTAATAGCAGCATTTTCTAACAACAGAACAATTTGGTGTATTGCTGCTCACAAGGGAATCCGACTGTTAGAGGAGAGGTACCTGGTGGCCCTTTTTTCCCACCATGACGGAACGCAGAGTAATCTTGCTCGTCGAAGATAGTGCACGAGACCAGGCGCTCGTTCTGCGAGCTCTAAATAACACTAAAATCGTCAACGAAGTGATTACCGCCCCCACCGGTGAGGAGGCACTCGACTATCTCTTCGGGACTGGAAAGTACCTTGACCGCGACGCGGATGTCTTACCTCAATTTGTTCTTCTCGATTTGAAGTTACCAGGTATTGACGGTCTGCAAGTTCTGCAGAAGATTAGAGGTGACAAGCGCACTCACCTGTTACCGGTGGTAATTTTTACTTCTTCAACTGAAGAGGAAGATCTGATCAACGGCTATAGCCTGGGCGCAAATAGTTACGTTCGCAAACCTGTCGATGCAAAGCAGTTGCTCGAAGCGACACAGCAGTTGGGATTGTATTGGCTGGCCCTCAACCAGGTCGCCAAGATTTTGATCGTCGACGATCAGGAAATGATCCGCGATGGCGTCAAGCGAATACTCGAGGAGCAGCCGGGCGCGACGACATTCGGCGAAGCCAGTAATGGTCATGAAGCGTTGCGGCTTGTCCGCGAGCAGGATTGGCATGTGGCCGTGGTAGACCTTTCGCTCGGCGGCCGCAGCGGTTTGGATTTACTCAAAGAAATCAAACATATTCGCCCTAATCTCCCGGTGTTGATACTGAGCATGCATTCGGAAGAACACCATGCGAGGCGAGCCTTTAAGGCAGGCGCGTCTGGCTACATCACCAAAGATAGTCCACGAGCTGAGGTTGTCAAGGCGGTCAACAAGGTGATGAAGGGTGAGCGATATGTCAGCGCCGCGATAGCTGAAAAACTGGTGCTGGACATTGCGGGCGAGCTCGAACATGCGCCTCATGAAGCTTTGTCTGATCGGGAGTTTGAAGTGATGAGACTAATTGCGTCGGGCAAAACAGTGGGACAAATTGCCGTCGTGCTCTCGCTCAGTGACCGCACCATCAGCACCTACCGTGCTCGTATCCTCGAAAAGATGCATATGAGAACGAATGCCGAGATCACTCACTACGCGATTCGTAACGACTTAGTTGATTAGCGACAGCTTAGGTTTGAGTTGAGTGCGCCAATTGATGTTCCAATAGGTCCATTGTAGGGCGCACACGGACACATGTTGACCGTCAGCCGGCGACATCAGAATCGTTGTAAGACGGATACTAAAGTTTAAGACAGGTTGGTACCATTGCTCAAAGCCCAGCGTAGATAAGGTGACTGGTCAAAGCTGCCGCCCCCGGGTAAGTGACCATTGCCTTTAGATTGCACGCGTCCGCGCAAGCACAGTCGAGGTCCGTCAAGTAATTCTTACCAGCTCAGAGAGACGGTAGACGCGATTAGACGGGCGCGCCATCTCAAATGAGCGTGTAAAGCAAGCTTGTCTTTGCCACCCGTCGGCAGATCGCCAGGCAAGCAGTCTTTCGATACACAAAAACGGAATTCTTGGCGGTAACTCACAGCAAGAGTTCGGCATGAAATCACCCTCAACGACGCCCGACAGATCTGCAAACACAGAGCATCAGCAGCCATCCTCGACCAGTGGCTCTGCGTTAGACAGTCAAATCGAGCTCAGCTTAATTGTCGAGGCCTCGCCCACCGCGATTGTCGTCGTTAATCAATCAGGCCAAATTACTCTCTTCAGCGCGCAAAGCGAGAAGCTCTTTGGTTACCCACGCGCTGAAGTGCTGGGTCACCCGGTCGAGATTCTGCTGCCGGAACGCTATCGCTCTGCTCATCCGGGGCACCGCACCGGGTTTTTTGCTGACCCAGCCACGCGCGCCATGGGCGCCGGTCGGGATTTGTTCGGACGCCGCAAGAACGGTAGCGAAGTCCCAATTGAGATTGGACTGAGTTCCGTGAACACCGGTGACGGCACGTTTGTCCTCGCGAGCATCATCGACATTACTGAACGCAAACGAGCTGAAGAGCGCTTTCGTCTGGTTGTCGAAGCCGCCCCGAATGCGATGCTCATGATCGACAGTCAAGGTCTGATAAGCCTCGTCAACCGAGCTGCGGAGGAGCTGTTTGCTTACAGCCGCGAGGAA
>Ga0134125_10001682_pt1 | contig 27017 bp, 24 predicted proteins | sample KB31751_FD_96464 | JGI IMG/M metagenome (GOLD analysis project Ga0134125, IMG submission 96464) | Terrestrial soil microbial communities with excess Nitrogen fertilizer from Kellogg Biological Station, Michigan, USA - KB3-175-1 | ecosystem: Environmental > Terrestrial > Soil > Unclassified ...
CCCACGCGCGTTGGTTTGGAAGGCGTGGACAGACCCGAAGTACGTGATGCAGTGGTGGGGACCGAAGGGCTTTACCGCGACCGTTTGCCAGATGGATTTTCGCGTTGGGGGAAAACTTCTCCTGTGCACCAAGACGCCGGATGGGCAAGAGTTTTGGAACGGGGTTGAATACCACGAGATTATTCTTCACGAGAAGATCGTTTCCTCCATGTACTTTTCGGACTCGAAGGGAAACAAGATTGAGCCTGCGGAATTAGGAATAGAACATGAGGCCATAGAGGGTGCGTACGACGTGACCATCTTTGAGGATCTCGGAAACGGCCAGACGAGACTCACCCACATTGGAAATGAACCCATGGAGAGCGCAAAGAATAGCGGACAATGGGAGGGCTGGAATGAAACCCTCGATAAAGTTGCCGCAGTTGTTGCGAGGCTAAAGCAATCCCAATAGGCCTGGGCCACCTCCGCCGAAATCAGCACTCTCTGCGTTGCGATCACATGCTTGAACGCCTCGTCGAGCACAACTTCGACGGTCAGTTCCTGAGCCGGTTTAGGCTGCGGAGTGCCCGCCATGTCCACAGCAATACGCCGCTGCTGTCGGACTCGCCGGAGGCCACGCCTTCCGGGAAAAGGTCGCGACGCTCGCGCCAGAAAATCTTCGAGGGAGCCGGAAAATAAGTGACCCAAGCCGTTAGATATTGAATGGAACGGAAGCATCATGGCAGAGCAGAAGCATGAAGCGGGGCAAGCGAACAACTACAACCCGTCTGCTAAGATTTACTCCTATGCCCGAGCCGCAATCGCTTTCGGGACAAACAGTTTCTCACTACCGCATCATCGACAAAATCGGAGGCGGTGGCATGGGAGTGGTGTATCAAGCCGAGGACTTGCAGCTCGGCCGCTTTGTCGCGCTCAAATTTTTGCCCGAAGATGTGGCCAACGATCCACAGGCCTTCGAGCGTTTCCGCCGCGAGGCCCGTGCTGCTTCAGCCCTGAATCATCCCAACATCTGCACCATCCACGAAATCGGTGAGCATCAGGGACGGCCGTTCATCGTGATGGAATACCTGCAAGGCAAGACGCTGAAGCAGGCCATCTTCAGCCATCCCATGGAAACTGAGCGGCTGCTCGATCTGGGAATTGATATCGCCGACGCGCTCGACGCGGCCCACTCCAAGGGAATCATTCATCGCGATATTAAGCCGGCGAATATTTTTGTTACCGAGCGCGGACACGCCAAAATTCTCGACTTTGGCTTGGCGAAAATGAATGTGCATTCCGTTTCAAGCTCAGGCAACACGAGTACAGTAAGCGAAGAGCACCTCACCAGCCCGGGTAATGCACTCGGCACAGTTGCGTATATGTCGCCGGAGCAGGCGTTGGGAAAAGAACTGGACGCGCGCAGTGATCTGTTTTCTTTCGGCGCCGTGCTCTATGAGATGGCCACCGGGACCTTGCCTTTTCGAGGAGATACCTCCGCGGCAATTTTCAATTCGATCCTGAGCAAAGTCCCGATCCCACCGGTGCGTTTGAACACTGATCTCCCGCTCGATCTCGAACGGCTCATCAATAAAGCGCTGGAAAAAGATAGAGACACTCGCTGCCAGAGCGCAGCGGAAATGCGCGCTGATTTGAAGCGGCTCAAGCGCGATACGACGTCCGGAAAGGTGAGTGCGGTGACGGCACCACTTCCGTCCGCCGGAAAGAAAAAGAATCGTTGGCTTTTGGGAACTGGGGCTGCTCTTGGGTGCGCATTGCTGCTTGCGGTTATTCGCACCTTAATCCCAGTTGCAGAACCAAAGATCACGGGAACTACGCAGATCACCCACGATGGTCTTGCAAAAATTGGGATGGCGACCGATGGCTCCCGCATTTACATGACGGAGTATTACAAAGGTCACTATGTTCTCTCGCAGGTTTCAGCTACTGGCGGCGAGACCTCACAAATTGCTACACCTTTTAAAAGTGCATTTGTCGGAGACATCTCTCCGGACCATTCGCAATTGCTGATAGGCGCGACCGATACTTTTGCACCGGAGATTCCCGCATGGACCGTTCCCTTGCCGTCGGGCTCACCCCGCCGCCTGGGAAGCATAATCGCAAACAGTTCGGCGTGGTCTCCCGATGGGAGGCAAATCGCATTCACCAAGGGCGCTGATGTCTATGTTGCGGATGCGGATGGCAGCAACCCTCGTAAGGCGATTTCGATGAAAGGCCTGCCCGCCAACGTGCATTTTTCTCCCGACGGGGCAAGGCTTACCTTCACGGTAACGCCAGATAACGCCAATCAATCTTCAGTATGGGAAGTAAACATCGATGGCACGAGTGCTCATCAAATCCTGGCGGGATGGCACAACCCGCCTACCGAGAACAATGCGGTATGGATGCCGGACGGCCGGAATATCGTTCTCCTTAATTATCGAGGGACGGCGGTAAACGATATTTATTCTGTTTCCGCTCGAACCGGTCTTTTCCAGAAAAAATCGGGCCCTGTCCGCCTGACCACGGGACCTCTATTGTTCTCCTACGTCATTCCTTCAGCCGACGGGAAAAAACTTTTCGCCACGGGGATTCAGTCACGGGCCCAGCCAGTTCGATACGACGAGAAGTCGCACCAGTTTGTTCCTTTTCTTTCCGGGATTTCTGCTTCCGATTTAGCGTTTTCGCCGGACGGTCAATGGGTAGCCTATGTCAGCGTTCCCGACAGCAGCTTGTGGCGCAGCCGCATTGATGGCAGTGAACGCCAGCAATTGACCTATCCTCCGGCAATCGCCATGGCTCCTGTCTGGTCTCGCGATGGGACGCAAATTGCTTTTTCCAACATACCCATGGGAGGCGAGCCCATTGCGCAGGTAGTTTCAGCACAGGGCGGAGCGCCAGAAAATTTACTACCCAATAGCGAAGCAGGCGTGGATTTCAATTGGTCCCTGGATGGCAGCAAGATTTTTTTCTCGCGTGCTCCATCCGCGCGGGATATCCAGATTTACATACTCGATGTGAAGACACGTCAGGTTTCTAATTTTCCCGGTTCGCAAGGCCTCTTTAGCCCCTGTCTTTCTCCCGATGGACGTTACCTTGTCGGCATTACCAGGGATTACAAGAAATTGATGGTGTATGAATTTGCCACGCAGAAATGGTCGCAGTGGCTGAATGAACCGGTGAATATTACTTATCCTCGGTGGTCAAAGGACGGAAAATATATTTTGTTTGACACCTTCTATACCAACGAGCCCGCATGCCGTCGCGCGAAGTTAGGTGAAACAAAGTCGGAGGAGCTATTCAGCCTGGCCGACTTGAATCAATACCAAGGATCGTCCGGGACTTGGGGAGGTCAGGCTCCCGATGGGTCGCGCTTGCATATCCAGGACCTCAGTACGCAGGAGATTTACGCGCTGGATGTGGACTTCCCGTAATGGTGGGCAGCCCACACAACGCGGTGTTCGTTGTGTGGGATAAATTCGAATTTCGACACAATCACTCTAACCCTCTCAAGCCAAAACCGGAGCTTGAATGGCCACCCGCTGATATAGTCTGAAAAGCGAGCCTCTCACAAAACGAAATTTGCGGTCAATGTAGACTTCTGATTTCGAAACGATCACCTACCCTGCAAGTGGCCCTACCAATAAATCCCCGGCGCCTCATGTCTAAGCTTCTACACATACTCAATGTACGACCCAGGATAATATTAGGATTGCGGTCTGTGCCGCTCTTACCGCCCTGACTAAAGGGGCCCGTCCCGCATCTGAAGGTTGTTCGCAATCAATGCTGCTGCTAAAATTCCCGCGTGAAAAGACGAACTTTACTCTAGGCACTTCCTGCGATGGCATTGTTTCCGGCTATGCTGCGGGCCGCTGCTCAAGGTGGAACGAACTCTATGCAAAGCTCGACCGAAGTATTTGAACTGCGTGTGTACCATGCGGCGGAGGGAAAGCTGCCGACTTTGCTGGCGCGCTTTCGCGATCATACCGACAAGCTTTTCGCCAAGCACGGCCTGAAGAGCGTGGCCTATTGGACTCCGGTGGATGAGCCGCAGAAGAACAACACGCTGATCTATATCCTCCAGCACCCAAGCCGCGAGGTCGCAGCAGCAAACTGGAAGGCGTTCCAGGATGATCCGGACTGGAAGAGCGTGAAGGCGAAGTCAGAAGAGAATGGCCCGCTGACGGTTAAGATCGATTCGACGTACATGGCCTATACGGATTTTTCGAAGAAGTTGGGTTGAGTTTTGGCGGAGCCACCCGCCGCCGACCCAGTCGGCGGCCCATTCAGGCCTGATTTTGGCTTGAATGGGAATTGAGAATCTTCGAGTCAAATTCGAGTACTACGAAAGCGGCTGGCGATTAGTAATTCCCCACACAACGGAAACTGCGTTGTGTGGGCCACCTGCGCGCCGAAAGATTGAGGGTCGCTGGAAGAGTTGTGTATCCTTCTCTCAAGTAGAAAAGGTTCCAAATATGTGGAGAACACGGCCATTAGTTTCGCTAGCGCTGTGCGCGACGACTTTCAGTATTTGTCAGGCGCAGACGGTCGTACCTGATTCCCTCCCGGAACTAAAATATCCTCCGATTGCGAGAGTCGCTAACATTCAGGGCGACGTTGTAGTGAGCTTCCGACAGACATCGGAAGGTCGAACTATTGATGTGAAGCCCCTCTCTGGTCCTGTGATGTTGCAAGGAACAGCAGTCGAAAACGTAAAGGCCTGGCAGTTTGAGCCGAAAGCGGACCTTGCAGGGTCAGCCTACAAAGTCACATTTCATTTTCGGCTCAATCCACCTGACGATGGATACGACGATGGCCTGCCAGTAACGAAAGTAGTGCTGGATAGAGAAGGACTAGTTTGGGTCATTTCGATCTCTACGACAGGATTAAATCGCTCAGAATGTCCCACTGCCAATGATCGCATGCCTCCAGCAACCGTGATGAATGGAGATTTTGTAGACCTGCAGCGTTGGAACGAAAAAGTGAGCGTTGGTGCAGACGGCTCCGTTGTTTGGAAACAGGGCGATTTTTCCCAGAGAGGTCAGATTCCACCGGCCGAGGCCAAATCCTTGTTCGATCGCTTTCGTACTCCAGCTATTTGGAGCCTGTGCGGCCGCTACGAGCAGGCAGGGCTGTTGGACGGGGATTTTAGTTCGTTAAAGGTGCACATCAGTGGGCTGGAGAAAAGTGTCAGCGAGTATGGCGATGCCGCTCCGGCAATCTTCAGGGACGTGGAATTAGCTGTTGACGTGTCCGCAAATACACATCAGTGGCGACATGGCGATCCGACAACCGAAAGTATCGCGGAAATCACCTTCGAATATTTACCCAAACCGGGCAAGACAAAGCTCATGGATGCGGCGCATCGCGGAGACAAAAAGGCTTTCTACGCTGCGCTAGCGATGGGCGATAAGCTCACTGACGTCGATGCGAGCGGATGGACGCCCCTGATGTATGCCGCCAGTTCCTATAGCAATTCGCCAGTGAGTGAACTCGTCAAAGCAGGAGTAGATGTGAATGCTCGCTCCAAGAGAGGCGAAACGGCGCTAATGGCATCGGCTGTCACGGGCATGGCGGATAAAGACCTTCTGAATGCAGGTGCCGAAGTGAATGCGGTCAACGATGACGGCATGACCGCACTTATGCTTCTGGTTCAGCGCGGAGATCCCGGCGAGGTCGAGACACTGTTGAAAGCTGGGGCCAATGCTCGAATGAAGGACTCAAAGGGACGCACCGCTCTCGACTATCTCAATGCAGCGAACTGTGGATCGCCAATCGTCCACGAGAAAGACGCTGGACGGATGACCGCGGGGTATTCGAGATGCAACGCCCTCGAGCATGATGATTATCAGAAGTCAAAAAGACTCCTAATCAATGCAGGGGCTAGAAAAACGCGAACTTTCGCACCAGTTCCATCACCAACGCAGAGACAGTAATCGGCTTAACCTGAGTGTGAATAGTCCCTATAAAACGGGCTGCTGTTCACCAATCCGATCAACAAGGCTCCGGAAATCGCTCCAATGGGTTCAGTGTAGCCTGTGGATTAGCTTTGGAAGGACAACCAAATGCGGCAAGGCGGGTGGCCCATTCAAAGCTTGCCCTGAGCGAAGTCGAATGAGGCCTGACTTTGGCTTGAATGGGAATTGAGAATCTGACAGTTCAATTCGAGTGATGCGAGAGCATCTGGCGGTTTTTATTTCCCACACAACGAAAACCACGTGGTGTGGGCCACCCACCCCTGGGGCGCGCGTTGATGAAGTCGGCAGCCGACGACGAAGTCGTTCTCCAAGCGCCGGGTGGCGCGGAAAATATGACCGTGCTGGAAGTGCGTTACGAGCGCATTCCTGTGGAAACGTTCCGTGAACCAGTTGGAGCGGAGTCTTCGACAAATAGACTTCCTAATAAACGCTAATCCACTTTACAAATAAGAAACGAAGCTAGGGAAATGATGGACGTTCAGAAACAAACGGATGCTTCGAGCTTAGTTTTGGTCTAAGCGGGCATGCGTGATAGTTTCGTGATCTATGAGTGCTCCTAGCACCCTCTGTTCTCAATGTGGCGGGTGGCCCATTCAAGCCTGATTTTGGCTTGAGTGGGGATTGAGAATCTTGGAGTCAAATTCGAGTAGTACGAAAGCATCTGGCAATTGTAATTCCCCACACAACGAAAACCGCGTTGTGTGGGCCATCCGCGCATCCGAGTTCGCATGAGCCGCCGTGTAACATACATGCGAGGTGAAGACATGAAGATCAGCAGACGAAAAGCAATTTCATTGTTCGCGGGCATACCTGCCATTCTTTCGAATCGTAATTCTTTTGCGTCCTCCTCGCTGTTTGGCCGGACACCACTCTCGCTGGATGACGATGCCTCTCCTGCGCTGGAGATCGCCCCCGGTCCGTTCAAAGGCACACGTGAGTCACTGCGCGAATGGCGCATTCCAGACTGGTATCGTGACGCCAAATTCGGCATTTGGGCGCATTGGGGACCACAGTCCGCCATCGAATGCGGAGATTGGTATGCCCGCAACATGTATATCCAGGGCCAAAGGCAGTATGAGTATCACGTCAAGGTTTATGGCCACCCGACCAAAGTCGGATATAAGGACGTGATCCCCACATGGAAGGCGGCGAGGTTCGATCCGGATCACTTATTGGGCCTCTACAAAAAGGCCGGTGCGAAATATTTTTGCAGCATGGCCGTGCATCACGACGGATTTGATCTATGGAACTCGCAATACCAGCCGCGCTGGAACTCCGTGGCGACAGGTCCGAAGAGAGATATCGTTGGAGAATTCAAGAGTGCGGCGGTTAAACACGGCCTGCGCTTTGCCGTGAGCGAACACTTGGCCCCCAGCTATCACTGGTTTTCCACATCGCATATGAGCGACAAGACGGGTCCGCTGGCCGGAGTGCCCTACGATGGCGCCAATCCCGCTTACGCCGATCTGTATCACGAATTGCCGAAGTACTACCCGTACAGCAGCGAGCACCTGCTCAACGATCGTCAGGCGCCCGCCGCGTGGAAGCTGCACTACTTCAAACGCATCAAAGACCTGGTCGATAAGTATCAGCCCGACCTGCTCTATACCGACGGCGACATCTTCTTCGAGCAATATGGCCTGGCAGTGGTGGCGAATCTCTATAACGTTGATGCTCAGCGACACGGCGGCCGCTGCGAAGCCGTTTACACCAGCAAACTCACCAGCGACTGCGAAACCGGCACCTGCGTGTTGGACTGGGAGCGCGGCGTAGCCGCCGGCATTCCGGAAAATCCATGGCAGACCGACACCTGCATCGGCGAGTGGCATTACAACCGCGAAGCCAAGTACAAATCTCCTAAGCAAGTAATTGATTTGCTCGTAGACATCGTCAGCCGCAACGGCAACTTGATGCTCAATTTCCCGTTGCCCAACAGTGGCGAACTCGATTACGAGGAGTTAGTGATTCTCGATGAGATCACAAAGTGGATGGCCATTAACAGCGAAGGAATCTACGGCACACGGCCATGGAAGACGTTCGGCGACGGCCCGGTCGCGACAGCGCCGCCCTCCAGCGCTGGAACCAGGTTCAACGAAGCCGGACGCCACGACCTCACGGCGGACGAAGTCCGCTTCACCACCAAGGGCAATACAATCTACGCATTCGTCATGGGTTGGCCCGACAAGCTGACCCTCATCAAGCCCCTGGCAACGAGCAGCAAGTTGTCTCCGCCAAAGGTTCAGAATGTCGAGTTGTTAGGTTACAAAGACAAAGTGCAGTGGGTACAAGACGAACAAGGTCTCACGGTGGTGATGCCGGAACAACGCCCGTGCGACTATGCGATCACGCTGAAGATCACGTCGTGAAGTTGTAATTCCCCACACAACGAAAATCACGTTGTGTGGGCCACCCGCCCGGTCGGTACAGATCCTTCAGGACGCAGCAATACGTGACATTTCTCGATCTGTAGGGCAAAATGCTTGATTCTGACTACAACCGGAGGAAAACTAACGTGAGAAAGATGTCGAATCTCTGGACGAAGCGAGCTTTTGCGGGGTCAACGCATTTTCGTTTGGCAGTCGCTAGTTTTGCGTTGGTCGCTGGGCTTGCTTTGCAGGCGCATGCGCAAAACGACAAGATGACACCCATCGCCACGCCTTCGCAGCCCAATGCGATCGAACTCGGCACCGGTCCGCTGCCCGGTGCGACGAACCCGGAGGTCTGGCATAGCCAGTATGGCAGTCAATTCGCGCGCAACGTGACGGTTGCGACGCTCACGCCCTATCTTCCGGATCCCGCTAAGGCAAGCGGCGCCGCCATTATCGTCGCGCCCGGCGGCGGTTTCTTTACCTTGTCCATGGAAAATGAAGGCTCGAACGTCGCCCGCGCGCTGGCAGACAAAGGTGTCGCCGCGTTTGTCCTCAAGTATCGCCTGAACCAGACACCGCCCGACATGCCAGGCTTCGAAAAATACATGCGGGACATGTTTTCGGGTGCATCGCGGCCTCCGCGTCCCGACCCCGATAAGCCATTCGCTAATATTGCCCCTCAGATCGCCGACGCCCGCGCGGCATTTGCCCTCATCCGTAAGCGGTCTGCCGAGTGGCATGTCGATCCCAACCGGATCGGCATGGTTGGCTTTTCCGCCGGCGCGATGCTGACAATCGCAACTACATTGGCTGGCGAGGATGCGAAGCCCGCTTTCATCGGCACCATCTACGGTCCTCTCGCGTCGGTCACGGTCCCAGCCGACGCACCGCCACTGTTCATCGCCCTGGCTGCCGACGACCCCTTTTTCGGCAACGCCGGTTACGGGCTCATCGATAGCTGGAAGGCCGCAAAGCGCCCCGTCGAATTCCATCTTTATGAACAGGGTGGCCATGGTTTCGGAATGTACCCGAAGGAAACTACGAGCACCGGTTGGTTCGATGCCTTTGTGCGCTGGCTCACAATGCATGGCATGGTGAAGCCGACTGCATTAGGAAAGAGCGGTGCTTCTACCTCTCCTTAAATATGGGAACTAAACGCGAACGTAACTCAATACTTGCGAGGAAAACGACGGCATATGTCCTACTACCTTCTTCGCTTCAAAATCGACACATGTCTAACTAGCGCAACTGATTTATCGTTTGATGTCGATGACCAACAAGTACTGCTTCTATTTTCCAAGCGGCCCCCAAACGAAAAGCACGTACTCGCGGAATTGAAGATCCATGCGACAAATGCGGCGGACGCGTGGGACAAATGCTCTACGGTGGTTCTGCCCAAACTCCTCGATTCCTTGTCCTTCGCTACTGGGACACCTCTTCTTCTGAGAGATGCGGAATATATGCTCAAAGACGAAGCTGGGCGAACAACCCGACGTATGCTCTATATCGGTGAGAAGCGCCGACTACATCAGATTCCAATAGAACAAATTGATGTGGAGGACACGAATAAGATTCTCGCCGCTAACGCCGATTTTAGACTTCCTCTTTGCTGGCACCGTTATGCCCTAGATCGGACGTTGGCACTCGAACAATTCGTGTTCAACTGGTTGGGGTTCGAAAGTTTAGCTGGTGATGCAGATATTCCGAACCGGTGTCCACGCTGCCAAAACCAATTGGAACATTGTGGTCACGCGATCTCGCATCGAAGTTCGGACAAGGCTGAAGCAAAGAAGATTTTCAAAGACGTCTATCCAGAAACCACAGACAAGGAATTTAACCGAAGAATTTGGGGCGATGCTCGAAATGACGTATTCCATGGAAGTAAGTACCCTGCACCACAATACCTCGGTGAGTTACTTCAAATCTCCCAAAAACTGCACAACGTCATCGACCACCGCATTGGGAACATCGCGGGAATTTCAAATCGTCTCCGCCCACATACAGGGTATGAGAGTTGGAACAGACGGTTTATATTCATCGATTTCATAACTCAGCACCCAAATTCTGGATTCGCGCCTGACTGGCCCCAAACCCATCTTTCGGCGATGAATGATGATGACGACGCGTCCGGCCCAGCGCACCAAGCGGCGTTCGACGCAGGAATAAAGTTTGTCGACTACAACAAAGAGTATCCGAATTGGTAACACCGCAGAGCGATCAGGGCGAGTGGCCCATTCAAGACTGATTTTGGCTTGAGTGGGAATTGAGAATCTTCGAGTCAAATTCTGGTGGCATGAGACATCAGGCGATTTTTAATTCCCCACACAACGGAAACCGCGTTGTGTGGGCCACCCAGGCTTGAACGTTTGCGGACGCAGGCTTTCTATGACTATCAAGGTGTGGCAGCGGACCTCCTCAAAAATCCGGTGTGAGCTTTCAATTGTTCGCTGACCCACTTTGTTAGCTCGTAGCTTTGAGTTACTGGCTCGCCCGGACGACGAAGGTGGCCATGAGAGTGATCAAAAGTCATTGGGTGAGAGTCCGTAGCCTGCACTAATTCGACGGTAAACACGCCGATCCTGTTCTGCAAAGTTTGAAGCGAGCTATTAATTGCGAGTTGGATTTTGTGGTTAATTTCATTGAAATGAATCCGGTCATCTCCGAGGAGATTGAGTTCACGGGCATCAATCAAAGCGAAGATGTAAAGATAGACCTTCCAGAAACCGATGTCAGCCAGATCGTTCGCTTGCCGGACACCTTCCTGAATGCCTTTCAACTTACCGGGAGTTCTAGCCTGAAGTTGAGCCAAACCAACCTTCACCCGCTTCACTTGATATGCGACCGCTTCCTCAAATCGGCCTTTGCCACAGAGTAAAATGTCAATATCGCCTTTCCTTGGGAGTCCTCCTGGAACAGTGTTCAAAAGAAGCCTATCTTGATAGATCGGATCACTTGGAATGCCGTAATGACCGAACATCCATTGCCGCCAATACGGATCAGTGAGGAGGTACTCCACGAGTTTATCCTCGTGAATGTCAGCGATGGAGTCTTGCTCAAACATGATTGCTCAATTTATCACCATCGCCTTACCACCATCTGCCACTTTTTGGAATTCAAAGTGAGGATGGTCATGAGAGAAGACTCTCATGACCATCCTCAATAATTTGACCAAACGGGATCGGAGCCGGATCGTGGTTGGTGCCCACACAAACGAAAACCACGTTGTGTGGGCCACCCGCCGAGTAATTCAAAACACTTCGCGACTTACGCACCCGACCCTTACCGTATTGCCGCAACAGGATCAACGCGAGTCGCCTTCTTCGCAGGTACGTAACACGCCAGAAGCGACATCGCCGACAAAAGCCCCACGACTACGATGAGCGTCAGCGGATCATTCACTCCAACACCGTAGAGCTGACTCGCAATGAAGCGGGTAAAGCTGAACGTTAGCGCCAGTCCCAAACCGAGCCCGGCCAGCGTCAGCCGAAACCCCTGCAACAGTACAAGCCTCAAAACGTCGCGGAGTGAAGCGCCAAGAGCAACACGGATGCCGATCTCACGCATGCGCAGCGCCGTGCGATAGGCGACCACTCCGTAGATGCCGGTGGTGGCGAGGAGCAACGCAATCACCGCAAACAGCCCGGCAAAGGTGCTCTCCATCACGGTGAAGATGGCGGCGATCTGCGTTGTCTCGCGCATCGTGCGCACATCGAACACCGGAATCTGTGGATCGATCTGGTGAATTGCCTCTTCCACGCTCTGCGCCAAATCTGCCGGGTTGCCCCTGGTCTTGACCTGCACAATCATCTCTGGGCCCCCTTGCTGAAAGAAGCTGAAATAGATCATGCGCTCGATCGGCTCGTTCATGAACTGGTGCTTCGTATTCTTCGCCACCCCCACCACCGTAAATGGCCGGCCATTCACCACGAGTTGCTTTCCCAAGGGATTCTGCCCAGGCCAATACCGGCTGGCCGTCGTTTCGTCCACAATCACCACCAACGGCGCCTTCTCGTTGTCGTCCTGCGTGAATTCGCGTCCCTCGATGATTGGGATCCCCATTTGCTCAAAGTATCGCGCCGATACTTCGGCTCTGCTCACGTCCAGAGATTCATGCGGCTTGGGGGCGTAACCCTGCGGATAGGTCGGCGACGACTTACGGGTAAAGTTCATCGGCACCCAGTCCGTTAACGAGGCCACCGTCACGCCCGGCAGAACCAACATGCGATCGAGGATCTTGTGGCGCATCGTCTCCTCCTGCTCCTTGCCATAGCCGGAGATGTTCAAGCCAACCGATGCCGTCAGAATGTGGTCCTGTTCAAATCCTGGACTTGCATCTGTGACGTTCCGGAGCGTGCGTAAAAGCAGGGCCGAAATGCTCAGCAGCGCGAGCGAAAGTGCGATCTGCGCCACCACCAGGGCGCTGAGCAGACGGCGGTTATGCGAGCCACCAGCAACGCTACCCGAATCCTCCTTGAGAATTTCCACCGCCGGTACCTGAGACGACCGCCACGCCGGAAGGCCTCCGCACGCCAGGCTCGCCAGCAGAGCCACAGCCATAATTCCGATCGTGACCCTGTAGTCCAAAAGGCCATTGATGGCGAGCGGATTCGCATTCGGCGAAAAGAAGTCGGCAAAGCGTTTCGCCGTCCACACGGTGAGGAGAAGCGCCAAGCCGCCGCCGGCGAGGGAGACCATTGTGCCTTCGATGATCATCTGGCGCATGAGCTTCACGCGTGGCGCGCCCAGTGACTGGCGGATGGCAATCTCGCGCCGCCGCGACACAAACCGCACCAGCGTCAAAGTGGCGACATTCACGCAGGTCAGCAACATCACCACACCGGCAATCGCCAGCAGAAGCGGGAGCGACGCCGCCATATAGCCATTCGCGCCAAACGGCGAACGCCACATCGGGTCCAGCGTGATGGTGTTGTTGCCCAGATGATCGTTCGGGTAGGCCGCGACGATCCGCTGCATGATCGTCTGCAGGTCGCTGGTGGCCTGTTCCCGATTCACGCCTGGGCGGAGCCGTGCCAGCACCGTGTAGTTGTAGTCGCTGCGATGCGCCATCATGTAAGCGGCTGTTCCCAGCGGGTTCAGCGTCAGCCAGGCATCCTCACGAATTCCCGGCATCGCCCCGATGAATCCCCGCGGCGCTACCCCGATCACGGTTACCGGATGCCGGGCAATCTCAATCGACTTGCCCACAATGGCGGGGTCGCCGCCAAAGCGGGTCTTCCACAGTGAGTAACCCAGCACAACGTATGGAACCGCATCCGGACGCGTCTCCTCTTCCGGCAGGAAGAAGCGACCCAGCAAGGGTTTCACGCCCAGCACGCCAAAGAAATTCGACGAGACATTGCAGATATAGATCCGTTCCGGCATCGCTCGGCCGTGTGTCAGCGTGATCCAGTCGTGATGGTAAGCGAGCATCCCCACGAAGCTGTGGTTTTGCTCCCGCAGGTCGCGGTAATCGAGATACGAAAACGGTGGAACTGGGGAAGTGCTCCACTCGCCGCGCAGCACGCTCACCAGGTCGCCCGTATCCCGTGCTCCGGGAATTGGGTGCAGCATGGTGCCGTTGATCCAGCTGAAGACCGTGCTGTTGGCGCAGATAGCCACGGCCAGCATCACGGTTGCCGCGATCGTGAACCCAGGACTTTTGCGCAGCTGCCGAAAGGCAAATCGAACATCTTGAAGCAGTCCTGCCATTACAGCCTCCTCGAAGACCGCATCTCTAAGGGGATGAGAACAGTGTTTAATCCATTTTGCACGAAGTGTGCCAAAGCGCGTTTAAGGACTAAGAGATTGCCCATCAACAATATAGCTTGTACTGGAGCTTTAATTTCCGGCTCGCCTGCTGTCCATCTGTGAACCTGGGTGTCCGTTTTCGAATAGCTCCCCGCTGGGGTGATTCGGCTCTCATCACGAACTGCTGATCAGATACGAGGGCTGGCCTATCCTAGGGCTTTGTTTTTCTCGTCACCCATTCCAAGGGTGGCTGCCCCATCCTTTGCGGTTTTCAAAGGATGGGATTCTGTGCCGTGCACAGCGGATCGGATTAGATATTTCAAGCCCCAAATTATGCTGCAAAGATAAAATCAAACCTAAAGAAATCGAGAGTCGTTTTTCCCACCCTTTCCAAAACCGGGAAAGAGTGGGGCAGCCAGTCTTGGCGTGAGAGGAAGAAATCTAAACCAAAAGGTTGGCAAGTCCCCCATGTTTGCCTCCCTTTGGCAAACGTGGGACTTCGCTCGAAGAACAAATTTTTCTGCACAGTTCAGACACCAGTGTTTGTTGCACCGATCAAGGGCCACCCGTCATGAGATAGAATCAACGCGAACGCCATGCTTATCCTCAAAAAGCTGCCGCAAGGGAGTATCTATCCCCAGATTACACAGGCTCCGGTAAATAACTACGCAGACTTTTTAAATTTCTTCCGCGGCGGCCACACTGTTGACGACAATTTTGGCGCGACTGTTATTGCAGCCACGCGGCAAGCCGCTATGTTAGACATCTCTATCGCCAGTGGGTATCTCACAAAGACGAGAAGTGTGGCGATACCTGATGAATTCCTTGTGGATATTTTTCTCACGGCGTCAGGTCAGGAACTCATTCAGACCACGGTGGATCGGAAGTTCTGTCGGATGGCGGCTGATCTCGCCCCTAAAAGCATCCCTGAGAACGACAGCAAACCCCATCCCTACGTTGGAGTGGTGGTCGTAAAAGATGAGAATGTTATAGCAACAGGATTCCGAGGCGAGACAGGTAAGGGGGGAGATCACGGAGAATTCTGTGCTCTTAAGAAAATCAACGCGGATGTAGATAACGTTGATCTGAGTGGTTGCACAGTCTACACAACGCTGGAACCTTGCACCGAACGGAAAAAGGGAAAGACACCGTGCGCCGACCGTTTAATCAAGGGGAAGGTCGCACGAGTTGTATACGGTTTGGCGGATAAAGATGAGACTGTGTACGGGCATCATTCCCTCGTCGAGGCGGGCGTTCAAATTTGGCTTTTCCCAAACGATCTGATGCCAGAACTACATTCTCTGAACAAGAAATGGTCGGAGACACGCAGAAAAACTAAAGTCCTTGAAGTCCCTGAAGTCCTACCACTGCCAAACGACACCATTCCCTTAGCCAATGTCGAGTACTACAAGCCGGGAACTTCGATGGCGGACAACACACGTTTCTATGTTCGCCCGCCAAAGGAAGGTGATGGATTCTTTACAGTTGAAGATGCTGCCAGAAAAGTTCTAGCGGGTGGTAGGACGCTCCAAGAGATCGCTCTTAAGTGGCACCAGATGGACGACGAGAAGGTCATCATTGAAGGACTGCAACGTAACAGTTCAAGCAGCAGCAACCAACTTCTGAACCTTCTCTAAAAACCGTTTCCATCAATCACAAGAAATTATACTGGGCGGGCGGGTCCGAGATGAGGGGCCTGTCACCGCCGGATTCTGCTGGAAGGATTACGAAATGCGAAAAGGCTTCACCAGAAAACCACAACCGGACGCGCCCACGACGCAAACCAAGAACTACATCACGCCGAGCGGGCTGCAGCGCCTTAAAGATGAGCGTCACTTTCTGCTCACCAAGGAACGTCCGGCCGTGACGGAAGTGGTGACGTGGGCCGCCGGCAATGGCGATCGCAGTGAAAACGCCGACTATCAGTACGGCAAGCGGCGGCTGCGGCAGATCGATGGGCGGATTCGCTTTCTCACCAAACGAATCGAAGCCGCAGAAGTGGTGGACCCGGAAGCTCCGAGATCAGGGCAGGCGAAGGCGCTGGCATTTTTCGGAGCGACCGTGCGCTATGCCAATGCTGCGGGATCGGAACGGGTGGTGAGCATCGTAGGAACCGACGAGGTTGATCTCAACCGCAACCACATTAGTTTTGTGTCACCTCTGGGACGCGCATTGATGAAGTCGGCTGTGGACGACGAAGTAGTTTTACAAGCGCCGGGTGGTGCGGAAAATCTGACCGTGCTGGAAGTGCGTTACGAGCGTATTAATGTGGAACCGTTCCGTGAACCACCTGGAGCCGAGTCTTCGGCCAAGAGAGTGCCGCACAAAAGCTAGTCTGGTTTGTAACTGAAAATGGTTCCAAAGATGCAAGCGTTAGGATCCGTTTTAGCTTGATCAACGATGTCCAAAAGGTCCTCGTCGTAACTTCTTGAGTCGACGAAAGGCCGCACGGCCACAATTTCCAGGACTTCCCATCCATAAGATTTGAGAACTTCCGACACCTTTCGCTGTACCGTCTTCGGCGAGTCAGCCCAAGAAGCGCTAATCCACCTTACGAGGCAGCAACGTAACAATTTGTGAAATTAATTGAAAATGCTTTCCTTTTCATACAGTCCTAGGTGAATAGAGGAAGGACTGTATTGAATTCCAAAGGTATCTAGGTCTAGCGTCAAAACCATCCGACGAAATTAGCGTGGGCAATGGCCGCAATCAATCCAAAGCGCAATCTTGCTCAGGCTGAAACCAATCACGTTTAGCCCACTGGTTCGGGGCGTGCCCGAGTCGCAAATCATTTTCTACGTCAGCAAAACAATCATGTCTTTCGCTGGAGGTCAGGGGCTTTTAACTCTTCGCCAAAAATTATTTAAAGGAGCAATTATGAAAATCGTGGTGATCGGCGGTACTGGACTGATCGGGTCAAAACTGGTCAGCAAACTTCGTGAACAGGGGCATGAAGCCGTAGCGGCTGCGCCCAACACTGGCGTCAACACCCTGACAGGCGAAGGGCTGGCCGAAGTTCTAAAAGGCGCTTCGGTTGTGGTTGACGTATCAAACTCTCCGTCCTGGGACGACGCGGCCGTGCTGAACTTCTTTGAGACGTCAACCCGCAACATCCTCAAGGCTGAAGGCGCCGCGGGGGTGAAGCATCACGTTGCGCTATCGGTTGTGGGAACCGACCGCCTTTCTGAAAGCGGCTACTTCCGTGCCAAGATCGCCCAGGAGAAACTGATCCGCGAATCTCCAATTCCCTACTCAATCGTCCATGCCACGCAGTTCTTCGAGTTCCTCAAGGGCCTTGCCGACATTTCCATGGTTGGCGACAAAGTGCATTTGCCGCATGCGCTTTTCCAGCCGATGGCTGCGGACGACGTTGCAAGCGTTGTGGCCAGGGTCGCAGTAGGTCCGCCGGTCAATGGCATGGTTGAGATTGCAGGTCCTGAACAGTTTCGCGTCGATGACCTTGTGCGACGCCGCATGGCCTCGCTCAAAGACTCACGTGAAGTTATCCCTGATTCAAACGCGCGATACGGCGGAGCGAAGATCGGCGAGAAAACGCTGCTTCCGGCCAATAGCGCAATGCTCGGTGAGACGCGTTTCGAAACATGGCTCACCCAATCCGCGGCACAGATTCCACATGCGGCGTGACCCACGAAATACGCCGGAACAATCAAATGACGCTCATCAAGCGAAAGGCTAGTTTATGAGATTCACAAGAGCAGTTTTGGCGCTGACGTGTCTGCTGTGTGGCACGCTGCTGGCACAGGAGGCCAAGGTCAGCCAGCTTTTGTCGAAAGACCTGCCCAATCTTCCCGGCAAAGAGGGTGTGATGATCACTGTGGAATATCCACCGGGCAGCTCGGACCCAATCCATCGCCACAATGCGAACGCATTAGTCTATGTGCTGGAAGGCTCGATTGTGATGCAGGTGAGAGGCGGAAAACAAGTGACTCTGACGCCGGGTGAGACCTTCTACGAGGGCCCGGATGATGTGCACGCCGTTGGGCGGAACGCAAGCAAAACCAGACCGGCGAAATTTGTCGTGTTTCTCGTAAAAGACAAAGGGGCTCCGATATTAGTTCCCGCCAAATAAAACAACAGCCGCGAGTAGTTCCTGCTCGCAAACCTTAAGGAGAAAATTCATATGAGCACGATTACGGTAAAAGATGGCACAACAATCTATTACAAAGACTGGGGCAAAGGTCCGGTCGTCACGTTTTCACACGGTTGGCCGCTGAATGCGGATGCCTGGGACGGTCAAATGCTTTTCCTCGCACAAAATGGATTCCGCGTGGTCGCACATGACCGACGCGGCCATGGCCGATCGAGCCAGGCTTCGTCGGGAAACGACATGAACGGATACGCCGACGATCTGGCCGCAGTCATTGAGAAGCTTGATCTCAAGGACGTCACGTTGGTCGGTCACTCCACGGGCGGAGGCGAAGTGGCGCGCTATATCGGGCGGCACGGCACTAAGCGGGTCGCCGCAGCCGTTCTGATCGCTGCAGTGCCGCCGATCCTGGTAAAGTCGGCTTCCAACCCGGAAGGAATCCCAATCGAAGTGTTCGATGGACTGCGACGCGGGCTCTTCAACGACCGCTCGCAGTTTTATAAAGACTTTGCCCCAATGTTCTACGGCGCCAATCGAGCGGGTGCGAAAGTCTCGCAGGGGATGCTCGAGCAATTCTGGCTGTGGAGTATGCAGGCCGGTCTTAAGAATTCCTACGACAGCATCAAGGCGTTTTCCGAGACCGATTTCACTGAAGACCTCCAGAAGTTTGATGTGCCGACGCTGGTCATGCACGGCGAGGACGACCAAGTCGTGCCAGTCAAAGACTCGGCAAAGAAGTCGGCCAAGCTGATCAAGGGAGCAAAGGAAGTTTACTATCCGGGCAGGCCCCACGGTCTTACGGCGACGCACCAGGATGAAGTCAACACCGACTTGTTGAAATTTCTCAAATCGGTTCAACAGGTTCGCAAAGCGGCTTAAATTCTTGCGCCCGGCGGATCGGCATTCCTTCGCTGGTCTGCCGGGTGTGAGAAGTGGATTCAATCACGATGCAACGGATCGCAATGCATGGCAGACAAGAAAACAGCAATCACCGGAGCATCGCCTCGAGCTGGGCCTAGTTTCGAGTTGAGTTTGAGAGCGAATGCTGCTGAAGTGCCGGTGTCTCGGGGCGAGATATCGGAATGAGCATCGTAATGGAATGTTGGAACAGGAGTCGTCAATGAGCAGCGTACAAATAGAAGAGAAGAGATATGTGATGCCCCCGCGGGAGGGAATCAGTATTGCGCAGTTTCTTACTGTTAGCGACATCGAGCGATCGGCCCGATACTACGAAAAAGTCTTCGGCGCTCGCATTCTGAGTCTGGGCGACGGCAACGCACCTGGCTACCTTCAGCTTGCGAATATCTGGATGATTCTGAACGTTGGCGGCGGACCGACGCCGGACAAGCCGACGGTAACTCTCAGCGTCCCCGACCCGAATCACATCAACAGCTTTATGAATATCCGGGTTGCCGATATTCAAGGCTGCTACAGGTTATGGAAAAGTCGAGGAGCCGAGTTCATCACCGAGCCGATCCCCAAGTATGGCGAGATTCGCTGCTACATCCGCGATCCCGACGGCTATATCATCGAGATCGGCCAAAGCACCGACCTCACGTACGGTTAAAGCCCGCCAAGAAAATCAAAATCTCAGAAATCGATAGTTACAAGTCCCCACCCTCTGAAAATCGCAGAGGGTGGGGCAGCCGCTCTTGTTTCCATATCAATGAGAACGCCGATCCGCTTGCAATCGAAGCTTAAGCTTTTCGCCCAGTTTTGGCTTGACATCTCGTATAGGAACGAATATCTATATGGTTATATAACTGTTAGGTAATTTAATGGACAACGATCTAGATATTACTTTCGCTGCACTTGCCGACCCAACGCGGCGCGCCATCCTGGCGCGACTCGCGATCAGCGAGGCGTCCGTGAACGAGTTAGCGGAACCCTTTGACCTGAGCCAGCCTGCCATCTCAAAGCACCTGAAGGTTTTGGAACGTGCAGGCCTGATTGAGAAAGGGAGAGATGCTCAGCGACGGCCGCGGCGCCTGGTCGCCAAACCCATTGATGAGGCCGCTGCCTGGTTGCAGGGATATAGAAATCCGGGGACTCTCCAACTTACGAAACCCAGTGACAATGAAATTCAGCTCAAGAGAATGTTCGCCGCGCGGCGGGAGCGCGTATTTGCGGCATTCACCAAACCTGGGCTTCTGAAGCGCTGGTTTTTCGGAAAACCCGGCGGCACGCTGGTGGTTTGCGACGTGGCGCTTAAGGCGGGGGATTCGTTCCGTTATGTATGGCGCGATCCAGATGGAAGCGAGATGGGCATGAGCGGTGTTTGTTTGGAGATCAGGCGGCCAGAGCGCATTGTTGCGACAGAAAAATGGGACCAGCCCTGGTATCCCGGAGAGGCGACCGGAACCATCACTCTCACCGAGGAAGGCGGCGTAACCACGTTGACCCAGACCCTTCGTTATGAGTCGCGGGCGGCGCGCGACATGGTTCTGCAGACCATGATCGAGCATGCCATGGCTTTCGGCTATGAACGATTGGCGGAACTATTGGCTTCCGAACAGGAGAAAAAGAAATGAACACACCATCAACTTCTGCGGCTCCCTCGCGGCGCATTGGACGCAGCATTCTAGCGGTCCTTGCGGGAATTGTGGTTGGGATTGTCTTGTCTACGGGGTCAGATTTTGGTTTACATGCGATTGGATTCGCGCCCTCCATCAAAGAGCGCTGGCCCAATCACCTGTTGGCGCTGGCTACTCTGTATCGCTCGATCTACGGAATTCTTGGGAGCTACGTCATTGCATGGCTGGCTCCCAACCGCCCTATGGGCCACTCACTGGTGGCCGGGACCTTGGGGTTGGTGGTCAGCAGTCTTGCCGCGGCCGCCGCGTGGAGCACTACAGTGGGTCAACACTGGTACCCAGTAGCGCTTGCGCTGACGGCGCTTCCCACAGCGTGGATTGGCGCAAAGCTCTGGCTTATGCGGTCACACTCGCGAACCGCAGCAACTGCATAAGGGAGACAGCTCTATGACCACAAACAAAGGTGCGTTGACCAAACCGTCTGAGCCTGAAAAGGTTGATCGCTACATGGCAAAGCTCACACATCCTTTGGCTGATGTCGTTGCAGCCCTGCGAAAGATCATCCTGAGCGCGGACCCCGAGGTTGGCGAGGAGATTAAATGGAACGCGCCGGCATTCTTTTATTCAGGAGAATTGCCGCATTTCAATCCTAAGGAATACAAACGGCACATTGTTGTATTCAACCTGTACCGGCAGGACTGCATTCGGCTCGTGTTCCCAAGCGGAGCAAGGGTGAAGGACAAGTCTGGTTTGCTGGAGGGAGATTATTCCGACGGACGGAGACTGGCCCTGTTTCACAACATGAGAGAGGTCAAATCCCGAAAGGCGGTTTTGCAGCAAATCGTCAAGCAATGGCTCGCCACTTTGGATAGAACCTAGCCCGACCGAGGCAGCGTGTCTCCACTCAAGCCAGAATCGGCTTGAGTGGGCCGCCACCTAGACGCGAGCTGCAATTGAACATTACGAGCGCTGTTAAGGGGAACACGCCGTTGTATTTAAGCGGCGACTCTGGTTTCCACGTCTGAGCCATGCTGCTTGACCATTTTGTTGTAAACACCCATCAGCATAAAAGCTGCAGGCCACTGCCCCACAAACAGCGCCCAGTCGTCTTTCCCCGCAATTTTCAAGATTGCCGATGTCGCCATGGCCCCGAATGCCGCCGCAAGATAGCCCGCGCTCGGCACTTTGGACGTCTGAGACTCGATAGCTCCAGTAAACCGGCCTTCTGTTCTGCCATTCCAAACTTTGCCTTCCATGTTGCCTCCTTAATTTATTTTCTTTCGTAATTCTCGGGATTCAGTGATTTCCACGCCGACGTCCCGTATTTTGTGCTGCCATCCAGCACGCCACGCAAACCGCTCCCGACTTTTTCGCTCTTGAGGCGATTCGCTTTGCTCGTGGAAGGCCCGCCCTGCGCGGCGTCAAAGGCCCTTCAAGTCTCGGGTAACGTTTGTACAAGTGTCAGGGCGAGACGCACTTAACAAATCATGCATGCCGTCGCGCGGTGCCACCTCTGATGGCGTGATAGAGCACTAAAACAATGACCGAACCGATCACTGCGACAAACAAGCTATATAGGTTCACACCTGTAACTCCGTGCGCTCCGAACATATTGAAAAGATAACCACCGACCAACGCGCCGATGATTCCCAAAACTACGTCGAGCAAAACTCCCTCGCCGCTTTTGTTCACAAGTTTGCTCCCCAGGAACCCGGCAATCAGGCCCAACACAATCCACGCTAAAACTGACATATAAATTCTCCTTGTCTAGATTTGAAATACAGAAGTTCGCGGAACAATGCCGCTCTCGAACTTTGTCGCCTGGCGTTCAGGCAATTTGCGAACCTGGATTCGACAGGCCTTTCGGAGGTCGGCCTCCGGCAAGCACCTTAGCGAAACTATTCGCAACACGACATTCATAAAACATCTCTGTCGTTAACGGTTGTTGAGGCTCTGACGGCAGCTCAATGGTGGGTGACAAACAGCCGAGACGTCAGCGGAGAACACAAAAAATCGGCTTATCACATTGAAAACCCATATCTGTCTGTGAACAAGACTACGCCTTGGGGCCGAATAGGCTATCGGGTGAAGGTAGTAGGAAAGGAGTTTTTTGTGCGTAGCAGGCTCACAGGCATCCTCGAGTTATAGAAGCCCCGCGATGAAAACTTTCGTAGTCCGGCGAACGCGCTCAGCATATTCAAAACCTGCCCGGAGCGAATTCGAATCGACCCGATTTTGGCTTAGGTAAGATCTGCGCGCATGCTACTTGTACCCTTCTTTTCTTGCCCTCCGCCATCACTCTCCGCAAGGAACGTCCATGAGGTTCACGCCGAATGTGGAAAGCAGGAGTGACTGCTCGAAAGGTAGGCGTCAAAGAAGATATGGCATTCAAAGCTTGCTTGAGCCAAACCTCTGCCGAGTACTGCAACTTGGTCCGGAACCCCAGCATACAATTGCGGCGTTAGCACTTCTCCGGTACAGTGCCGTTTTCGGCAATGATTTGATCGCCCAATCACAGTGATTCAAAAAGTGTTCACTTTTTTCATTTGTCTCGAAACTTGCACCATAAGTAAAAGATTGACTTGTAGGCTTCTAGCCAATGCACTGGCGGTCTGCATGTGCGTGGCTTTCTGCGGTTGTGGCACGCCTCAAGCCCCCACGGAAGCGCAACAGAGCGACATTGTTATCGCCGGTAGTCAAGCAGGAGTTACTCCGTTTATCTCTTCCGTTAAACTTGTGGGGCAGAGCGTCATCCGGTTATCGTCTGTGGCATTTGAGATTTCGCCTCAGCCGAATTCGGTTTCAAAGCCGGTGAATGTTACTTGGAACATGACTGCTCTTGCCAGCAATGGATACTTAGATGGCATGTCCATCGAACTTCCGGTTTTCGGTCTGTATCCGAATTATCAGAATCAGGTGACTTTCCGGCTCACGTTCAATGACGGATCATCCGCAGAGTTGCAATCGGTGATCGGGACAGGGCCTTATACCGACCCGACCGGGATTTACACAAATCCGATGATTGTTAAAGCTCGAAGACAAGGGAGTACATTGGGGTTCGACTTTTTCATAATGAAGTCTTTAGTGAGTCCGCCGGTAATCGTTGACACTGACGGGCAAGTCCGATGGGCGGTTCCAGGCACATCCACCACGGCTGTCTATTATAGGAATGGCCAGTTTGTGCGAGGAAGCAACACCTCCGCGACCGTTACCCTGCTCCGGCTGGACGGCACGGAAACAACTCTGCCAACGAACCTTCCCCAACCTCTTCTGTCGCTGTTCAACCACAATATGGATTCAGGGCCTAATGGCCTTTTGTCTGAGTTTGATGGAACGGATGACAATGGCGTCAATATAGAATCGACAGTGGCCGAAATTGCACCGTTCTCGAACCAGCCCCCATTCCAAATTTATGATATGGCGGACATATTGTCGTCATACATGCTGGAGAACGGAGACAACCCAGGTGACTTTGTGCGCCCCGGAATTGACTGGTTTCATGCGAATGCAAGCACCTACGACCCGCGTGATAACACAGTGATCATTTCCAGCCGCGAGAACTTCTTAATCAAACTAAACTACGCAACTCACGATATAGTTTGGATTTTTGGAGATCCGACCAAGTACTGGTATACCTTCCCGTCACTGAGAGCCAAAGCACTCACCTTGGACACGGGAGGCCTCTATCCGGTCGGGCAACATGCTGTCTCCATTACATCCGACGGAAACCTTATGATTTTTAACGATGGGTTTGGCAGTATGAATCAGCCAACTGGCCAATCTGCCGGTGTTAGTAGGACTTATAGCGCAGTTTCTGCCTATTCCATAGATCCAGTCAACATGAGGGCTCATGAAGTATGGAATTTTGATTACGGACAGACTATCTTTTCGCCAATCTGCGGGAGTAGTTATGAAGCGCCTGGAAAGACCTATGTGGTTGATTTCGCCACTGCGGCAAACAAAATGCAGACCCGTATGGTTGGTTTGGACCGCAATCTCGACGTCGCATTCGACTTTCAATACGCACAGTCCACCCCATGCGGCGCGGCTTGGAACGCGACTCCGATAAACCTGGAAAACTTGCAAATCAAGTAATCGCCATGCGAAATATTCCGTCGTCGAACAGTGGAACGCCTTCTGAACCGTAAACAGCGTGGCGCGCGTTCTAAGGCCGAAGGGCGCATCGAGGTGCTGTCGGTAATCTCGTCCAGTTTTGGCGGCTTCGCCCCTGCCAACGCTTGCCAGCGCAATGCCGCTCGCTCCACCTGTGATGACTGCAACCTTACCCTAAAGCTTCCCATCATTGCTCCTTCCGCGAAATTGAAGTTGTCATTGCGCTCCTCATCCTTTGCAGTTTTTCAAAAGATGGGATTCTGCGCCGTGCCCGGCGACTCGGAGCACGCGCTTTGACATCAGGATGCGAATTTGGGGCGCAACGTGCAAGTTCCCCCAGTGTTTCGTCGTTTTTACGTCAACTTATTGAAGAGTCTCAGCCGCTCCGTGGCTACGTGCTTCACAGCTTCGAAGGCCGCAGGCAGAATCTTGTAAGGGACAATCTCATGAGGCTGTTCTGCCAGCGCCTGCTCCAGCCCGCGCCTCCATGCAACACGTAATTCGGTGTTGATGTGGATGATATTGACTCCTGCGTCGATTGCCTTTCGCAAGTCCTCGTCGTCAGTCCCGGATGCGCCATGCAACGTAATCACAATGCCTGTAGCACTCTTGATCTCGCCGATTCTTTTGATGTCCAGGCGCTTCTTGGTCTTACCCTGCACCATGCTCTGAAGCATTCCGTGCATGTTGCCAACGGCGGGAGCCAATATGTCAACTCCCGTAGCATCAATGTACTGCTTCGCCTGTTCAGGAGAGCTCAGTCCTTTCGACAAGTCAGGAGCTACGTCGTGAATTTCCGAGCCTGTCCCGATGTCGCCAATCTCTCCCTCGATCAGGATGGCAGGATTGATTCCTTTCAGGACTTCGACTGCCGCTTTGGTCTGGCGTATGTTTTCTTCGATGGGAAGAGCGGAAAGGTCGAAGACGACGGCATCGAAGCCGGCCTTCGCTGCAGCGATGGCGCTGGCAAGCGAGTGTGTGTGATCTGCATTCAGAAAGACAGGGAAATCGAATTCCTCGCGCAGGCTCTGAACCAGAGCGGTGATCTGGGAAACGCCGAGAAACGCGCGCTCGCCTTCAGACGCCCCAATGATCACGGGGACATTCAATTCCTGTGCGGACGCAAAGACTGCCTTTAACATCACGAAATCCGCAACATTGAAATGACCGACCGCTACTCTCTTTTGTTGAGCTTGCTCCAGAATGTTGCGTAAGCTGGGCATGGCAGCCTCCTCTCATCTTTCCCGGTTCGCCTTGGCGGCCTGCGCGATCAGGCTCACACATCTCTTCGTCGGATGCCAGGACAACCGACTCAGTTTATTCTCGTCGCAAAAAATCCAGGTCCCTCGCCCGCAGATTTTTCTATCCAGGTTAGCGTCAAACATCAGGACGCGGTGAGCGCATCTATTCATTACTTCGAGGAGAACAAAATGTCATCCGTTCTGCCAACCATCCCTCCGGACGATCCCAAACGAAGCCTCACCGTCGGTCAAACCCAGAACCTCCCTCATATCGGGTTGGTCGGCGATACCTACACAATTACCGTGACCGGAGAACAGACTGCCGGAAAATTCTGCGTCATCGACATGCACGTCCCGCCCGGCGGCGGTCCACCCCCGCACCGGCATGACTTCGAGGAGGCCTTCATCCTACTCGAAGGCCAGATGGAAGCCACCTTCCGCGGCAAGAAGTCGACCGTACGCGCCGGTGAAACTCTGAATATCCCTGCCAACGCTCCTCATCAGTTTCACAACGCTTCTGGTGGGGCGGTACGCATGCTCTGCATTTGTTCTCCTGCAGGGCAGGACAAATTCTTTTTGGAGGTTGGAGTTCCGGTCGCCACCCGCACCACGCCTCCGCCGAAACTCTCTGAAAAGGAACAAGCGGCATTCATCGAGAAAGTAAAAACGCTCGCCCCCAAGTACCGCACCGAACTCCTAAGGGAGGCGTAGGGCCAAAACGTTTTCTTCCATCGAACGATGCTGGTCTCACTCACGCCCAAATCGGGCTTGAGCGGGCGACCGCGCCCAACTCTCCCACTGTGCTAACTAAATACGCGGCTCATCATCTAAAGACTCGTTGGAAGGCGCAGTATCGCCGCTCCCATGAATCACTGCGCGACCACCAAAGCCGCTTCTGATTACCCGGAGTACGCGGCGCGCGGAAAATGTCTGATTTCCAGGATGCC
>Ga0134125_10001683_pt1 | contig 26999 bp, 39 predicted proteins | sample KB31751_FD_96464 | JGI IMG/M metagenome (GOLD analysis project Ga0134125, IMG submission 96464) | Terrestrial soil microbial communities with excess Nitrogen fertilizer from Kellogg Biological Station, Michigan, USA - KB3-175-1 | ecosystem: Environmental > Terrestrial > Soil > Unclassified ...
GCGGGTTTACCCGTATTGACAACACCACCACAATCACCCATAATGACATATTAACCACGAAAGGCCCAACATGGAAACAAATAGGAATTTAAGCAGGACAGCTAAGCTGACGGAAAAAGAAGTCCGGGCAATTAGGCTGGCGTATGCTCGGGGAGGATACACGCAATCGAAACTGTGCAAGATATTTGATGTTTCGATAGGAACGATTGCTTCGATTGTAAGGAGGGAAACGTGGCAATGGGTTAAGGATGAGGAGCCTAATCATGAGGAATAAAAAGGGGAACGCGAAACTCACGCGGGCTGATGTAGATGGGATTCGGGCGAGGGTTCTGGTAGAAAAGTCCACTACGGTGAAGATTGAAGCGGAGAGGTTCATGGTCGGGCGGGAAACAATCCGACGGGCTCTCCGAGGAGAAACATTCTGGCGAGACGGAGTTGAGGATATAGGGAGGGAAATCTCGAAAGAGGAGATTGTGGAAAGCCAGAAGAAAGTTATGGAAATGCTGGCGAGGCCAGAGGAGAAAAAAACTCCATCCTTTGACCCGCTGAAAGTTTGGCTGGAAGAAGGAAGGGAAGCCTTGGTGGAGAAGATTCAGAATGACCCACTCCGGGCGTATGCGGTAGAACCTCCGCCAGATGACATGCCGGTTAATCCCTTGGAGGAAGAATAACGTGGCTTATAATGAAACAGGGGAAAAGGCCAGGGCATTCCGCGGGGAGGTTTATAGGACGATCCTCCGGCAAATTGGCCCGGGAAAATTCCGAGTTTCAGGGAAGGTCGGGAAGATTTCCCGAATCTCGCACTACTCGGTGGGGAGTCAAGCTCGAATGCTCCATGTAATGGTGCAGGATGGGCTGGCTCTCGGACATATCGAAAAGGTCGGCCCGTCCACCTATCAAAGGACGGAAAAAGGAGAAAAGTATGAAACGGGAATATAGACAGGAAACGTTACTCGAAGTCCTCATGCGAAGGGACAGGATGACAAAGGACGAGGCGCAAGATGCTATAGACGAGGCAAGGGAACTTGTCCTCAATGAAGGCATGGACCCGGATGAGGTCCTCCGGGAAGAATTCGGTCTTGAACCGGACTATGTGTTTGATCTTCTGGGGGATGTATGACTTTCGCTCAAAAGCCACAATCGTGGCGTGACTGGCCAATTGTCCGCATGGCGCGGAGGGATTGGAACCATCCAGTCTTTTTCGCAATCTGTCTCGGGGTTATCCTCGGGGAGATTGTTTTCTATGTTTTGTCGAGATAGGAGTGAATCATGAATCCAGACGTTAAAGCTAAATGGATTGCCGCATCTGGTCAACAGGCAGTCCTCACTAGACGGCTTAAACGACAAAACAGGGCTTTCCTTCAAAGAAATCGCTGACATCATTGAGGCCCAACTATGAAAAACCCCTTCCGCAAAATCACAATAGAGGAGAAAATCGCCACTCTCCTCGAAAGAAACGCGCATAGGCTATTTGAAGCCCATCTCGCGTCAATCGAGCACAATCACTATATCCAACGAATCGAGAAGGAAATTGCTTTCCTGCGACAAGGGCAACGGATCATAGATGTTCAAAAGGAATCTCCCAATGATGACTAAGCAAGAACTCGAAAATGCAGTTTTCTGGGATGACTTCCTCTGCCCATCCTGCGAGACAATTGAGGAGGAATCTACCTGCTCAAATTGCGGAGAGGAATGCATCCCTGCAGCAACCGCCCTGAAAATCCTTTCGATGATTGAGCCAGACGGGCTGGAATTCTAAAAAATTCCTATTTGACAAAATCAACCCGATTGGGTATAATCACAATTCACGGTTCACGGCGGGCACCGTTTTCAAGTCCCGCCAATCAAGGAGTCTCATTATGAGCGAAGTTATCGAAAGTACGGCTACGCCGAAGGCAAAGACGGAATACACGGAAGTAGCTATGGAGGATGGCCGGAAGGTCAAGTTTGCGGGGAAGCGGCAGGTTGACAAGACGGTCGTGACGGATGAAGAAGCGGGAAACGTTACTGTTCGCTTCGACTTCCGGAATGGGCGTACTCTGTCTATTTCCTCGGAAGATCTGCCCGACCAAACCTGCCTCGCAGCCCTTGGCCACGGAATCTCGCAGAAGTGTGGGGATGAATACTCCGGTGTAAAGGACGTGGATGATATGGTCCTGGCCGTCGAGGACATGATCGCTCGCCTGACCCGAGGTGACTGGTCCGCTCCGCGCGAATCTTCGGATTCGTTCTCTGGTGCGTCTGTCGTCATCCGGGCAATCTGCGAAGTTACCGGCAAGTCCGTGGAAGAAGTCAAAGCATTCCTCCAAGGCAAGATCGACGCGGCAGAGAAGCGCGGAGAGAAGCTTTCCCGAAACGAACTCTATCGTTCCTTCCGCGCGGCATCCTCGAAAACTGGCCAAGTCATCGCCCGTCTCGAACAGGAAGCTCTGGCGAAATCTTCCAAGGTTTCCGCAGCCGATCTCCTGGACGAACTGAACGGGTAAGGAGAGCCCTAAAGGTAGGGAATCCGCGAGGGTTCCCCTCCTCTAGGCCTTTTCCGCAATGGAGAAGGGCCGAGTTGGTCTGGATGAATTGAACCTCCACCAGACTGGCGCCACCCCGAGGAAGGGGAGTTTTTTTTGTCTCCTTCTTCCCTTCCTCGGCAAGTGGTTTTCTTCGGGGGCTCATTAGGAGGTTTATTATGGAAACTAAAATGGATCTTGGAGGGATTCGGCTCCTCGTGTCGTATGACTACGACCCAGGAAGGCCTGCATCTGGCCCCTACGCACCGGAGTATCCTACACTTGAAGTAGAGGATATTTCAGTATGGGTGACAGGTGACTGTATCCCTCTCCTCGACCTAATCGAAGAGGTAGGAGGCTTGGATTCCTTCAAAAGGCATCTGCTCGTTCATCTGGAAAAGAGGGGAGAACTGCGAGGAGGAGGAAAGGCATGACCGCCCACATCAAAGGCTGCCCGCAGCCAGACCCGCCCGAGCTTGTCATGCGGGCGGATGGATACCACTATCGAACGGAGGATGAGATGAAAGAACTGACGGACGAGCAGATTAAAGATGTGTTCCGTTTGAATCCTTGGCACAACGGACAGTATGAAGTTCAATTGGCCCGTGCAATCATCGCCGCCGACCGCGACCTCAACTCGGCTGACCGAAAGACGGAACTGCTGCAACAGGCCCATGACCGCGCGCACGCGGAAGTGTTGCGGCTTTCTGAACGACTCAGGAAATACGAGCCGGGGCACAGCATGCACTTGAATGCAGCCCCGGCTGACCGGGATGTGATGCGGCAGGCTCCCGAAGGGTGGAAGCTGGCGCCGATTGAGCCAAATCTCGACCAATACAACGCCGCGTGCCGGGCTTATGTGGACTGGCAGGCTAAATGTCAAGAGGAAGCCAGAGCCCATGAAAATGAGCCGAGCGAATCTTGGTTCTACTCCCAGCCACACTTTACGCACACCGATGTTTACATCGCAATGCTTGCCGCCGCACCCACACCACCAGCCGAGCAACCCATCGACATGGTGCTGCACTGCCCGAAGTGCGGGATGCAGCACATTGACGCGCCAGAATCAGAACCCACTACCTATACCGATGGGCGGCATGAAACTGTGTGGAGAAATCCAGCCCACCGCTCGCACTTGTGCCACGGTTGCGGGTATATCTGGCGCCCCGCTGACGTGCCCACCAATGGTGTGGCTGCGATCAAGACCAAGGGTAAAGACGACTCCCCGCCAGTCGAGCAGCAGGAAGAGCAGGAGCCGGTCGGGTACCGCTACCGTTTTCGCGACCCGATAACAGGCGACCCTGTATGGCGCTATAGCTCGGGGCCATGGAATGGTCAGTGCTGCTACGAGACGCAGCCGCTTTACGACCATCCTTCCCCATCCCTCTCCGAGCTTCGGGCCAAGGTGGAGGCAATGCGGCCTCGTGGCGCAGCAGGAAACCTTCTACTTGTTGCTGACGTGCTGGCAGAAATCGACAAGATGGGAGACCGGCCATGAGCGAGGATACGTACTATCCCCTTCGCTGTTTGTATTGCGGGGCCGAGGACCATACTATGCTGCAATGCCAAAAGACAAGACCTGCTGACTGGAAGCCGTCGCCTAGCCCCTCGTACTTCTCATTGTCAAGCAACGCTTCCCTGCCAGCACCGCAGGGAGTGGCGGAGGTGATGGAGTTGGTTGACGACTACGGGAAAAGAGTTGTTCACGATCAAGAGTGTGACTGTATTGATGACAGGGAAGCAAAAAGAAGGTTGTCCTGCATTGAACAAGCCATCACCGCCATCATGCAGGAGCGGGATGCGCTCAAAGCCCGCGTGGCCGAGCTTGAGGGTGACGTGGCGCGGGATGCTGCGCGGTATCGGTGGCTGCGCATGCAGGACTGGTTTGATAACACGTTATGCGTGTTGCGCGAACCAAAGAATATATTCACCGGAGGCATAATCCTCGGGGAAGATTGCCCGTCGGGAGGCCGTCTGGATAATGCCATCGACGCCGCCATTGCCGCCAGCAAGGAGGCGCCATGAACGACATCCACATTCACATCAACCGACCTACCGGCTACTACATTGGCCAGGTGAGGCGCCACGGCGCGCGCCGCTGGCAAGACGTGACGGGGAGATGCAAGAGCACCGAGAGCGCGCTGTCGCTGGCTGCGAGCGACATGGACGGATTCCATCGGGCTCGCGTGCTGTTCATCGACGCCTCTGGCTACTACGACCCTCGCGTGGTCACGGAGGCGAAAAGAAAATAATTCCTATTTGACAAATGGGCGGCGATGGTATATAATGTCCACCATACCCGTTCGTATTATGTCCATCACTTAGGAGGTTCCATGTTATTCACTCTTCACAAACTCCCCGACCGTCAGGTCATCTTACCAGCTTCCCTGTCCTTCACACCAGAGTGGATCGATTACCCGCCCCTTAGTGTAGTAGAAGAAGATTCCTGGATTGCGGCTAAGGAATCATTCGGATTTCCTCTGACCTACCTCCAACGCCGGATTCTCCTTGAAGGCCCCCAAGTAGTCGGCCGGGCAATCTTTTCCTCCTCTTCCTCCTATGCCTAGGCATCCCTCCCTTGTGCCTATGCGGCACATCCATACGACTATTCCAGAGCCGTTGTGGGATGAACTCGAAGCTCACCTCCATTCGTCTCTGGAAGGAGGAATCCCGCGAGGGGATTTCCAGTCCCTCCTCGTTCGATTAATCCGCCAGCACCTGTCGCACCAAGAACTCGATTTATCCCCTTTCCTTTCCCTGATGCCAGGGGAGGCTACCGTTCTCGCAGACCCTCGTGTCATTTCTTCCCTTCTCAACCACCTAACCAAGGAAACATCATGAATGTCAAGGAAATACATATCCGCCGCCAAGCTTCCTACGAAAAAAACCCCGGAATGCTTACAGGAACCATCAGCTTCGTGCACGGCATAGGAGAAGTAACAGTAAACATTTCCGAAGGACAGACCAACCAAATGATTGCTCTCCTCGCAGATGCCTTAGTTGAAACTGCCAAGCTAGTCGGCAAGACAATGACGACCGAAATCCTCGAACAAACCAAAGCCCTTCCAAAATCATGAGCCCAGACCTCACCTCCAAAATTACCCTTTGGCGTGCGAAGGCTGTCGAGGGAACTCTTACCCTGGAAGAAATGAAGGAAGCAATTCAGCTTCTTCGCGGGGAAAGAGTCTCCGCTGCACAAGCATCCGACAAGGCGCGCAGAACCAAAGCGATCAAAGCAATCCCCACGGCGGATGATCTTCTCAAAGAACTTGGAGAACTTTAATCATGGCTACAGTAGATAAAAAATTCGCAGATCGTATCATAGCGGGCGAATGGCCGGAAGACAAAGCCCAACGCATCGTGAAATACACGAACACTTGGGGCGGAGAATCCTACGGTGTAACCTTCCCCAGCGACCCTCCTGATAAATACCTCATCGAGTCTCCCTACGTCCAAAACCCTACCATATATTGGGAGGCTCCATGAATCGTTCACCATTCCCTTCTGTTCTAGATGCTTCCCTCATCTCTACCTTCCGTGCCTGCCCACAAAAGGCCTTCCTTGAATACGTCCAGCATTGGAAGCCGAGAAGCCCTTCCGTCCACCTTCATGCCGGGGCGGCCTATGCTTCTGCCCTCGAAGCTACGCGTCGAGCCTTCTACCTAGAAGGCAAATCATCCTCCGAAGCAGCCGAAATCGGCATGGCCACCCTTCTCCGCGAATACGGAGACTTTCCATGCCCCGAGGATTCCGCGAAGTCCGCTTCCCGAATGGCTGGAGCGCTGGAGTTCTATCTCCACTCCTATCCCCTGGAGTCCGATGCGGCAGTCCCCGTGACCCTCCCAGACGGCAGCAAGGGAATCGAAGTAGGATTCGCAGAACCACTTCCTATCAATCATCCCGAAACTGGCGACCCTCTCATCTATGCCGGGCGCCTAGATATGATGGTGAACTACGCAGGAGCTATCTACGGCCTGGATGACAAGACAAGTTCCTCCCTTGGCGCCTCGTGGTCAAAGCAGTGGGAGATGCGGAGTCAATTCACCGGGTATTGCTGGGGCGCTGCCCGTCTCGGGTTTCCCCTGTCTGGTTTCCTCGTCCGCGGTGTTTCCATCCTCAAAACCAAGTACGATACCCAACAAGCCTTAACCTACCGCCCCCAGTGGATGATCGACAGATGGTTCGAGCAACTCCTCCGCGACATTCACGATATGCTGGAATGCTGGGAATCTGGCATCTGGGATTGGAACCTTGATGCCTCATGTGAAGCCTATGGAGGCTGCCCGTTCAAAAAGGTGTGTCTTGCGGCTGAGCCGGATGCTTGGCTTTCTACAGGATTCGAGCGCCGATCATGGGACCCTATAACGCGGAAGGAATCCCTCCTCGAATCATGAAACAATCTTTCTTTGTCAGGGGGCATTTCCTTGGCTCTAGAGAAATTCCCACCTATTACAAATCCTACGATGGCCAACTTAAAATCACCAATTCCTATGTCCTCTTCTGCCCTACCTGCGCTGAAATCTGGGGCAGAGCCATGCATGAGCACTGGAATGCCCACTGCCAAATCCTCTACCGTTATTGTCGAGACCACGCCAGGTTTCCCGACGACGGATTCCTCTCCCTCCGAAGCTATGAGGATAAGCCAGTCTGCCTCCCCGGAATGGTACTCGAAAGTGACTGGCCACTTGAAGCTATCCGTTTTGAATTTAACTCCGCGCTTGCCCTCTATGAAAGGACCCCAAAATGAACTTCCGTGACTATCAAATAATGGCTATGAGGACGGCTAAGGACCTGCCAACAGATTCCGAGAACCTTACTCATGCTGCCCTGGGGCTGGCCTCTGAAGTGGGAGAATTTGTCTCCGAGGTTAAAAGAATCGCAATCTATGGGAAGGAGGTTAACTCCGAAATGATCGCTCACATGCAGGAGGAAGTTGGAGATATCCTTTGGTATGTTGCCTTGGCTGCTTCCTCTCTACACTGTGGCCTTTCTGCTCTCGCGCAGAGGAATATAGATAAGTTAGCTATTCGCTATCCAGACAAATACACAGATGTCGCTGCCGAGGCAAGACTCGATAAGGGCGGCCTTCCTCATACTCAATCTTAAGGAGTGTATCATGCCTCTTAAATCTGGAACATCCCGCAAATCAATCAGCCAAAACATCCGAACTGAAATGAAAGCAGGGAAGCCGCAAAAACAAGCCGTTGCTATTGCTATGTCGAAAGCAGGGAAGGCCAAGGCTCCTCGCGGCCCGGCCAAGAAACCAGGGAAGAAGGGAGGTCATCGTGGCTGAACCTCTTCTTGCTGGTCCTAAGGTTCTTCTTATTGGTGCTGCAGGCTCTGGGAAAACTCATTCCATCGGGACTCTTGTAGACTGGGCTGGCGCCCATAAGAGGAACGTTCATGTCCTATTCGTCGAGAATGGGCTGGAAACTCTTCTTGGCTATTGGACCGATCGGGGGCTTAAGGTTCCTGATAACCTCCGTTACCATGTCGTTACGACGAAAGCTACTCCCCTTGCTTCCCTCACCGATGCTGCAAAGAAAGTAGGCATCATGTCCTACAAACTCATCACGGAGATGGTTGACCCCAAGCGATCTGACAACAACCCATATCTTAAAATCCTTGAGGCCTTGGCAAACTTTCCTGATGACAGAACCGGAGAACTTTGCGGAAATATTGGAGAGTGGGATTCTTCCCAAATCCTATGCATCGACTCGCTGAGTGAACTCGCAAATTCTGCTATGAAGATGGTCATCGGGGCGAAACCGACTGCATCCCCCAGCGATTACGGCGTCAGCCAAAATAATCTCCTAAACCTCCTTCGCTTCTTTACCCAGGGCTTCTCTCCCACTCTCGTCATGACAGCACATGTCCAACGCCAGCAAGACGAGATAACTGGCGGAGTGAAGCTTATGGTAAAGGCAATCGGGAAAGCAATGGCTGATGATATTCCGCAGCTATTCTCCGAAGTAATTGGATGCGTGCGAGATGGCAATGCATGGTACTGGGACACGGCAAACAGCGCTCTCGATACCAAGACCCGTTACCTCGGCATCGCTTCCAAAATAAAACCAGATTTTTCCGTCATCATGGACAAGTGGGCTAAGAGAGGTTCTCTGTGAATCCATTCCTTTCCTTCTGGTTCTACCTAACCTACGCCGCCGACCTCCTCTTCGCCTTCCTTCTCCTTTGCCTATTATCTCTCCCCATCATAGGAATCGGCGTCCTTCTCTACAAAGCCTTCCAGCATTTAACCAAATTAACACGATAGCCGGGCGTGTTAATCCTTCTTTTTTTTTCTCGGCCAAACCAACCTTAGAAAGACTATCCAAATGTCAAACTTCGATCCCTCCTCTTTCGTCGATATCACCATCACCGAAGAATTCACGCGCCGTCCTCCGCTTCCTGTTGGTGACTATACTGCAATCATTGGTGACATTACCTGTGTTCCGTGGCAAGGAAAAGCCGACCCGGCCAAGTCTGGGCTGAAATATGTAGTTCCTCTTACCATTGAGGTTCCTCCAAACGTTCAATCTGACCTTGGCCTTTCTATCCCCACCATCAAGCTCACAGATGGCATCATGCTGGACCTCACGGAAGCCGGAACACTCGATACTTCCCCTGGAAAGAACGGTGCCCTCCGTCGCTATCGCGATGCCCTCAAGATGAACAAGGCTGGTGAGCCGTTCTCTCCCCGGAAGATGGTCGGCCAACCTATCACTGTTCGCATCATCCACGAAGTCTGGAATGAGCAAATCCAGGAACGTGTGGCAGGCGTGGCGGAAGTTAGCTAATCCTTCCCCTAACCAGAGAGGGCTTCGGCCCTCTTTTTTACCCACTTTTTAGGATAATTATGAAAATCGAAGCACGCTCCATCGCTCAAAACGAGCATAGGTATCCAACCCTTGGCGACTATTGGGAGGAAGGAGATACCCTCCAAGTCAGAACTACTAGATTCCCTGATTGGAGACATGATTTCTTGATTCTCCTGCACGAAATGGTAGAAGCTGTTTTGTGCTTGCATCGAGGAATTCCCGAGCCTTCCATCAAAAAGTTTGACGAGGCGTTTGAAGCAGCGGGGATGATTGGTGAACCTGGAGATCAAGTATCTGCGCCTTACTACGAAGAACACCAGTTCGCTCAAGCCATGGAAATGATGATGGCGCAGGAACTAGGTGTAAATTGGCGAGAATATGAACTTGAGCAAGATCGTGTTTGGAAAGAAGGCCAGCTATGACAAAAAACTTTATCGACGCGAGTGCTATCCTGGTAGCACCAGATCGCCAGCGTAGGCTCTTTCGTCTTGAGGAAATTCAGGAACTCTCCGATTCAATCTCTCGTATCGGCCTTCTTCACCCAATCATCCTGCGATTAGTTGGAGATTCCTACCAGCTAGTAGCCGGCGAACGGCGCCTTCGCGCTATGCAAGACCTGCACGCTCTTGGGCAGAAATTTTCTTTCTGTGGCGAGCCCGTTATGGAAGGAACTGTTCCTTTTCTTTCTCTCGGGGACTTATCCCCTGTCGAAGCAATGGAGGCCGAACTCGAAGAAAACATTCGCAGGGTCGATCTTACTTGGCAAGAAAAGTCAGCCGCCTCGGCTGCGCTTATGGAACTACGAACTGCTCAGGCTACACAAGCAGGCCTTCCGTTGCCCACCATTCCAGACATTTCCAAAGAAATACGCGGATCATCTGAAGGTTCTTATGGCGACGCTACCCGCAAGGAAATCATCCTAGCCAAGCATCTAGACAATCCCCTGATCCAAAAGGCTAAGTCAGCCGACGAAGCGTTCTCAATTCTTAAGAAAGAAGAAAGAAGGAAAAAGAACGAGGTACTGGGAAAATCCATAGGAGAAACCTATGCGCTATCTAACTTCATCCTTCGGAACTCTGATTGTTTCCTTTGGATGAAGGGGCAACCGGACGAACAGTTTGAAATAATCCTTACCGACCCTCCCTATGGGATGGACGCGAATAGCTTCGGCGGATTTGGACAAGGAATTGAAAAGCACGCATACGAAGATAGCAAAGGAGTCCTTCGAGTAATCCTTGATAAGTTCCCAGCAGAAGCTTTCCGCCTAACCAAAAAGGAAGCTCATGCTTATATCTTCTGTGATTTTGACGGCTTTCACCTGTGGAAAAAGGCTATGGAAAATGCAGGGTGGCAGGTGTTCCGAACACCAATCATCTGGTACAAACCAGACGGATATCAGGCTCCTTGGATCGAGAAAGGTCCACAGCGCCAATACGAAACAATACTTTTTGCCTCCAAGGGAGGAAAGAAAGTTCTTCAGATGAGAGGAGATGTAATTCAATGTGCACGGGAGCCCAAGCTAGAGCGCCAAGCCGCCAAACCGCCTGCCCTACTTTGCGAACTTCTCGCACGTTCTGCCTCTCCCGGCGACAAAATCCTCGACCCATTCTGTGGAACCGGACCTATTTTCCAAGCTGCCTTTGACGCTAAATGCTTTGCCACAGGCATCGAGATTGATCCTGCCGCCTATGCTATCGCTGCAAAAAGAATCGAAGGTATTCTATGATCGCCCGCGGAGATGGACCTCCCTCCGCCAAGATAATGGTTGTGGGAGAGGCCTGGGGAGAGCACGAGGAAAGGACAGGGATGCCCTTCCAAGGGACTTCTGGCCAGCTCCTCAACTCCATGCTCCACGAGGCAGGTATCATGAGGTCGGAGTGTTATGTTACCAACCTCGTGAACAGTCGGCCTCCTTACAACGACCTAGGCAGGTGGGTAGCGGAAAAGAAGAAGGACCTGACGCCGGCGCATATTCCCTTCCGAGGGAAGGCAGTTCTCCCAATCGTAGTGGAAGGTTACAACGCCCTCACGGAGGAGGTTCGCCTCGTCTCCCCAGACATTATCATCGCCCTAGGCAACTACGCCCTATGGGCTCTCTGTGGTCAGTGGGGAGTTCTCAAATGGAGGGGTTCGCAGCTTCTCACCGAATCCGGGATTAAATGCGTTCCCACAATCCATCCTGCTGCTGTCCTTCGGGAATATTCTCTTCGCCCAATCGTGGTGCAAGACCTTAAGAGGGCTGCGAAGGAAAGAGGTTCAAAGACCTATTCCAACCAGCCGGCGTGGAACTTTATAATCCGACCGACCTTTACAAAGGTTATGGAGACCCTATCCATGTTGGAGTCTTGGGCTCTTTTTTCCCCCACCTGGATTGACTTTGACCTTGAAACGTCCCCGCGACATATAACCTGTGCTGGTATTTCTTGGTCAAAGACGGAGGCTATCTGCATTCCTTTCTGTGTAAATACTCACTCTAATCATTACTGGTCCGAAGAAGAGGAGGGGGCTATCGTCTATGCCCTCTATAAGCTATTGACCAATCCCAGAATCCTTGTCCGAGGCCAGAATCTTCTCTACGATTGCCAACACACCTACCGTTGGTGGCACTTCGTTGCTAATGTAAAGCAAGACACTATGATCTCCCATCACTCAACTTTCTGCGGAATGAAGAAAAGCCTGGATTTCCAGGCATCTCTTTATTGCGACTACTATAAATTTTGGAAGGAGATGCATCATGATGATAGCAACAAGCAAGGAGCCTAGTATGAAATGTAGTATTAATAACTGTGATCGTGAAGTAGCCTACAACGATATGTGTAATGCACACTATCTTAGATGGCTTCGCGGCAAACCGATGTATAAGGTAATACGAGAATCTCTTCCATGCCCGAAGAATCATCCTATACACATGGCTTGGGAGAACATGAAAGCAAGATGCCGTAATAAAAATTTAGCGCAGTGGGAAGATTACGGAGGTCGTGGAATTGCCTACGATACTTCCTGGGAATCTTTCTCTAATTTTTACGGGGATATGTTCCCCACTTGGGAACAGGGGCTAACATTAGATAGAATAAATAACGATGGGGACTATTGTAAAGAGAATTGTAGGTGGGCTACTAGGGCGCAACAGCAACAGAACTCTCGAAGATCCAAATTAACATTAGAGCAGGCAGAGGAAATAAGAAATAGAAGGGGTGCTGGAGAGTCTTTAACAAACTTAGCAAATGAGTTTGGCGTAAAATACCATATAGTAGCCGACATTATGAGGAGAAAAACGTATGCCAAATAACTGGGACTCTCTGTTCATATATAATTGCCTCGATTGCGTTCGCACAAGGGAATGCGGGGAAGTTGAAACAAAGAATCTCGCCGAAATGGGCCTCGTTGAGGTGGACGGCTTCCAGCAAAAAATGTTCTGGCCCGTTCTGGAGGCCATGAAAAAGGGCGTTCGTGTGGACGAGGCAGCCCGCGCCGAATTCGCCATGACTCTCCAAGATGAAATGGTCAAGCGGGAGGAGTTCTTTCAGACTATCCTCGGCCACCCACTCAATCCCCGATCTTCCAGCCAGATGTGTAAGCTCTTCTATGAAGACCTTAAACAGCCAATGAATCTTTCTCGGGCAACGAAGGGAGCGCCAGCTCATCTAACCTGCAACGACGAGGCCCTCGGGAAGATAGCCCTCCGTGAACCTATCCTCCGCCCACTCCTTCGTGCAATTGCAGAGTATCGTTCCCTCGGCGTTTTCCTTTCAACTTTTGTCTCCGCTCCTCTCGACATAGATCGCCGGATGCGGACTTCTTATAATATCTGTGGCACAGAAACATTTCGTCTATCCTCTTCCGAGAACGCCTTTGGCTCTGGGATGAACATGCAGAATATTCCTAAGGGCGGTGAAGACGATGACAGTGATCTCGTTCTCCCCAACATCCGGAAAATTTTTATTCCTGATCCTGGCTTCACCTTCTTCGACACGGACCTTTCCAAGGCCGATCTTCGGATTGTTGCGTGGGAAGCAGAAGAAAACGAAATGAAATCTATGCTAAAGGAAGGTCGCGATCCCTACGTTGAAACTGCTCGGGAGTTCTATCATGATCCTACCATCACCAAACTTAAAGAAGACGGAACTGAAAACCATAAGTATAGAATGTTCAAATCGTTCAGCCACGGCTCGCACTATCTGGGCACACCTATCGGATTGTCTAGGCGACTTGGTCTTACAGTCCATGAGTCTGAGAAGACACAGAAATGGTATTTCGATAGATATCCAGCTATACGAAAGTGGCAGCAAAAAGTTATTGAACAGGTTAAAGGGAAACACTATGTGGAGAATATCTTCGGGTATAGGCGATATTACTTCGACCGGATAGATGATGATTTGTTTCGGCAGGCCGTTGCGTGGATTGGCCAATCTACTACTGCTGTCCTAATCAATCGAATCTGGATGAATATTTGGGAGAACTATCCTCACATTTGGGTTCTCATGCAGGTTCATGATTCGCTTGCAGGAGAGTTCCCCACCCATAAGAAAGCAAGATGTTTAGAGGAACTCAACAAAGCGACACAGGTGATTCTTCCCTACACCGATCCTCTTATAATTCCAGTGGGCATCAAAACGAGTGAGAAGTCCTGGGGAGAATGTATATGAACAAATATTTACAGCCTAACTGCAGTAATCCTTTATACAATAGCTGGCATGACATGAAGAGAAGATGCTTAAACCCTAACAGAAAAGATTTTATGTGGTATGGAGGTCGAGGGATAGAGGTGTGCGATAAATGGCTGAAGTTTGCAGGATTTGCCGAGGATATGTTAGGAACATACTTCACAGGAGCAACAATAGATCGAATAGATAACAACAAAGGTTACTGCAAAGAAAACTGCCAATGGTCCACTAAAAGTAAGCAGCAACAAAACAGAAGCAACAATTCAGGACACTGGAAGCACAAAAAAGAAGTAGATGCTATGCATAAAAAAGGAGCGACTTATAAAGAAATAGCAAGCCACTTTGGTATGTCAGTAAGTACTGTATATAACATTCTTATAGGTAATATACCAGGAGACTGCTGATGCCTCGTAACCATAAAGACTGGTTGAAGGCCTACATAGCTTATGCAGGAGTAACCGAAGCGCCGACGCTGCTACACTTTTGGACCGGCGTATCTTGCATTGCAGGAGCACTCCGCCGCAAAGTCTGGATAGATATGAAGAGGTTTCAGTGGATTGCTAACTTCTACATAATCTTTGTGGCTCCTCCAGGAATCATATCCAAATCTACTACTGCCGATATAGGGATGGACCTTCTTAAGGCTGTCCCAGGAATTAAATTCGGGCCGGATGTGGTAACTTGGCAAGCCCTGGTCGGAGCCTTTGCGGCAAACGGAGAGTCCTTTGAGTATGAAGGAGAGTTTGTTCCAATGTCTGCATTGACTCTGGTGGCCAGCGAACTTGGAAACCTTATTGATCCCCAGAATCGTGACATGGTAAACATGTATATTAACCTGTGGGATGGGCGGAAAAGCTTAGAGAAGGTTACCAAGACTAGCGGGAACGACACCATTGAACGCCCTTGGATTAACCTGCTCGGCTGCACAACTCCCCATTGGATAGCCGACAACATGCCAACAGCAACAGTAGGAGGAGGATTTACTTCTCGATGTGTTTTCGTCTATGCGGATAGAAAAGAAAAGCTAGTCCCTTATGTAGACGAAGCTACCAATGGAGCAGATAAAGAAGATCGCCTAGCCCTTATTCAAGACTTGGAGCACATATCTACGCAGCTGTGCGGCCCCTATACCCTTCACCCTGACGCCAGAGCTTGGGGACATGAATGGTATAGGCAGATGTGGTCTGGGGATAATCAGCTATTCTCCGATGACAGACTCGACGGGTATATAGCTCGGAAGCAAACACACATGCATAAGCTGGCGCTGATTATAGCTGCATCTCTCCGTGATGAGAGAATCATCATGCTGGAGGACATTCAATTGGCAGAAAGGATGCTTACATCTACAGAAGAAGGACTGCCTAAAGTCTTCTCTCGAATCGGTCGATCGGAGGATTCTCTCCAAGCCGAGCGCTTCATTCAGTATATTTATAGCAAGGGTGGTTTGTCCTATGGTGAGGCTTATTTTTACATCCATTCTCACTTCCCCAACTTCCACGACTTCGAGGGGATTCTATCAGGGGCAGTTCGCTCTAATCAGGTTACTATGATGCAAAGGGGAAATGAAATGTGGCTGATGCCGATGAACATAATACCACCGAATAATGGGAACACAAAATCATGACACGCCCTACGATCAACTCCATGATAACAGAAGACCTCGGCTACTGCTGCGAGTATTTCTTTTTTTCCCTCTACCGCCAAACGTCCCTCATTGCAGCTCGCCTCGGCGTCTCTCCTCGTACCATCAGATACCACAAAGCCGCTTCTAAGCGCGGCCAGGTGGTTTGCGAGAAAAAAGATTGCTGCATGAAAAAGAAGCGTTAGCCCTTTTTCTTCTTTCCGAGGATACGATTAGCTTTCGCGTCGATCTTTCTTTCTGCCGACTTTGAAAGGTTGCCCTTCTTGACCTGCTGACTTGCCCGAGCCTTAGCGTTAGCCGCATGGGACTTATCCGGCATAGGATATTTCCGCTCTCCTGGCAACCCAAAGGTAGACTTAGACAACCCCTTCCTAGTCTTAGAAGATAATTTTGCCATGTTAAACTCCTTATTAAATAAGCAAAGAAAACTAGCTGATAGGTTAGAGATCCCCGCAGCCGAGCTAGCAGCGGCCACAGAGAGTCTAGAGGAAAAAGGAAAGCTCCTCCAGATAGAAATGAAGAGACTCCAAATTCTATCCCTCGTTATTACACAACGAGCTTTGCCAAGGGACTTATTGCGACGTCTCGCGGAGTCATCCGATCGGCCTGCTGAAGTGGCGCCCGGAGAAGAGCCTTCCCAATGAGCGCAAAGGCGTAGAAGACAAGCTCGGAACAGAACCAGGTATTGGTTTTCTTGCCTTGGTCCAGGCGAGAGAATGCCATTCCCAGGATCGCTCGGAAGTCATACTCTTTTCCTACTTGAGCGAGAAGGAACATCCGCATTTTTTCCTGCTGCTCGGGCGTAACTTCTACGCCAAAGGTGTCGAAGGGAGAATCCCCTAGGTAATTTGCCGGACGAATATCTACCCCTCCTTCTGTCTGTGCGCCGAGGTATTCCGGAGGCTTGGGGTTGTACAAGGGCCAGCAAAATTCAGCATGGGTATAGGGGCTTCGAGAGTACCAGCGGATCAGTCGATCGTAGAACCCTTTCTTCCCCTTTACCACTCGATAGTAAATCTGCGTAGTTGCCACAAACGGGCCTCGTAGAGTTTGCTTGGAGGTCATGAAGCTGCCGGTGTTGCAGGAGCCCCAGGCGCTGTCGCTGCTGCCAGTTGTGCCGCGTCTGTTGCGGCCATTTGTTGCAGTGCCCCATTAACAATCGCCATCAAACCAGAAGCAACCTGGCTCCCAACAATTGCCTGATTATTCACTACCTGTTCTGCAAAGCTCGCTGCCTGTGCAGCAAAGTTCACCAGCGTTGGAGCCTTTTGGTAGTTCGTCATCGCTGTTAGCAAAAGCGGTGCGATCATCTTGGTCTCATCCGCCTTCACGAGAGCGGCAAAATCAGAGAAAAGTGTAGATGCGTTCATGAGAATATCCTTAAGAGGTTGTTGCGCCAGTGGGGGAGGAGCCTTCTGGGGGCGCGGAGTCCGGGAGGCTGGGGGAAAGAGGGGAGGCAAGAGCGTGCCCGAGAAGGCCTGGGACGATTGCTCCGGCAAGGGTAATAGCGGCTGGGGGAACTCCTGCTTTATCTCCCCAGAACCAGACAAGGGTGGCAAGGATGCCGATTGTCCAGTGTGTGATAAGTTTGGCGTACATATAGATTCTCCGTTAAATTCATCTTTCTCTGCGACCCGACGCCGCAAGAGGCCTGCTACTACCTTTCCACTTGCGTGGTCCCACAGCTCGAACTGGCCGGCGGCTCCAACATAGTCGCCTCGGTTAAGCAGCCTGAGCATGGTGGACTTGATGAACGCAGTCACCCCACAATTAAATGTGAAGTCCACGAGTGCGTCAAACTCACCCTGCGTCAATGGCACAGTGACGTGTGTATTGACCGCATCGACTGCTTCCTGACAATTTCTCAGGAGATCGGCGTCGGCCTTCTCCTGCGTGATCGGAACTCCCATGACCACGTTGTGCGTGTTGCCCCACCCATCAGTCGGGATACCGTTGATATCAAGGTAGGGCATCAGCGCACAGGACTCAAAGTTCTTGGTCAAGTCCAGACCGCTTTTGCTGTATTGCATAGTCATTCATCAATCTCCGTATTCATGGAGCTACTCCATACGGTGCGCCGACGAACAGCGGCAGGATGCGGAGCACGATTGCCGTCTTAGTGAGTCGTTTTGCGTCGAACGCCGCGCGAGCGGACAGGTAGAAGCCGAAGCAGGTCCAGACGGTTTCGATTAGGATGAAAATCATGAGTAGGTAAGTCATGGTCAATTCTCACCAATCTGAGTGAAAGCCGGCGCCACTGAATAACTGATCGTGAAGAAGTCTCCCGGCTCAAGCCGGAAACTCCCGCTTACCATGTACGGAATGCCCACGCCGTTTACGGATATATCGGAGACGGTTCCGCTAAAAACAAATGCAGTGATCGGGAATGGCTTATTTCTCACCGATTGGCTGAGTAGTCACGATGGCAGTAATTCAATGATGCACGACTGCATGTTCACAACGTCAGCGCCTACTCCCTTTTGAACAGTTATAACAATTGTCCGGTCGGATGACGTGTCAATTGAGCCTCCAGTAGACCAAAGGCCAACAGCAGAACCAAGCACACCGGTGCTCGTATTGCTCTGACCGTTTACAGTTCCGTTGTTCGATATTGTTGTAACAATATTTGCAGAACCCGCAGAACCGGCCCCGGCGTCGAACTGAGAGACAAGTCCATCCGGGTGGGCTTCGTGCTCGACGGTCAATGGATCCGCGAGACGTTGAAGATCCCGCCCACGCCGGCCAATGAGAAATACGCGGCGCGCCTGGTGCTGGAGATCAACCGGCGAATTGCGGGCGGCACCTTCGACTATGCCGAGTTCTTCCCCGACAGCCCGCGCGCGCCGAAGACACCTCGGAATCAGAGCTTCGGCGAGATGTGCGACATGTGGCTGCAGACCAAGGGTCAGCTGGCCACCAAGACCCTGAACCAGGAACGTCAGCGCCTTGGATACCAGGGTGCGCAGACTGCCCAGCACAAACTTGCCGGTCTGCTTGGTGGCTTTGACCTGGAGCTGTTGGAAAGCAGAGCCCCAGAATTCATCGAGCGCATCACGGTCCTGCAGCGCGTCCTTGATGCCGCTTGAGACGGCAGAGCGCACCATGGTGGCCAGTTCTTCGTGAGTTGGTTCCATCAATTCACCTGCATGACCATGAACGTGAACGCCCCGTCCGTCAGGGTTCCCGCTGTGTTGGATACCACCACTGTGAAGTGAGATTTGGAGATGTACGCAATGCGCTCAACTTTGATGCCCGCGCCATCATTTGCCAGTGCCGTTACAAAATAGCTCAGAGCATCAAAAGCAAACTGCGAGTTGTGCGTTACGTCATACACGCCGGTGCCCGTGTGTACTACGGATATCTGCGGCGGACCAGAAGACAGAATGCCCGTTGAACTTACCTGTCCTGCCATGGTCCTGCCGTGGGTGTTGCTGTGCCCCAGGGACGTGGCCTCGGTGTAAGTGCTGCCGTAATCGATGATCTCGGTGGAGGCGTCGCCCGAGATGTAGGGGCGAGCTGCATTGGGTACATAGGACCCCAGTGACAGAAACTGACACCCGATCAAGATGCATTTGATCTTCATGCCTGCGGCATTGCGCAGCAGGATGTTGTAGGTTGTGTAAGCTGTTGGAGAGAATCGTTGGAATGTGCAGTGGTCAAAGATCACTGTCAGCTCGGTTCCTGCCGTCGTCGCGGCATTGATGATTGACACATCGAAGCCGCCAGCATTTTGCTCAAAGTGGCAGGAGTCAAAGCGAATTGGGCCGGCAGCTGTGGTGCCAGTGAAGTTAAGAGAAATTCCACCAGTCGCCGCATTCCCCTGGGTACCGCAAGCTTCGCAATTAACTGCGGAGAACCTATTAGCCCCACCCATTTGGGGCGCGGTAATGCCCACCAGAGAACAACTCTGGAACTCGGCTTGATTGACCCATATAGCGCTGGGCGCACCGTCGCCGGCATCCCTATAATCCAGGCCATTCGAGCAACCAATCACGGCCAAATTATTAATCTCAGAAGAGAAGCAAGAGTCGAGGCGGATAGCATCTTGCATACCCGAGATCAGTAGGTTTTCAAGCCTAAAGAACTCTTTTCGTAGCAAATAAATGCCCGAGTTCTTTTTTGTAAATGACCGATCCTCAAGCGTGAAGTCGGACAGCTTGTCCAGCGAGTAAATACCTTGACCCGCAAGACCGGCAGCAGAGCCCGTCATGTTGAATGCGAAGTTCAAACCGTTGTAGCCAAGAATCGTATTGGCCCGCGACCAGCCACGAATCCAGGCCCGAGAACTTGGGACGCCCGGAGTTGGGTAGCCCCCCGCTGAATAATCAAAATTGATAGCGGTGTTGAACTGATACAACCCTTCAGGAATTACCCACCCGCGATTGAGCGCATTGGTGGCGACAGCTTGAAAGACTGTACTGTTGTCGGTGGCCCAGTCGGCTTTGGCGCCAGCCTGATTTACGCTGAGTTCAGATTGAGAGGCGAGTTTCCACCGGCCGCCATCACTCGCCACGATGATCGTGCCGCCGTTGTCGGTGCTGGTCGTATCGGTCGAGTCATACCAGTAGGCGCCGCCCCCGCCGTCGCCTTGCGTGTAGTAGCCGGTCACAAATGCTTGGGGCGATCCAGTTTTCGGAAGTGTGCGGAGCGCGGCGATGCTGGCAACTACGCGGGATGCGCCGCCGATCAGCGAGGCGCCTTTGGTCATGTCGGTGGTGTTGGCAAGAGCAGGCGCCAGCCCTGTAAGAGGCGGCAATGTGTTGTAGACTGCTGTATTAACATCATTTAGCCAATCAGCTACGATAGGAGTACTCTTGTCAACGAAATTCGTAGAACTCATATAACACCTTGTCCTTCTGCAATAATTTGCGGGTTGTATCTGCCAGAAATAGCACAACCTGCGATAGAGAATCCAGCACAGCCTTGTTGCCCAAGAAGTGTGCACTGCACAAGTATAATATCTGCCGGAGGGAGCTGCACCCAAGGAGGCGCCATTTGGTCAGGAATCCCCTTAACAAAGTCCTGAGCTTGTCTAGGCTCCCAATGCTCAGGACAGACATAATACCCTTGCCACTGCTTTCGCATCTCGGATGCTTTTCTTTTGCAGCCGCAGCGATAACATTGGGCATTCCAACTACCTAATTCCAGGTAATCAGCTCTCCCTTTTGTGTAAACACTCATAATTAGAACTCCATCCCGTCGGCAAATCCGTGCTCTTGAAGCTTGGGAAGATCCTCTTCTAACCTATCCCCTATATCATTTCGATAGATTTGATGCGGGGGCCACCCAATTTCATGGCAGGTATCGTACACTGATTCCTGCGCTTCCGTCACTGAATCCCCCAAACCCGTAGCCACCAGGACATAAGACCCTGCAGTCACCACCGTCTCCTGCTCCGCGATGTTCTTCCCCTTAGCCACGGGCGCCTTCCCGCGCATGACGGAGGAAAGCGCAAGAGATGGTAGGGTCTTACTCGACAGCCCTCGAATAGGCCAGCCTTCCGAGTCGTTCGGCGGGAGGAGATCCCAAGGATAATCTCCCATCGCCATAACCACGCCGACGCAGGTTTGTTCTGACACATCTAGAGTATCCTTCCCCTTTAAAAGGTCAACCATCCACGCCACTGGATCGCCCTGATGCAAAGCCATACATAGGTTAAAGTGTGGCCAGCCAGGACGGCAGGTAAATTCCAAAGGCCACGGAGTTCCTTTTTCGTCCACCAAACAGTTAACATCAATGTATCCCACATAGGAGATCTCCTCTAAGTATTCGGTCACAGGCTTGAGTACATCATTAAAGAGTTGGCTCTTCTTGACATACCGCATTACAGTTCCCATCTCCCCCGTATTAACTCCCAGTCCTCCCGCCATCATTCTTTTTTCTTCCCAATTTTCATTAAGCCACTTAGACCAACCTCCAGGTCCGAACCATCCGCCTACAGCCATCTCCGCCCCATCAATCTTTTCTTGTAGAAGGAATTCCCCTTTCACGCCGTCTTTCTTCCACCTTTGAAGGCGACATACGAGGTCTTCCGGAGACTTTGGAACATACGAAAGAGACTTGTCTGGATTCCCTCCCCAAGGCTTCGAGACAAAGGGCTTCATTTCCTTTTTTACGTAGTCAATAGCCTTGTCATAGGAGGTAAAGGTTTCAAAAGGAAGAGTCTCAATCCCAAAGCGTTCGAAGCATCCTTGGCCTGCTTCCCTATCAAGTTCCAGCTTTGCCCCATCTTCATTAGCTCCGATGATAGGATAGCCAGCCCGAAAGAAGGGACGAAGCGCAGGGCCGAGTTTAGAGTTATCTGTCAGGAAGATAAGATCAGCCCATCCCATGGAGGGACGCCACTCGTTAATCTTATCTATCATCCCATCTCCGATCTTAGTAGGAGGGGTCCATAGCCTAACCGAGTGGCCTTCTGAGTCACAGCGAAGGGCAAAAGGAAGCCCGCACTTATCCGAGTCGATAATAAGGATATTCACTGACCATACCTTTCATGGTATTTTTTGAGGGCGGCGTCCAAGCGAGCCTGACGCTTTTCTGAAGGAGTCTGACCATAGATAGGAACACCTAGGGTTCCAGAGATAGCTGACCGCGCTCCACCACCTCCATTAGACTCCACAAACTGATTCATAGAGAAGGGAAGTGCAGCTCTAGCCGCATGTTTAACTCGCCCGAGAGGACTAGTATCCATTCGCTTGGCGTGGCCACTAGAAGACAACCACTGTGTTCCTTGCATTTGGTCTAAAGCTTCCGAAGGAAGGTATCCAAGTTTATTAAGTGCTTGCTGGCCCGGCTCCCTAAACCACTCCAGAGGTTCTGTGAAGTGTTTGGAGAGTTGCATGGAAAGGCCATCGCCCAAGTCAACTCGGAGGGGGTTCTTGTTTTCCCGGATATGGTGGCCTGTCATTGCATAGTTAATCCCGTCCCCTACCGTAACATACCAAAGGGCTGACCGAATAAATTGCTGGCGGTGAAGGTCTTGAAGGGTTTTTGCAGAGAAGAGGTCACGAGTTCCTTCAATCGAAGCCTTTAATCCAATACGCCTAGGCCTGGCTTGGAGGAGAGCCCTAGTTGTTGAAAGGGTCCAATCGGGTGCGAATAAGGCAAGCTGCGTCATACGCCGACCTTTGGGGGAGAGAAGTTCTAGAGCAATATCCCTGCCCCATTTTGTGCTCGCGCTCTCTGCTATCCTCTGCCAGTTCAGGCCGCCGAAAACATCGTTAGTGTACGAGGCGGCAATTCGTCCCGCCTGTTCATCAGTAAGACCTTTTCCAGCTTTCGCGGTATTCCGCATAAGAGCTTCTTTCTTCGCGGCATAGATCTCAAGCTTAAACGCAGCATGGAGGCGCCCCCACATGAAGTCATCAAGCATATGATTCACTGCTGTTACCTCTTTAACAGGAAGCCCTAATCCAGGAACCAAGTCATCAAGAGAGTTTTGAAGCCATTTCATTCCTTTGTAATAGGAACCAGTAACATCTTCAACACTAGGTTCGTGACGGGAGAAGGAGAAAACAACTCCGTCTCTTTGGGCGGTATCTGGCAGATCACCAGCACCACCTTCTCTGAGCATCTTAAGATAACGATTCTCCCCAAATACTTTAGGCGCAGCTGCTTGGGCCAAAACCTTAACAGCAAGGCCGGGATGATTACTAGCTCCTATTGCTGCATCCAAAAGAGACTTTGCGTGGAAGAGTGAGATGGAAACCGCATTCCGTTTAATTGCTGTATTAACAGCACTCAACGCGGTCATTGTCTTGCTAGGATCTGTCGAGTCGAAAAGGAACTTTAAACTAGGCACAATATCGGGGTGGACGCGATAGTTCCGAAGTAGTGGATGATCTATAGTTTCGTAAATAGGAGGTGCCTTTGCTGCTTTAAGGACGAGAGGAATGCCCCCCGGCGCCTTAGCATGGTGGAGATTATCAAGAAACCTTTTATTCGCTATAGCCCTATATACGGAGTTAAGGTACATATCCGTTATGACTGCAACATCTTCTGTAAGGGGTTTAAGCCCAGCAGCCTTGCCTTCTTCCAAACTCGTATAAATGCGAGCCTTTGAGAATCGAGTAGCCGGGCTCATACCCTGCTGATATTTCGCCCGAGCTAGTTGCTTGAGAGCTTCTTCCGACTTTCCATTCCGTTGCCAGAAGTGTGTAATATAGTCATCAACTGCTGCATCTAATACTCCGTACTTGCGACCCATTTCAAGAGCTGCTTCCATAGTCTGGTGTTGGTAATCCGCCAGCTCTGCTTCTTTCCCTTTCAACTCGCCTGTCGTGCCCGCATCAATTGCCCGGGTTATAGCTTCTCGTCGCGCCTTGTCTGGCACAAGATCTATCATTCGGCCAGATGCTTGCCAGGAAGTCCTTGCCCCCTGCGCTATATGATGTGAAAGCCTTTCGGTAAGATCATTAATCCTGATCCGAGTGTCTGGTGCAGAAATTTTTTCTGCTGTCTCCTTCATCTTGCCAATGGCGCCACTCCGTAAGAAGGCCGCACCCAGGACACCTGCGACAGCTCCTTCAATAGGATTGTTTGGATCGAGTTTCGCGCCAACGGCCATTCCCAGGCCTGCCATAGCAATGCCACCGAGGACTTCAGGCTTAATCTTTCCTGCTTGCTTTCCTGTCAATATCATAGGACTCGCAGCGGCTCTTTGCGCTCCGGCCACAGCAATCTTCTCTTCAGGCGTCATTAAGAAAGGTTTCTTTGCCGCAATCTTCTTTAGTCCAGAGTCTAAACTCCTCTGCCCAACTACCGAAGTGTCAATCTTTCCTTCCGGCGTTAGAATTATTGGAGTTGTTTCTTCGCGCGGAGCTGCCGCCCTATCTTCTACCGCCTTCGTCAGCCCATTCAAGCCATTTTGTACCATTGCCTGCGCTTTAGCCCTTTCATTGAAGACTTGGGCGTACTGAGCATCATCAGTATATTTCTGGCGAACTTGGGATTGAAGGGCCTTTAGCTGCTTGCTCGAGGCTGGCTGCGAGGCCTTTTCCGGCGTCGGAATTTCATCCTCCAGCTTCGGCTCTTTTGGCTCAGCAGTAGGAGCTTCTTTTTCGGGAGCTTTTATCGCTGACTTTGCTAATCCTTCTCCCGTAACCTCCAGCCCTTTCGCACCAAGGGCTATCATAGCTACATCCCGAAGGTTCTTCCAGTCCGTCTCATTTATCACAGGATCAGTTTTATAGGATAACTCCCTAGCTTCCTGATCTGTCAAGTTAGTAAAAACATCCATTGCCTTAGCAACATGGGACTCATTTCCATTAGGCTGGCTAGGATTAGGGTTCGGAACAAGAGATAAAAGATTTTGCAGAAGATTTGGCGCGTGAGAATTAATCCTGTCGAATACTTGCCGTGCTGCTTCTGAGGTTACCTTATGCGATTCCCCTGTAGCAACACCTTGCCCATACCTGTTCATCATCCCCATAACAGCAGGAATGTTCGTCCCTAGATTAAGAAACATGTCGCCTAAGGAAGCCACATCTTGTGCACCAGAGTATAGGCTAGATGCCATCTTCCTTCCTTCTGACATGGGCTTTGGAGTAATCGGCTTATCGCCATAGGCATCCTTTATGGAGAAGGTGTTTTGCTTCTCCTCCGGCTCTTTCGGAAGGCGTGCTATTTCCCGCTGAACGGCAGCACGTTCATCTGGAGTGTATTTGGGATCGTTTGCTTCGTGATTGAGGATAAGCCTCTGCTCTTTCGTGGCAGCTTCAAGACTTCCCCCTGCGTATCCAGTCATAGGAGTAGGCTGTGATGGCCCATAGGCTTCGGAAAGAGAAAACGTAGGCACAGGCATAGCTATTCTCCATTCCACTGGGCTGGCTTCCCATTAACAAGATACCAAACACCTTTCCTAAGTTTCCGATCGGGGGGAAGAGGAAGTGGCATTGCTTGAGTGGAACCGGGAACTGCTTTATCTCCCGCGCCGCCAAAAACATCCTTCAATGCTCTTCCAAAAGAAAAACCTTCATCCCCTTTGTCAGGCTCGGCAATAAATTCTCCTCTCTGCTTAGCCGCTTCGAAGGCCCTGGCTACAGCTTGATCTGCACTCAGCCCTCTGTTTTGTGCCATAAGAGCCTTAGCCTCAGATGCTATTTCAAAGGCATGTTGAGTGTAAAGCTCATCCTTCCCAAATCCGGATACCGTAGGCTTCTGGTCCTTTGGAAACTCTTTGTTAATAAGAGATTGTGTGTAGGACATAAGAGCAGCATTTGGGAGTCCTACTACTGGAGCTTTCCCTCCACCATTTTTTGCCTTTGCAGCTGCGGCAGCTTCTTCCCGCTGTTCTCGCTTGGCAGCTAGATTATCTCTAAAGCGCCGGGAAGAAATAGCATCGGCCCTATCTGCCGCTGTTTGCGCCTTTGCCTTGTCATTAGCTTCTTGGCGAAGCTTGGCTAATCCTTGCGTTGTTCCAACTCGAATCGCCTCGACCATCTGTGGGTTATAATAGGCAAATTGGGGCGGGACTTGAATCCCAGGATGCTCCGCCATGTAAGTCATCTTGGCGGCTTGGAAAGAAGATTGATCATGGACACCAGCTAAAAGACCATTGATCTCTTGCAGCTCTTTCTGCTGTTCTTGGAAGTCTGTATATTCCTTCCTTGAACGAGCAGCTGCCTGCGTGGACTTATCTTTGGCCATCTGTTCGGCAGTTCTTGCGGCTTCCAGCCCCTCTTTGAAGTTTCCGGTAGCCAGAGCAATCCCCGCAACACTCCTAGTTCGGTCAAGGAGTTGGTCAGGAGAGGCAGGCACAGGAGTTCCCCCCGGACCAACAGGCGCAAGTCCTTGCCTAGAAATAAGCTGCATCATCTGTTGCTTTTGCTGCAATTCAGTCTGAGCAACCTTCGCTTGGATATTAACAAGGTTGGTCTTCGCATCCTCAGCCTGAATGCCCGCGTAGGCTTGAAACCCTTGGCCAGTTCCGTAAAGAGGCATGTTAGGCTCCTTTCAACAAGGCTGCTGCGCCAAGACCTATGGTACCGAGAGAGGAACTAGTAATATTCGCCGCGGGCACAGCACCAGCTCCCGGCGTAGCTCCTGCCCCTGCAAGAGCTGCAAGCTGTTGGACTTGCTGGTTGTAGAAGCCTTGACCATACTGGGCCAACGCATTCATCGCATTACCAGAGCCTGTGTATCCTTGGGCCGCTTGCGCTCGTTGAACGGCTTGGAGACCTGCTGCATACCCAGGAAGACTAGTTATCGACGAAGGATTGGCTTCGAGAGCGGAAAGCTGTGTTGCATATTGCGAGCGATAAGGGGCAAATGGGTCGGCAGCTGCCGCGACTTTATTTGCCTGAGTAAGCCCATATAGGCCGGATAAGATGTTAAGCCCGCCACCTACTTTCCCGATTGTCTTGCCGGCAGA
>Ga0134125_10001685_pt1 | contig 26944 bp, 27 predicted proteins | sample KB31751_FD_96464 | JGI IMG/M metagenome (GOLD analysis project Ga0134125, IMG submission 96464) | Terrestrial soil microbial communities with excess Nitrogen fertilizer from Kellogg Biological Station, Michigan, USA - KB3-175-1 | ecosystem: Environmental > Terrestrial > Soil > Unclassified ...
GACTAACTGGGACCTTGGAGCGATGTCATTGACGGTCGCTCTCGTCTTCGCGCTGTATCTCTTCTTGACGCACACCAGGTATGGTCAATTCATGATTGCGGTGGCCGATAATGCCGAACTTGCTGAGACATACGGTATCAGTAAAAGCCGCTGCTATTTACTGACGATGGTCATCGCTGCGTTTCTGATTAACACGTCGATTTTTCTGTTGGGCAGCAAGATTGCTTTATACCCGGAACTGTCGCTTCACATGATGCTCTTTGCGGTCGCGGCCACAATCATCGGAGGGATTGGTCACGTATTTGGAGCGGCGTTTGCTGCGGTCGCTATTGTGCTCATACAACAGTTGAGTGTTCTTTTTGTCGGATCGCGATGGCAGCCTTTGTTAATATTTCTGATCTTGTTCGTGACGATTATCTTTTTTCCGAGCGGTGTCCGAATTCGCGGCGCGAAGTCATGATGGATATCCCCGGAGGTTGGTTCGCCGGCCTAAAGCGCCGATCGCGAGATGGCTCGAAGACTGCAGTGACCGCAACTGGAGTTGTGAAACGGACTGCGGGAGCAATCTAGGGATGGAATACGCTACTTCGATTGTCATCCTTATCGGGCTGTTTGTTATTTTGGCGGCCAGCTTCAACCTTATTCTCGGATATAGCGGCCTTATGAGCATCGCCCATCCGATATTTTTCGGGCTCGGCGCCTATTCATCGAGTCTGATTGTCATGTATCTTCACGTGCCGATCGTTATCGGCATGTTGTTCGGTGCGGCTACGGCTTTTCTATTTTCAATAGCGTTATCGTTGCCTTCTCTGCGGGTGTCCGGCGACTACCTCGTGATAGCAAGCATGGGCTTTCAGCTTGGCTTGCTTCAAATCATCAGAAACCTTGACTGGACCGGGGGCGCGGGCGGCGTAACCGGCATTCCTCCGCTATTCAATTTAAACAATACGACGCTTTCATTTGTCTATGTCGCAATGGTCCTTCTCGCCGCTGCCGCGACGGTGGGGTTGGTCGCGTGGATTGTCCGCGGACATTACGGCCGGGCGATTGCGGCGATGCGAGATGACGAAGCCGCTTTTATGGCGCTTGGGCGAAATTCCGTAACGATGAAGATTACTCTGTTCGGTATCGGCTCGGCCTGTGCGGGCTTTGCCGGCGCGCTGTATGCGTTTTATTTCCTGTTCATCTCCCCTGATCAATTTGATTTGCTTTATTCGGCAGCGATTTTGACGATGGTCGTCGTGGGCGGCGTTGGCACCGTGATGGGCCCCGTTGTCGGCGCGATCTTGCTTGAAATTTTGCCGCAGGCACTGAGTTTTCTTGAACTCCCGACATCGATTACAGGTCCGATGCAAGGAATTATGTTCACCGGTCTTGTTTTGCTGTTTCTGTTTGCCAAACCAGGCGGGGTTGTGGGCACGAATAGACCAAAGGCCTTCCGCGGCGACGAAGATGAAGAAGATGCCATTGAAAACGGGCAACCACGTGGTTTGGCGGACCGTTGATGGACACCGTCCTTGAAATTCGCGACCTGCAGAAGCGCTTTGGCGGTATCGTTGTCGCTAGCAATATCTGTCTCGAGCTCGCTAAGGGTGAGGTCGTCGGCCTCATAGGGCCGAACGGCGCCGGTAAAACTTCTCTCTTCAACCTGATTTCGGGATTTATTCGGCAAGACGCGGGCTCGATAATACTCAACGGTCGGCCTGTTGAACGCCTCCCGATGTATGCGCGAGCGCGTCTTGGACTCAGTCGAACTTGGCAAAATATTCGACTTTTTCCTTCATTGAGCGTGTTGGACAATCTGGTTATTGCGCCACGCCACTACGGCGGTGAGTCATTTTTACGCGTGGCCTTCGATCGCGCATCGATCAAGCGTGAACACGAGCGGATTACAGAACTCGCTTACCAGCAACTTTCCAAGGTTCATCTCGTCGATGCTGCGAACCGTCTGCCAACGGAACTCTCGTATGGCAAGCAAAAGCTTGTAAGCATTGCCCGCGCTTTGATGAACGATGGGGAATGTCTACTTTTGGATGAGCCAATTGCAGGTGTCGAAGGAGCGGCGTACGAAGCGCTTCGCAACGTTATTCGCTCCGAAGCGCAGAACGGCCGCGCCATTTGCATCGTTGAGCACAATATAACATTTGTCAGAGATCTCTGCGATCGCGCGCTTTTCATGTTCAATGGTCAAATCATCGAGTCCGGAACGATCGAAGAGTTGACCGCTCGCAAGGATTTGACCGAGCTTTATTTTGGCAGCGAAGCATAGGCATGAGCAAGCGATGACGAAATTTTTGCTCGAATGCCAAAGTGTTTCGGCGCGTTATGGCGCGTTCCGAGCATTGAAAAGTGTTTCCGTTGGATTTGAGCAAGGCAAGGCCGTTGCTCTATTCGGTCATAACGGTTCGGGAAAATCGACCTTGCTGAAATGCTGCGTCGGAGCTCATCCGCACGCGTCGGGCACGGTGACGTTTGCCGGTCAGATCGTGCAACCCGGAGCGGTGCCTGAAAACGTCAAACGAGGGATAGGCTTTGTGCCTCAGGGTCGTAACGTTTTCAAAGATCTGCCGGTCGATAAGAATCTTCAGATCGCGGGCATGACGAGCGGCGATAGCGATATTGAAAAGATTTTTGATCTTTTTCCGGTTCTGCGCGAGCGTCGGCGACAAATTGCAGGGACCATGAGTGGCGGTGAACAGCAAATGATCGCCTTCGGAATGGCTCTGATGACAAAACCCCGCATTCTTTTGCTTGACGAGCCGACTACCGGGCTGTCACCGGCAGCTTCTGATCTTTTGCTGCAAACGATCGCGCATGTTCGCAAATCGATGGCTATCGCGGTTATCATCGTCGAGCACAATATTCCGCGGACCTTGAAATTTGTTGATAGGGTCGTCGTCATGAAAATGGGACGAATTATTGCAGATACGCCCGCTTCGGAAGTCAGCGGCTCCCAGCAATTATGGCAGTGGTTCTGACGCTATGTCACCGCAAGATTCTAATTGGGCAGTCACGAAGGGCGCAACCGATCCTGGGATCGCGAGGTCGGTGGCCACGGTCAGGCGGTTGGAAAAACAACTTCTGCAAGCGGATGAGCCCGCCCAATTCCTGAAGACGCTGGAGCGCGGCGTGAGCACTGACTCCTGCAATGACTGCTAATGACCATGCAAGACTGGACGCTGAGCACGCTATCTGACGCAATCAAGGATCGCCGCATTTCACCGACGGAAATCGTTGGCGATTGCTTCGACAAAATTCAGCGAAGCAAACTGCATGCCTTTGTCACTATCGACAAGAGTCGCGCCCTGGAAGCGGCAAAAAAATGCGAATCCGAGTTGGCGCGCCGCGCGCCTTGCGGCCCGCTGCATGGCGTCCCGCTCGCTCATAAAGACCTGTTTTTTGTCGAAGGTATGCCGACGTCCTGCGGAACGCGCAAACCCGATTATTTCATTGCCGAGCGCACGGCGACTGCAGTTGCAAGACTCGAAGCCGCCGGTGCGGTGACCCTTGGTAAATTGAATATGACCGAATTGGCCATGGGCCCATTCGGCGACAACGCTTATCATGGTGACGTCCAAAATCCATGGCTGGCAGGCCGGTCGGCTGGGGGATCGTCGAGTGGGTCTGCGGCAGCAGTGTCATCGGGATTGGTGTACGGCGCGCTCGGCTCGGACACCGGCGGATCAATCCGCCAGCCTGCAGCTTATTGTGGCATAGTCGGTCTAAAGCCCACCTATGGCTTGGTTAGCCGGAGTGGTGCCATGCCGCTGTCGTGGTCGCTCGACCATGTGGGCCCGATGGCGCGCAACGTCCGAGATGTCGCGTTGCTGTTAAACGCGATCTCGGGCCACGATCCGGCGGATCCGACCTCCACGGACAGACCGAACGAAGATTATCTGTCGCAACTTGGCACGGCGATTTCTGACATCCGCGTCGGAATACCAAAGAACTACTATTGGAGTGATCTCGAGACGCAGACCGAAACGGCGGTGCGCTCGGCCATCGATGCCCTTGGTAAGCTTGGGGCAAGACTTCTCGATGTGGAACTTCCGGATCCGCAGATTATCAACGATATTTCGAGCCTTCTCACTCGCGCCGAGGGGACCGCGGCACACGGAGCTTTCGCGCGAGCAAATCCGAATGTGCTGCAACCGGTGATCAATGCTCGCCTTGGTTTGGGTTACCAGGTTTCCGCTTATGACTATTTGCAGGCCATGCGTTTGCGCAGCCGACTGGCTCAGGAGTTCGTGCGCGACATTTTCAGTCGCGTCGATGTCATCGCGACTGCTGTGACGCCTGCAGAACCTCCTGTCGTGAAAGAGAGCATCGCGGGAGATTCGGAAGCGGTCTTGAAACGAATGGTTTATGTGACGCTGTTAACCCGGCCGTTTAATGGTTTGGGGCTGCCGGCGGCGAGCGTTCCCTGCGGCTTCTCGGAGGCCGGATTGCCGCTTGCAATTCAGCTCATCGGCCGGCCTTTCGCCGAAGCGCAATTGTTAAGAGTCGCTCACCGCTACGAACAGGCCTTTGATTGGTGGAAGCGGCGGCCGCCGCAATGAGCGGACGCCGGAAAAGCACTTGACGCTCGCGCAGCCGTGTTACACTCTACGGACCTCTGTTACACTTTAGCAGTAGCCCCCAAAAGCCGCTGAAAGTCCTGTTGGAGATTAGCAAATTATGAAACCTGCTCCGTACGGCCCGTATCCGTTTATCCCGATCAACAGTCCGAAGCGGCCGAAGATCAAATGGCCGAATAACAAGGCGCTCGCTTTTTGGTGCGTTTTAAATATCGAATTTTTTCCTTTAGATGAGCCAGTGCCTGGAATCTTGAACGAGAGAATTCCGAAAAGTCAGGCGAAAATTCCGAGTATCGCGCACTGGGCATACCGCGACTACGGAAACCGCGTCGGCGTTTGGCGTGCGATGGAGGTTTTCAAACGAAACAAGATGCGAAGCACAGTGATGCTGAATGCTTCTATGTGCGACCATCATCCGGAGATCGTCCACGCTGGCAAGGATCTGGGCTGGGAGTTCATGGCCCACGGGTGGACGAATTCTATTCGGCTGAATGAGATGCCGCCGGAACAGGAGCGCGAGACGATTAAACGGATTTTCGCCCGTATCGAAAAGGAGATCGGGACGCGACCGCGAGGATGGCTGAGCTCGGGCATGGAAGAGACCTGGCACACGCTGGACTATCTCGTCGAACAGGGATGCGTGTACATCGCCGACTGGAATACTGACGATCAGCCCTACTTGATGAATATCGATGGGAAAAGGCTTGTGGCGCTGCCTTATTCCTGGGAGCTCAACGACAACCCGCAAATTCTTTCGTCTGGACGTTCGTTGGAAGAGTTCGAAGGCATGATTCGCCGCACCTTCGACGTGCTTTTACGAGAGGCAAAAGAGCACGACTCGGGCCGAGTTATGTGTATCGCTTTGCATCCATATCTCATTGGGCAGCCACATCGCATCGACATGCTGAATAGGGTACTGCACGATATCTGCACGCACCCCGATGTCTGGCCGGCAACTGGCGGTGAAATTGTCGATCACTACCTGAAATCCGGCGCGACGTTCTAGTCGCGCGGAGCTTTCCGTTGGCTACTTTAAAGACTGCATTCTGGAAATATGATCGTACTCTCCCTCTGCTGGAGGGTGTGACAAAAATTGAAGGTCATGCACTAGCAATCGAGATAAATCGTCCGGAGGTTATTTTTGAAAGGGCGTTTTCTTCGGCCGAATTCGACTTATGCGAATTGTCGCTTAGTAATTCCATTACAGCCATTTCGAAAGGTGAATTTCCGTACATTCTAATTCCGGTCTTCCTTGCTCGCGCGTTTCGTCATTCGTCAATCATTGTCCGCCTCGACCGCGGCATACGCGGTCCGCAAGACCTCCGCGGCAAGAAAGTGGGACTACAGGAATACGGAATGACGGCCGCAGTCGTCATACGCGGTTTTCTTCGCGATTACGGCGTGGATCCCCGAGATATTCAGTGGCGCGTGGGCGAAAAGGGATTGTTCAAGCCGCTGGATTTTCCCGCGGGCAGGCCGCCGGAAGGCGTGAACATTGAAATGTTGTCTTCCGACACTAGTCTGGAGGATCGCTTGAATTCCGGTGAGCTGGATGCTGCATTTCTTGTGCGACGTCCGACGTCGCTTGGTCGCGCGGACTCGAAAATTGCGCCCTTGTTTGCCGATGCAACATCGGCAGAGAAAGAATGGTATTCGTTGAAAAAGATTTTCCCGATCATGCACGCAGTCGGAATTCGCAAGTCTTTGCTGAACGACGATCTCAATCTTGGAAGGCGTATTTTCGATGCGTTTCAGGCGGCAAAACAGGTCGCTATATCCGAGCTGGAAGTGACACAGGCCCCCAAGGTCACACTGCCGTGGCCGCATGCGGCGGTGGGGGATGCTCGTACGCTTATGGGGCATGATTATTGGCCCTATGGCATCAAGGCCAACCGGCATGTTCTCGAAACCCAGATCCGCTGGTCATTCCTCGATGGCCTGCAGGCGCGTCCGGTGGCATTGAAAGAGATGTTTGCAGAAGATTGTCTGAATACCTGAGGGTGGGCTGCTCTGTCGCTGGGGCCATGCCGCTGGAAGCTCGCAGAGTCGGGCGTAGGTGATTCCGCGCGACGCCCTCGATGGTGGCCCTGACGAGACTCGGTGCCGGAAATGCGAGCGAGACCGTCATGATGACAGAGCGAACGCTGCAGCGCTCACGAATAGCAATCTCGACTGTATCGGCGACTTCGCCAATAACGAGTTCATTTAGCCATTGGCGTCCTTGTGCGATGGCCTTGATCGGACGCTCGCGCGCGTCACTGCGGATCGGCTGAAGAACAAAATGGGAAATTTTGGAGCTTTTGGGAGAGGAGCAGCCGTCGAGATGGCAGTTGACGGCACGTTGCCGACGACACTGCTGTCAGAAGCTGGAGGCTGAAGAAGGCCGGGTAGACACGCTTGCCGGCGCCCACGATGCCGCTTTTCAGATGATCGGCACATCTATTGTCCGTGTGCACCAGCACGGAGCCTGCATTACAAGAAACCAGCGGCAATCCGCTCGGACGGTCGCCGCCTTCGGTTTCCGCGCATGGAAGTTCGGCGGGCGGCCAATTGCCAAAATGGTTTTTCTTCAGTGATTTTCCGCGCCATGGCGAGCGCATACCATGACTTTTCTTGCGGCTTCACAACATTGGCTCGTTCACAATGCGCAACTGCAAATTGTCGCTGCATACCTGGACCATTGACACGACGCCGCTGCAAATTTGTCTCGATGCGACGGCAAAGGCCGGGTTTGACGCAATCGAATTGAGACGCAGCGATTTTGTGCGCTGTTACAAAGACGGCATGACGCGCCCGCAGGTGATCGAAACGGTCCGCAAAAGCGGGGTGCAACTCGGGATCCTCGGAACCGAATATGGCTGGTACTTCGCGGCGGGCGACGAGCAACGCCGGCTCTTCGACGTCCTGCGCGAATCCTGCGAAATCGCCGTTGCGCTTGGCTGCAGCATGATCATGAGCGCGCCGGGCCAAGTCACGGGGACTGTGGCAGATGCGATCGCCGCGACAAAGATCGCCGGTGACATCGTCGGCGAGCACGGTTTGCGTCTGGCGCTGGAATTCAATTCGCAGCATCCGGTCGTCAACAAGACCGACGTCTTGCGTGAGATCATCGCCGGCGCTGGCCATCGCAACTGCGGCATGTTGCTTGATTCGTATCATCTCTATCGCAGCCAGGGCGTTGCCAGGGGACTGGAAGGGGTCCGCGCGGAAGAACTGTTCGTCTTCCAGTTCAGTGACGTGCCGCCGCAGCCGGCCCAAGGCGTGCGCCGGCCGGTCGACCGGCTCGCGCCCGGCGACGGCGTGGTCGACTGGAACGACCTTTTTAGCCGGCTCGACCGCATCGGGTATCGCGGGTATCTGAGTTACGAAGCGCCCAATCCTTTGCTGTGGGAGCGTTCGCCCTACGACGTCTGCGCCGAGGGCATCGAAAAGACGCGCGGCTTGCTCGAGCGCTGGGAAAAATCCCGCGCCTAGTTTGGCGATTTTGGCGGCGGTCCTGCGTCCGCCGAACGGCGCGCTTTCACCCTTGTCCGAACCGAATTCAGATGCGCGCGCATCGCGTCTGCGGCCTGCTGCGGCTCGTGGCGGGTGATCGCATCGGTGATAGCGTCGTGCTCGGCAAACGTCGTGAAATCGGTGGGCGGCGCCTGACCGACGCGGATTGTCTGCCAGACCAATGAGCGCCGGACGGCGTTGAGAGTTTCGAACAGCGTCATCAGCAGCTTGTTTCTCGTCGCCGCGGCAGTGGCATAGTGGAAGCGGTTGTCCCACGACTCGAAAATCTGCCAGCTCTTCGCCTCACGGCAGCGCCTGTTGCACAACCTCAGCTCTGACAGATCGGCGCCGACGGCCCGCATCGCCGCGAGCCGGGCCAATTCCGGCTCGACCGCCAGCCGTGCGTCGACGATCTCCATCGGGCTGCTGATATTGCTGAGATACTTCACTTCGCTGAGGTTGAGGACCGGGCGCGCGCCGATAAACGTGCCGCGGCCGACCTGACGCCAGACCTGGCCTTCGTCCTCGAGCACGGCCATCGCCTTGCGCAAGGCGGCGCGCGTCAGATCCAGTTGAACGCACAGCTTGCGTTCCGGCGGCAACCTGTCGTTGAGCGCCAGATTGTGCGCGCTGACGTAACTGCGCAAACGCGCAAGCGGATCGGGCAGGTAAGCTGTACTCATATTTGACCAATATCATAATTGGTTGGAGGCATCACCTACCCACTTGATCTTTCCGGGTCCAAACTAAGGCGCGGGATGGCGCTTTGAGGGGTGCGCAGCGCAAACTCGGTTGAAAAAAGGAGCCTGACGGCGGCTCACCGAACGAGGTGATGTCCTGTCACCCATGCCGTGCGGGGTGTCCGAGGAGCGAAACGTAATGCTTGATACCGCAGCCGATCCTCTTTTCTCAGGTCTGTTCGACCCGACGATCACCAGCATTCCGAAGGGTGTGTCGAAGCCGGCGCCGGAGAAAATTCCGGTGGCGGCCAATCCAGGCCGCTGGATTGAACTGCCGCGCATGCCCATCGCAGGCGCCGAGATGGGCGTTATCGAGTGCGGCGGCAAGGTTCATGTCATTGGCGGTTACGCGCGGGGCAACGTCAACAGCGGCTTTCATCAGGTTTACGATCCGGCAAGTTCGAGCTGGAGCTTCAAGGCTCCCATTCCGTTTGCCTGCAATCACCTGTCGACGGCCGTGATCGGGCGGCGCATCTACAGCTTTGGCGGCTTTATCGAACAGAACCGCTGCCCGCATTCGCGCTGCTTCGTTTACGACGTCGATGCCGACGCCTGGGAGCCGTTGCCAAACCTGCCGCGGCCGCGCGGCGCCATCTCGGCGGTCGCGCTCAACGGTCGGGTACATTTGCTCGGTGGCCGCGACATCCGCTCGACGGATTGGCACGAGGTCTATGACCCCGAAACGAAGGCCTACGAGAACCTCGATCTCATGCGTGGCTCCACGCCGACGCAGCCGTTTGGCGGTCAGCGTTGCCACATGGGCGCGGTGGTCGTCGACAACAAGATTCACGCCATCGGCGGCCGTAAAGACTCTTATGACTTCAATACCGGTCTGCACGCGGTCTACGATCCCGCGACAGGCAAATGGTCGTTTCGCCGGCCGTTACCGACGCCGCGAAGCGGTCTCTGCTGCGGTTATGTCGGCGGCAAGATCGTGGTTTTCGGCGGCGAAGCGCCGGGGCTGGTTTACGAAACCAACGAAGCATACGACCCGAAAACGGATCGATGGGAAACATTGGCGCCAATGCCGGTGCCGCGTCATGGGTTGCACGGCGCCACAGTCGCCGTTGTCAACGACATGGTGCATGTGCCCGGTGGCGCGCCAATTACGGGAGGGAGCGTGCAGGGCGCCTATCATGACGCCTTCACCTTTCTTTAGATTTCACCAAAGGGACATTGGCTGAGCCGCCAACGTCATGAGAAACGGAAATATCGGGACGCTGAATTAAAGCATCGAAATGACTTCGATGTGCGAACAAAGGGAGGAATAGCGATGATGGCGACGGCACGCGCATGGACAGCTTGGGCACTGACAGTCTTCTGCAGTGCGCTTTTGCTGACGGCTTTTTCCGGACGGCAGGTAGACGCCCAATCGGCGAAGGCGCCACTCAAGATCGTCGTGTTCGATGGCCCGTCGGTTGACCACGACGCGGTCTGGATGGCCATTGCGAAGGGATTTTACAAGGAAGAAGGGCTGGAGGTGACGACGCGCATCTTCCCCTCCGGTACCGTGGCGTTCCAGTCATTCCATGCCGGCGAAGGCGACATCATCATGGGCGGAGAATTGTCCGCGCTGTCACGTTGGCGTAATTCCGATCCGGATTACCGTGTCATCATGGACCTGGAGCGGGACTCGCAGTCCTATATTGCGGTCGTCCGCAACGACATCAAAACGGCCGCCGATCTCAAGGGCAAGACGATCGGCGTGCTCAAAGGCGCCAGCGGGCAATGGTTCCTGTCGGAATACCTGGCCAAGAACCACCTCGCCGAAAGCGACGTCACCGTCAAAAATCTCGGCAATCCGGTCCTTCCGGTCGCGCTCTGTCAAGGCGATATCCAGGGCCTCTTTAGCTGGCAGCCACGGGGCACGCGGACCATGGCGATCTGCGGGAAAGACGTGCACTATCTCTCGAATGCGGAAGGATATATGCGCGGCTACAACCTCGCCGGTGCGCGCGCGTCTTGGCTGGCGACGCCCGAAGGCCGTGAGGCCGCGATGCGTTTCGTCAAGGCGACGGCAAAGGGTTCCAAGGTTGCGGCTTCCGATTTCGCTGCGGTTTATGCCTATGCCAAGGAAAAATTCGGCATGAGCGAGGAAGACGTCAAAGAAGGATACAAATATCTCGTACGGCCGCTGGCTTTCGATGCAGGGTTCTTTTCGGATTTCTGCAGCTTGAGCCAGTGGGCGCAGAGCGCCGATATCATCAAGGGAAAATCGGATCTGTCCGGCTTTGTATGGACCGATGGCATCAAGGCGGTGGATCCCAAGCTCGTGGCGGTTACGCCGCCGCCGTGCTGATACGGCAACGCGGCGGGCCGCTCACGCCCGCCGCGTCCACGGGATGAGAGTTTGATTGCGCAGGAGGAATAGGTGACTGCAATTGAAGTTAAGTCCGTGCCTAACTTGGCGGGTACCGGAATTTGTTATGCGCACGCCGTCAAGGCCGGGCCGTGGATCTTTCTCACCGGTCACGAAGCGTTCGATTTCGCGACCGGCGTTTCCACGGCGGTAACGGGAGCGCCGGGCTTTCCGCTGTGGGGCCTGCCGCAATATCGGCGGGAAGGGGATTATATCCTCAAGCGCATCCAAGGCGTATTGGCCGAGTTCGGCTCGAGCCTTTCTAACGGCGTGCGCCTCGACCAGTATTACCCGACCACGCGGGCCGTCGACCCGTATCACCTCGCCCGGAAGGCGACGTTCGGCGATTACATTCCGCCGAGCACCTCGGTCATCATGGAGCACCTCCTTCACAGCCAGACCGCGATTTCCACCTCATTGATCGCGGTCGCGCCGAGCGAGGACTATCGCATCAATCGCGTCTATCCGAAGGACGTCGATGCGCCGAAGACGTCCGGCTTCGTGCCCGCGATCACCTGCAACGATTTTGTCTTCGTCGCCGGGCAAATGGCGACATCCGAGACCGGCGGCCTCGACGCGCGTGCGCACGCGCCCGATTTTGACCGTTGGGGCGGCTCCGAGATCAGGAAGCAGACGGAATTTCTGATCCTGAACAAGCTGAAGGTCGCGCTTGAAGCGGCCGGATCGTCTTTGGCGCAGGCGGTCAAATCACAGGTCTACATCGATTCAATCGAATACGTTCCGGATTTCATCGACGTGTGGAATTCGTACTTTCGCGACATTCCGTGCGCGCTCACCGTGGTGCCGACGAAAACCTTCAGCACGGTCGGCGGCATTATCGAGATCAACATGATGGCGTTGAAGAACGACGCCAAGCGTAAAAAGCAGGTGGTCGATGCGGGTCTGCCCGCGATGACGGCGTATGGACCATGCGTGCGCGTGGGCGAATTTCTGCTCCCGTCCGGATTGATGGCGGTAACCTCAAAAGGTATCGTGGCTGGCACGGACACATCGCCAAGCTTCGGTGCGCTGGCCCACGCCGGCGCTACTCAGGCGGAGGCAATATACAAATACGCCGAGGCCTTATGCGCCGCGGCCAAGACATCGATGAAAAACCTGCTGCGGGCTCACTATTTCATACCCACGCCAAGCGAGTTTCCGGGCGTGACCTCGGCATGGATCTCGCGCTATGGCAACCAGCCGCATCCGTTTGCCTATGTGCAGACGCCGGCGCCGTTGCCGGCACCGGGGGCCGCCGTCATCGCCGACTTCTGGATTTACGCGCCATGACGGTGACCGACGCGCCGCATGCCGACGTCGGCAGCGTCGCATTGGAAGGCGGTGAAGCCTTGGCACCTGACTATCTTCTCCGCTTGCGCGGCGTCGGGCACGTCTTTGGTGAAGACGAAAAGCGCTATCACGCGCTCGATGACGTCGACCTCGACGTTCCCCGCGGAGAATTTCTTTGCCTGCTCGGTCCCTCCGGCTGCGGGAAATCGACGCTTCTGAACATCATGGCCGGCTTTGTGCCTTCGACCTCGGGATCGATTAAGTTTGAAAACCGGGAAATTACCGGTCCCGGTCCGAGCCGCATGATGCTGTTTCAGGATTCGCTGCTGGCTTTGTTCCCGTGGCTGTCGGTGACGGACAATGTCGAGTTCGGCCTAAAGGTGCGTTCGGTGCCGGCGCAGGAACGCCGCGTCGCGGCAGCTCAATATCTGACGATGGTGGGGCTTGCGGCGCATAGCCACAAATTCCCTCACGAAATGTCCGGCGGCATGCGCCAGCGCCTTCAAATCGCACGCGCGCTTGCGACCAGACCCGATGTGCTGCTGATGGATGAGCCGTTCGGCGCGCTTGACGCAATCACGCGCCGCAACATGCACCGCGTCTTGCTCGACGTCTGGGAAAAGACCGGCATCACCGTCGTTTTCGTGACCCATGACATTGCGGAATCCTTGCTGCTGGCCGACCGGATCGCGATCATGTCGCTCGGGCCGCGTTCTCGCATCCAGGACCTGGTGGATTTGCGTCACCTGCCGCGGCCGCGCGATCCGGCGACGACCGAATTCGGCATCGCCTATCGCAGGATCGAACAGTTGCTGAACGAAACGCCAAAAGCCGCGAGTGTCCAGTGATGGACGGAACTGTGCGCCAGCGGGGGACGGAAGAAGCAGTGCCGCCAGCAAAAGAGGAACTGCGCCCGTCCTTGCACGTCGCCGCCTGGAAATTCGTCAACCGGCACAGCGCGCTGATGGCGCTGTTTTCGCTCGTCTGCTTCGTCGTCTTCTGGCAGTTGTCGTCCGGCTATCTCATCTCGTCCTTCTTGATCCCGCCGCCGACCGCTGTGGTGCGGGCGGCCATTCCGATGATGTACTCTGGCGAATATTTTCAGGACGTCGGAATAAGCCTTTTTCGTATCTTTATCGGCTTCGCTTCGGGAACGGCAGCAGGCGTATTCCTCGGGCTGTTGTTGGGGCGGCTGTGGTTCATTCGCCAGTTGTTCGACCCCATTATCGAAGTTCTTCGTTACCTGTCGCCGACGGCGATGATCCCGATTGCGGTGATCTGGTTCGGCATCGGCGAAATGTCGAAATACTTCCTCATCTTTTGGGGTACCTTCTTCATCATCGTCGTCAGTACGATCGACGGCGTGTTGCGCGTGCCGGTGACCCGCGTGCGCGCAGCGCAATGCCTTGGCGCCTCGCGGGTCCAGATATTCACACGGATACTCATTCCGACCATTCTTCCTGCGATTATTACGGGGATGCGCCTGGCGATGGCGTCGTCGTTTATGAGCATCATCCCTGCCGAGATGCTCGCCGCCGATTCCGGCATCGGTTACCTGCTGCAGGCGTCGGCTTCGCTCGCGCAGACCGATCGAATCTTCGTCGCGCTGGTCACCATCAGCGTTCTTGGCGTTATGGTCGACAGTTTATTCCGATTTATGACGCGCCGTCTGCTTCATCGTTACACTGTCTATCTGGCGGCGTCGTAAAATAACGGCACAATCCCGGCGACATGCGCGGCGGACCCTCCAGCGCCAACGATCGACCGCAGCATCAACAGACTTGTCGCGAAAACGCACGACTTCTGCTAATGAGCAAATGACTGCCCTTCATTGCGGAAGGCCCGTTTTTCGCGTGGATTGCCAGATCGTCGAGGGATAGATGCCGCGCCTGTCAGATTGCTACAACGTCGCCGACTTTCGCGAAGGCGCCAGGCGTTATTTGCCGAAATTTATATTTGAATTTATCGACCGTGGGGCCGAAGACGAAGTCGCGCTCGCCGAAAACGTAGAGGCATTTCGGCGGATCAAGCTGCAGACGAATTTCTGCGTCGACCTCACCGACCGCGATATGGGAATTGAGCTCTTCGGCAAACGCGCCAATCTTCCGCTGGTGATCGCACCGACGGGAGTTGCCGGTCTGTGCTGGTACAAAGGCGAGCTCGCGCTGGCGAAGGCCGCCGCCAAGATGGGCGTTCCCTTCACGATATCGTGGGCGGCCCTGACGTCGATGGAAACCATCGCCAAAGAAGCGGGCGGGCGACTCTGGTATCAGCTCTATTATTGGACCGAGGAAGATTTGACGTTTGAAACCATCGCCCGCGCGCGCGACCTCGGCTACGAGGCGCTTGTGGTAACGATCGATACCGCGATCGGCCGCAGCCGCGAATACAACGATCGCAACGGTTTTAGCGACCCGATTACATACAATCCGAAAATCATTCTCGATCTGGCACGTCACCCGCGCTGGTGCCTTGACGTCATGGGACGCTATTTATTGACGAGCGGAATGCCCAAGCACGAGAATTTCCCGGCGAAATATCGGGATACCGGCCTGAAGCCGGTCAATCATCCCGGCCTCAACTGGAAACATATCGAAAAGATACGTGCGGCCTGGCCCCGCACGCTTATAATAAAGGGCATCCTCAGCGAGACCGATGCCATCCGCGCCGTCGAATGCGGCGCCGATGGCATTTCCGTCTCTAATCACGGCGGCCGCTCGCTCGACAGCGCCGTTTCACCGATCGAGATCCTGCCCGAGATCGTGGCGGCTGTCGGCCATCGCACGACAGTGTTGCTCGACGGCGGCGTCCGGCGCGGCGTCGATATCATCAAGGCGATCGCGCTCGGCGCCAAGGCCGTGCTGGTGGGCCGAGCCACGCTGTACGCGACCGCAGTCGCCGGGCAAGCGGGCGCCGAAAAAATTCTCGGCATCGTCGGCGCCGAATTTGAAAAGAACATGGCCTACGTGGGTTGTCGGCGTGTGGCGGAAGTGGGTCCACACATCCTCGCGCCAAACAGCAAAAGAGCATTGGGTCTTTTCAATAACTAAATGCAAGTCAACGCGATATGGGGGCGAGGGCCGTGACGATGGCGACGAAAGATGCAAAAGGCGGCCACCTGTCGGCCTATGTGGGCAGTTACACGACCCGGGAGCGAAAGGCGCGCGGCGACGGCATCCACGTTTATTCGGTCGATGCAAAAAACGGGCAGTGGGCGCACGTCCAGCATATCGGGAATGAGACAAATCCGTCGTTCTTTCGCGTCAATCACGCGGGCACGCGGCTTTACTCGGTCCATGGCGACCTCGATTACGTGAGCGCTTTTGCCATAGAGCCCGGGACTGGACGGCTGTCGTCCTTGGGGCGCACCGCCTCCGGTGGCAAAAACGGGGTCAGCCTGGCCGTCGATCCAGACGATCGTCATGTCATCGTGGCGAACTACCAGAGCAGCAATCTGGCGGTGCTGCCGATCGCGCCCGACGGCTCTTTGCGAGACCCCAGCCAGGTCGTCGTTGTCGACGGCAAGCCCAGCCCTATTCGGCGTGTGGGCCATCAGGAACATGCGCATCCGCACGATGTCGCCTTCGATCCGAGCGGCCGCTACGTGCTTGCGGTCGACAAGGGGTGCGACGGCATCTCCGTGTATCGTTTCGAAAACGGATTGCTTCAGGCCCACCGCCTGGTTCAAACGCGCGGCGGCGCCGGGCCGCGCCATATCGCATTCGATCCGAGCGGCGAATGGGCCTGGGTCTGTAACGAGTTGGACTCCTCTGTTACCGCCTATCGTTGGGACGCCGGCAATGGGTCGCTGATCCCGGTCGACATGGCCTGGACTGTGCCGCCCGATTTTGTCGGCGAAAGCACAACCGCCGAAATCGTCTTTCATCCAGGAACGCGAACCCTCTACGTCTCAAATCGCGGCCACGACAGCGTCGCCATGTTCCGCGTCGCGCAAAACGGTTCGCTTACGGCGATCGGCCAGCAGCGTTCGGCAGGCAAGACGCCCCGTTTTATCGCTATCGATCCGGCCGGACGACTTCTCTATGTCGCAAACGAGGACAGCGACAGCATCGTGTCCTTTTCCATCGATCCGGGTGATGGGCGGCTGAGCCCAACCGGCGCTGCCATCGCGAATGGCAGCCCGGTTACGATTGTCTTTGCGTAAGTGGGGCCGGCGTCTTCGACCACGCGACGCTACGATGTCTTCCTCACCCGGCTGAGGAATTCGCCGGTGCGCGCGAGTCTTGGGTCTTCGAAGACACGTTCCGGCCTTCCTTCTTCCAGAATTAGACCGTCATCCATCACCACCACCCAGTCGGCGACGGTTCGGGCGAATTCCATTTCGTGAGTAACGACCAGCATTGTCATGCCGTCCTGCGCCAGTGCCTGCATGACGGAAAGAACCTCGCCGATGTTTTCGGGATCGAGCGCGGACGTCGCTTCGTCGAACAGCATGGCGCGCGGCTCCATCGCGAGCGCGCGGGCGATGGCGACCCGCTGCTGCTGTCCGCCGGAAAGCTGAGCGGGCAGGGAGGTCGCTTTGTCGGCGAGGCCCACCCTCTCCAGGAGGGTCTGGGCACGCTGCTCGACCTCCTGTTTCGGCAGCCGCAGCACGGTGCGCGGACCCTCGCCGACGTTCGCCAGCACCGACATGTGCGGGAACAATTCGAAGCTCTGAAACACCATTCCGATATGGCGGCGAATTTCGCGCGCCGGCCGGCCCTTCACGCCGACCGTCCGGCCGTCGAAAAGGATGCGGCCGCTGTCGATCGGCTCCAGCCCATTGACGCAGCGAAGAAGAGTTGACTTGCCGGAACCGCTCGGCCCGATGATGCAGACCACTTCGCCTTCATACGCGACCATCGAAACGCCGCGCAGCGCCGTGACGCCATTGGGATAGCGGCGAGTGACGTTCTCGATGGAAATGAGCTGGGGCCTACCCTGGGCGTGCACACGGTCGTCGTTGATCATCCGCTTATTCTTTCGTTCGCGTGCGACGGTAGATCCAGTCGCTGAATTTGGCCTGGGGATATGCCAAAAATAGATAGTAGAGGGCGAGGGCGGTCAGAACCTCCAGCGTGCGGTAGTTTTCCTCCCGTAACGCCATCGCGCGGTAGGTGAGGTCGGCGACCCCGAGGGTAGCGACCAACGAGGTCTCCTTAAACAATTCCACCCAGATATTCACCGTCTCCGGCAAGGTGCGCGACCACGCCTGCGGCAGGACGACACGGAAGAACGCGCGCGTTTCCGACATTCCGAGAGCGAGGGCGGCATTGCGCTGACCGTGCCGGATCGAGCTGATGCCGGCGCGGAAATTCTCCGAGAGGAAGGCGGAGACGTTGCAGACCAGGCCGATCGTGACGGTGGTAAAGGCGGATATCTGAAGGCCGAATTCCGACGGCATCACATAATAGAGCCAATACAGTTGAAGCAGTAGCGGCGTGCCACGCCACACCTCAACCCAAAAGGTGGCGACGCGGGCGACAGGCTTCGGTGTGTACAGGCGGGTCACGGCGAGCGCGAGGCCGACCGCCACTGCGATCGGCATCACGAGTACCGTCAGGCCGATGGTCATCGTGAGACCGGGTGCGAGAACCGGAAATGCTTCCCAAAAAGAAGGCCAGTTGAATACGACCACGTTACGACCCGCTCATGCTCGGCCGCGTATCGCGACGCGGGAATAGATTTGGTCGAGGCCGCGGGCAACCCCAAGATTGAACAGGAAATAGAAGATCATCAGCGTCGTATAAATCGGAAAGGGCTTCGCGGTTTCGCCCTCCAGCGTATTGGAGGCCCAGAATAGCTCGGGCGCCGCGATCGTCGCGGCCAGGGCCGAATCCTTGATGTTGCGGATGACGCGCGAGGAGATCGGTGGCAGCATGCGGATCGCCGCCTGCGGCAGGATAATTCGCCGCACCACCATGATCGGCGTCATTCCGAGCGCGATACCGGCTTGCCACTGTCCCTGGCGTACCGAGGCCAATCCGCCGCGCACAACCTCGGAAATATAGACGCCGGAATGCACGCCCAGCGCTATGACGGCGGCGACCAGCGGCGGAAAATTCTGCAAGCCGAGAATGAGCGGCAGACCGAAGAAGGTCCAGATGATGATCACGAGAATCGGAATGGAGCGGATGACGTCGACGAAAGCGCCGAGCACGACGTACGTGATATGGCCGCCATACTCGCGCGCCATTCCGATGAACACGCCGAGCACAAGCGATAACAGAACCGACAGGCAGTTCAGATAGATGGTAACCAGCAGGGCTCGGGTCAGCAGTTCCCGGTTGTTCTGGATGATGTCCAAAGCATCGATCAAGAGATCAACCCTGGCGGACGCGGTTCAGTCTCGCGCTGGCTCAAGCGATAAAGCCAGCGCGAGCTGAATTTACATCTGACTGGAACGCTGACTTTCCTTCACGCCAATATCGTGATCCTCACGCCGCAGCGATGCGTCGAGCGGCTTTTCGATACCGACCAGGAAGTTCAGGAACACAGTCTGATCCTTTTTGACCGCGTGAGCCACGATCGTCTTGTTCAGATCGGACGTCGAGCAGTCAGCCGGGATGGAAAAAATTGTCTTGTGGGCGCCCTTGAGGATCGGCTCTTGCGGCGCGTCGGCGAGAACGAAGTCGGCGCGTCCCGAGAGAATTTCGTCCAGCGGCGCCTGCCCGCTGCCGGTCACGCCGCGCAGTTTGGCTTTGGGAAATGTCGCAGGAATCCATTTGTACTGGTTGGTGCCGACATATGCCGCAAAGATGATGTCGGGATTGTTGAGTTCATCCGCCTTGGTGAGTTTGGCCACTTTCGTGTCGGTCTTGAGACCGAAGATGCAAAAGGCGCTGCTCGAATAAGGGACGTAGTCAATGACCTTGTCACGCTCGGGATTGGGCGAAATGGCTGAGATCGTGACGTCAATCCCGCCCGACAGCAGCAGCGGGATCTTGGTGTCGTTTGTGACCGCGACCGGCTCGAGCTTCACGCCGAGGGCTTTGGCATAAGCCTTCGCCAGCGTCCACGATGACCCGTACCAGGGATCGTTATCGTCCTTGTTGCGGTTCAGCCAGGGAAAGGTAGGGGTGACGCCGACGCGGAGAGTACCGCGCTGGATGATGGCGTCGATGGCCGCGCTTTCTCCCGCTTTTGGTACGCCGGCGGGACGCGAGTCTGCCAGCGCGGGTCGGAAGGTCGCAAGACCAATTGCAACGAGAAATACGACCGCAACCAACTTGCCGTGCTTGACCTCACTCCAACTCATTTTTTGTTCCTCCCATGCCGCGCTTGAAAACACAGCGCTACTCGACCGCCTCACAAGCCATGCATGCGTCGCCCACAAAATGAGCCTGGCCGTTGCCGACCAAGCGAGCTGCGTCATCTGGCGATGAATGCAAACTCATAAGAAATGGAATTTCGCACTTCAAAGATGGATAAACAAGAGGGGCGGCGGGACCCGTCTGCGCACTGAGACCCTGCGTGCATGCGTCGGCTCGTCATGCGCAAAAGAGTGTTCGCAATTCCGACAAGTCGGTTGTGCTCTGCGAAATTCACAGCTCGCTATATGTAGAGGGGCGAGCGTGACAATTCTGTGTATCGGTCGCGGGCCGAACGTGTGCCCGGTCGGTCCACCAATATTGTCCGCGTCACCGCACGCGCGCTTGCTCCTTGGCCCCGAGAACGATTGATGCTTGCTAGCGGGCGCGCGGTTTTTTCTTTTGGCCTGCCAATGCCTCAATTTCCTTGAACGTTTTTCCGTCGCGGACGGCCTTTTGCAGAGCCGTCTCGATTTTTTCGACTTCCTCGAGTTCGAACAGAATGTCGTCCAGCTTGCTTTTGGGAATCACGAGCACGCCATCTTTGGAGCCGACGACGGCGTCGCCGGGGCGGACTTGTGAGCCTCCGCATACGACGGGGACATTAATCGCAATCGTGTCGGTAGAGACGGGCATTCTGGCGGTGAAGGCGCTGGCAAAAACGGGCATTTTGAGAGCCATCATTTCTTCCCGATCGCGAACCGGTGTTCCGCACACAATCGCCGCCAACCCCTGCATTTGGCCAAAGAGGGCGACATTCCCGCCGATCTGGTTTTCGGTTGTTTCGACGCCCCCGACGACGAGGACTTCGCCCGCGTTCATGTCCGCTATGATTGCGTACTTGGACTGCGCGTAACCCTCCACGCCCCGACGAGGTCCCACCAGAACCGTCTTGGCAGGGCCGGCGAAGACGGCAGCGTCGCCGGCGGCATGAATACCATCCATCCAGCCGCCCAGGCCGAGACGAAGCATGCAGTCGGAGATCATGCCCTGATCGGCGGCTGCAAGCCGCTGGAATACGTTTTTTTCTGCCATCTGCGGTTCCTCTTCTATTTGCGAGTTCGCTGAATTGTTCGCGACAAGGCAGCGACGGTCGCCGCTGCCCCCCCACGTTTTCTCAATTAGTCATTATTCGGTTCGGCACAGTTGCCACTTCACCCCGGCGCGCCGCGCATCGAGCCTGCCAGAACCTCTCACAGGAGAACGGTACTTCATGGAAGGATAGCAGCGTTGTCCGGCCTTGTCTGCCTGACGAGATCGATGATCTGGCATGCGCCCGGTTTGGCTAAGGGAGCGCGCGCGAGGCTAAGCGCACGGTACGGCCGCGGCCATTCGGCGTGACGCTCGAAAAGTCGAATTGAGACGCCGCCACGTAGCAACGTGCCTTCAATGGCGGCGTCGACGAGATAAGAGCGACAATCTCCACACCCGACCGTGCGCATTGTGCGCGCGATGCGCGAAAAATTTCTCCGCTCCCGGTTTCTGCTTTCGGGAATTCGGAGATCCGTCATGGAATTTTCTCGCCAGTCGCTGCGCCCCGAAATTCCAATTTCCGGACCCGAGGCCGGCACCGCTGGCGCATTATTAGTTTCAGTAGCAACCAATTACGGACGTCGCCCGTCACAGGTGACAGGGCATTGACTGTGGATCAAGGATCAAACATCATGGATCAATGATCCCAACGCTTTCCACCAACCCGAGTTCGCGCGGTCAACGCTTTGAAACCGCGGAAGAATATGCCCACGCCCAGTTGCGTGAGCTGATCCTTTCCGGAGAGCTCCCCGGCGGCACCAAGCTTCAGCAGAACGAGCTGGCCGACCGCCTCGGCGTCAGCCGCATGCCGGTTCGCCAGGCAATCGTCCGTCTGGAAAATGAGGGACTGGTCGTTCAGCGGCCAAACAGGGGCGCCTTCGTAACCCTCCTTGGACCGGAAGGCATACTCGAGCTCTTCGAGATGCGCAGCGTGCTGGAGGGCCTGGCCTTGCGGCTCGCCGCTCCTCAGATGCGCGCGGAAGAGCAAGCCGAAATACGGCGGCTCATCGGCGTCATGGACTCAGCGGGGGGCGACGTCAGCGTCTGGATTCAGCGCCATGACGACCTACACGAGTTTCTCTGTGCATGCGCGAAGAGGCCGCGCCTAGCGGCGAACGCCAGGCAGATGCGCGTCACCGTCGCGCCGTACATCCGCGTCTATCTCAACGCCTACGAGAGCGCCGAAATGGCCGGCTTCGAGCATCATACGCTGCTCCGCGCAATCCAAACCAAGGACCCGGCGCACTGTGAAGAGGTTATGCGCGAGCACATTCTGTTGGCGGCCAAAGGTGTCGTCGATTTCATCCAGGTGCAGGCGAAGAAAAAAATCGCGAGCGAGGTCTAATGAAATTTCACTTGCGTTGACGGCATCTCGTCCAGCCGGACTCGGGATCGAGATCGCCGCCGTCGCTTTCGCTTCGAGTGTAGCCGTAGCTTAGTAAACAGGGGGAAATCACATGAAAACGTCTCGGCGTCAGTTTACCGGTTATGTGGTCGGATCGCTTGGCGCGGCTGCGCTGTCCCATCCATTTATCTCGAAAGCAAGAGCCGCTGGTCCGATCAATGTGTTTATGGGGACGACACTTGATTTCGCAAATATCTGGATCGCCAAGCTGAATGGCTTCTTCGAACGCGAAGGGCTTCCACAGGTCGACATTCGGCTGTTCCCGTCAGGCGCTGCCGCGAGCGATGCGTTTCGGACGGGTGAGGCTCACTTTCTCGGGTGCGGCGACCTGCCAGCTATCCGAATGTGGAAGACGATCGGGTCGAAATACATCTCGCCAATATCGCGCGACTTCAATTTCAACGTGATGGTGGTCAAGAGCAGCATTAAAACGCCCGCCGATCTGAAAGGAAAAATCATCGCGACGCAAACCGCCTCGGCGAACATGTTCATGGTCGGCCTGATCAACAAGAAATATGGCTTGCAGGAGAGCGACTACAAAGTCGTCAACATGGAGCCGACGGACATGGTCATCGCGTTGAGCCAGGGCTCAATCGACGGATTTGTCTGGTCGTCTCCATTCGACGAAAAGGCAAAAGAGATTGCCGGTGACAAAGTCCATGTCTTGCTGCGAGGCGGGGACGTCAACTATCCGAATTCGGTCGCGCTAAGCGTTCGCAAGGAATTGGCTCAATCCGATCCTGAAACGGTACAGCGTTTCGTGCGCGGTCTCGCTGCGGCCAGCGATTGGTGCATGGATCATAAGGATGAGGTCAACCGGGTCGTAGGCGCGCGCATCGGATTGCCGCCTCAGGCGAAATCCACCATCACGCACACAAATTTCCGCTCGACCATCGACGAGCAACTTTATCTGTATCTCTTTGGACTCGGCAAATACATGGAATCGAGGAAGCTGCTCGACGCGCCCATCGACTGGGCAAGCTATATCGATTCCCAGTTCCTGAAAAAGGCCGATCCCGGCCGAGTCGCGAACATGCCCGCGCTCTGACGCGCGCGGCGGCTGCACGGTATTGCTTGATTTGGAAAGGGACGTTGAATGACTGCGACGGCGATTAAAGCTGGCACGATGATCGATGCGACAGGCGCTCAGCCTGTGAAGAATGTTGTCCTCATCGTTGAAAACGGTCGAATTCAGGAAATTCGGCGAGGCGACAAACCTGAGGTGCCGAGCGGCGCAAAGCTGGTCGATTTAAGCGGCTTTGTCGTCACGCCCGGCCTCATGGACATCCACCTTCACATGGCGGCCCCCAGCGCGTCGGATTATCCGAACACGGATTCCGCACACATCGTCCGCACCGACGCGGACATGCTTATCGACACGACTAAAAATGCGCGCGTGATGCTCGAGGCCGGCTTCACGACCGTGCGAGACCTTGACTGGCTCAGCGCTGCCGGCCGCAACTTCTGCTCCGAGCTTGCCTCCCTGCGCGACGCAATCGCGCTGGGGAAGGTTCCGGGTCCCCGGATGATCGTCGGCGCATTCACGCACACGACCGCCAGCCATTTCGACCGCAATCTGCCCCGCAACTTCCACAGGGATCCTATGTACGTCGCCGATGGTCCCTGGGAAATACGAAAGCTGACGCGGCTGAATTTCCGTAACGGCGCTGACCACATCAAAACGTGTATTTCGGGCGGTACCGGCACCTTCGACTGCCGCGACCATATTATGGATCGCAATATCCATATCGATGAGCTTAAGGCGTTGGTCGATGAGGCGCATGCCTACAGGCGGCTCGCGGCCGCCCATGCACATACGCCGAACGCGGTGCGCATGGCGCTGGAGGCGGGAATAGATATCATCGAGCATTGTGTCATGACCGACGATGATGCCGTCCAGCGGCTGGCGGAATCGAAGAAATATTGCGTTCCGACGCTCGCGTTTCGCGAAGAAAGCGTCATTCAAAAGCGGCGCGAAAGAGGGACGCCGGAGTTTGTAATTCAGCAGATGTTGGAAAAGCGCGACATCTCCAATGAAACCTTCAAACGCTACTTCAAGGCCGGCGTCAAAATCGCAATGGGGACGGACACGCACGTCGATCCTCCGTTCGGCGAGAACGCCAGGGAAATCGAAATTTACGCGTCGCTCGGCATGACCAACATGCAGGCGCTCCAGACGGCGACGCGAAATGCCGCCGATGCGCTGCAAATGCTCGATCAACTGGGCACGCTGGAAAAAGGCAAGCTTTGCGACCTCATCGCAATCAACGGCAATCCTCTGGACGACATCGGCATTTTCCGGAAGCCGGGTGCAATCCAGGTTGTCATGAAAGAGGGCGAGATCGCGATTGACAGGCGCCTGAAAAATTGACGATTCGAATCGCGGCCGCGAGAGCGTGGAGCCAGTTGTGATCAGCTCGGAGAAGTCATTTTTACGGCTCGATCGCATTTCGCACTTCTTTACGAGTCGCGGCATTGCGAACGACGTTCTCGATGACATTGCGATCGGGATCGATCGGAGTGAATTTTTCACGCTTATCGGACCGAGCGGCTGCGGCAAAACCACGATTCTCGATATCGTGGCTGGGTTTGTCAGCCCGTCGGTTGGCACGGTCTATCTGGAGAACAAGCAAGTCACCGGCCCCGGCAACGATCGCGTCGTCGTCTTTCAGGATCTCTATAATTCGCTGTTTCCCTGGATGACGATCACCGAGAACGTGGAGTTTGGCCTCCGGATGGCCGGCGTGCATTCCGGCGAGAGGGCCGACCGCGCTTCGGCTTTTCTGGCGCTCGTCGGTCTTAAAGCGCACGCCCACAAGTTTCCGGACGAGCTATCCGGCGGCATGCGGCAACGTGTTCAGCTCGCCCGCGCTTTGGCGATCCAGCCGAAAGTGCTCCTGATGGATGAGCCTTTCGGGGCTCTCGATGCCTACACGCGCCGGGCCCTGCAAGTGGAGCTGCTGCGCGTCTGGCAAGAAACCGAAACGACGATACTTTTCATAACTCACGATATTCTCGAGGCCGTATTTTTGTCTGATCGGATCGGCATCATGTCGCCTGGGCCGCGCGCGCAATTGATTGCGACGCTTGACGTTGCGATCGACAGGCCTCGCACGCTCAACGATCCTGCGTTTGCGGCAATGGTCAGCCGCATCGAGGATTTGCAGCGAGACAGCCAGCGGGTCGTTCACCAATGACCCAGGTTGAACGCACCGCTAACGGTCAGTCGGCCCAGCAAAAGCAGCAAGGCCCTTGGCATAAAGGCGCGGCGAGGCCGCTCATTGTTTTTGTGTTGGCGCTCGCGCTGTGGGGAATTCTTTGGCAGCTGGTCGCGGCTACGTTTTTCAGCCCTTATCTTCTTCCCACCCCGTCCAGCGTTGCCGTATCGCTTTGGTCGACGATCGAATCCGGCGAACTTCCGGCCATGATCTGGATGAGCTTCATCCGCATCATGATCGGCTTTTTTCTTGGAGCAATGGTCGGTGTGCTGCTGGGCCTTGCCATGGGTTCGTCCGATACGATCAGCGGCCTGTTCGACCCGGTCATTGAATTGCTCCGGCCGATCTCGACGGTCGCCATCATTCCCATAGCCTTGGTTTGGTTCGGCATCGGCGAATCGCCGAAATACTTCATTGTCGCCTACGGCGTCTTCTTCATCACGGTTCTGAACACCGTCGCCGGCGTACGCCAGACACCCCTGGTGCGAAAACGCGCTGCGATGTGCCTGGGCGCCAAAGGCTGGAGGCTCTTTTTTCTGATCGTCCTTCCCTCGGCCGTTCCGTACGTCATGACCGGCCTGCGGGTCGCGCTGGGCAGCGCGTTTACAAGCATCATCGCCGCCGAAATGATCGCTGCAAACGAAGGCATCGGTTACTTCATCATGCAGGCGAGGCTGCTGGTGCAAACGCAGCGAATTTTCGTCGGGCTGGCGGCGCTCGGCCTCATGGGCTTCGCGGCGGATCGCCTCTTCCGCCTGCTTAGTCATGTCCTGCTGGGAAAATACGTAAGAGTGGCACGCTAGAACGGACGCACATGGAAAAAAGCCGAAAAGAATTCCGCATTTCTGAGCTGTGTCCGGCATTCAGTCACTACACGGACGCCGTTTGGTGCAACGGGTTCCTGTTTGTTTCGGGCATTGTCGCCTGCGATCAATCCGGCAAACCGGTGGCCAAAGGCGATGCGGTTGCGCAGACCGAGCACATCTTTTCGTCCCTCAAATTGATTCTTGACGCGGCCGGTCTGGTTCCCGCGGACATTCTGAAGGTGACGATATACGCAACCGATATTTCAATTCGAAGCGCCATCAATCCGGTTCGCCAGCGGTTCTTTGGCGAGGTACGTCCGGCGAGCACGCTGGTGGAAGTCAGCGCTCTTGTGCATCCCGACCTTATGGTTGAAGTCGAAGCGGTCGCCGCAAAGGCCGATATGTGACCCCGGTTGGCGGGAAATAGCCGCCTTAGCCGCGGGCACACCACGCATTGAATTATTCGTGGAATTTCTGCGTATAAAAATATTTCCCCCGGGAAAACCGGATTTATAAGGAAGAACGTGCGGCCGGCGAGCGAAGCCGTCAGAGGGACGGAACGGATGCGGCTTGTTTGCCAATAGCCCCATCAATACTAAAAGCGTATGTGTTTGCAGAATCGGCCTATCGTGGGCCAAAACTTGGGTCTCGCAAAATTGAGTGACCGGTAGCGGAATGAGAAACGCCGGCTGCCGTGAGAAATGTCTTGATC
>Ga0134125_10001686_pt1 | contig 26925 bp, 28 predicted proteins | sample KB31751_FD_96464 | JGI IMG/M metagenome (GOLD analysis project Ga0134125, IMG submission 96464) | Terrestrial soil microbial communities with excess Nitrogen fertilizer from Kellogg Biological Station, Michigan, USA - KB3-175-1 | ecosystem: Environmental > Terrestrial > Soil > Unclassified ...
GGGTGACGGTCGTGGCCCCTCGCACCCGCATCGACCTGGCGCTGCCATCGGACATCGCGGTGGCCAACCTGCTGCCGATGCTGCTCACGATGGCCGGCGAGTCCAGCGCAGACGGGGGCAGCAAGCACGGTGGCTGGTGCCTGGCCAAGCTGGGCGGCGACGCGATCGATCCGGAGCGCTCGCTGAGCTCGCTCGGTGTGGTCGACGGCGACCTGCTACAGATCCGGCGACGCAACGACAACCCACCGCCCCCACTGTTCGACGACGTGGTGGAAGCCATCGCCGAGTCGGCCCCAGCCAGTTACCGGCCGTGGACCGAGCACACCGCCCGCATGCTCGGCCTGGTCGCGGCCGGATTGGCCCTGTTGGCCAGCGCCGCGGGACTGCTCCGAGCGGGGACGCTGCCGGGAGCCGGGCTTGGCGCCGGCGCCCTCGCAGGCGTGACCGCCGTGATCGCGCTGATCGCCGGCGTGGTGACCGCCCGGGTATACCGCGAGACCAGCGCAGGTGTGGTCATCGCGGCGGGAAGCCTGCCGCTGGGCTTCGTCAGCGGCCTGGACATCGTGCCCGGCGCCAGCAGCGGCGTTCACGCGGAGAACTTCCTGCTGGCGTGCACGTTGACCCTGGTGCTGGCCGCCGCATCGATCACGATGCTCGGCGCGGGCATCACGCCGTTCGTCGCCACCGCCACCGCCGCCGCCCTCGGCGCGCTGACTTTCCTCAGCGCCAGCTTCGCGAACCGGCCCGCCGCGGGCATCGCAGCAGGCGCAGCGGCGCTGGCACTCGGCGTGATCTCGGCATTACCCAGGCTGACCATCCACCTGTCCCGGCTACCCATGCCACAGGTGCCCAGTAACCCCAAAGATCTGCGGGATGACCCTGGCCTCCCGGATTATGCCGCGATCGAGCGCCGGGTGGGACTTGCGCATGAGTACCTGACCGGCATGATCATCGGATCGGGCGCGGTAGCCGCGATCGGCGCAGTGCTGGCCGCGGCCGAGGGTGCGGTGGGGATCGTGCTGGGCACCGTCGTCGCCGCTGTGCTGCTGCTGCGGGCGCGGTCCTACGCCAACGGTAACCAGGCGATCGCCCTGCTGGTCAGCGGGATCGTCGCGGTAGGAGGCCTGATGGCCGGTTTGCTGGCGACAGCCAGGCAGCCCGGGGTGCTGCTGGCCGGTGTCGCCGGCCTGCTGGTGCTCGCGACGGTGGCGCTGGTCGCCGGCGTAGTGGTACCCCGCCGCCGGTTCTCTCCGGTGCTGCGCCGCTCGGTGGACGTGGTCGAAGCGGTGCTCATCGCCTCGGTACTGCCGCTGGCCTTGGGCGTGCTGGACCTCTACCGCACCGTCCGGGCCCTGTGAGGGCGCTGGGTCAGCGCCGGCACTCGCTGGTAGCCCTTGCTGCGGCAGTATTGTGCCTGGCCGGACCGGCGTGGCCGGCGGCCGCGCAACCGAACGTCCGGCCACCCGGGGTACCACCTGCTGCAGACATGGCGGCGCTGCCCAGTCCCGCCAGCGTCAACGCCATGCCCTACGTCGTGAACAACGCCGCGACCCGGCAGCTCGGGCCAGTCGAACAGCAGGCGCCGTGCCAGCAGCAGGCGCCGGACAGCGGGCAGAACCTGGCTACCCAGAACCTTTCAGCAGAGCCGCCGGCCCAACAGCGGCTGCGGATCCGCCAGGCCCAACGGTTCGCAACTGGTCGCGGCCAGCGTGTCGCGGTGATCGACAGTGGGGTGCAGCCGCACCCGCGACTGCTCGGTAGATCGATCGACGGCGGGGACTACATCGAACACCGATCCGGACTGTTCGACTGCGACGGTCACGGAACCGCGGTAGCCGGGCTCATCGCCGCGGCACCTGACGCGGGCACCCAATTCGTCGGCGTCGCACCCGCTGCCCAGATCCTGGCCATCCGGCAAGCCAGCACCTTCTACGCAGTACCGCTGCGCCAGCTCGACACCGGCCAGCAGATCCGCAGCCCGATGGCGGGAGACACCGTGAGCATGGCGCGGGCCGTGCTGCGCGCGGTACAGCTGGGCGCAACAGTGATCAACATCTCGGAGGCCGCCTGCTTCCCAGCTGAACCGGAGCAGGTCAACGCGCCGGATCTGGAGGCCGCGGTGCACTACGCGGTGGAACACAACGTCGTCGTGGTGGTAGCCGCCGCGAACACCAGTAGCAGCTGCAAGCAGAACAGCCCCGGTAGGGTCACCACCATCTCCTCACCGGGCTGGTTCGACGATGACGTGCTCACTGTCGCTGCGACCGACGATGATGGCCGGCCGGCGGATTTCTCCATCCACGGGCCGTGGGTCGATGTGGCCGCTCCCGGCACGGATGCGGTATCGCTGGCTGCCAGGCGCCCCGGGCTGGCCAGCGGGCTCGTCGATGCCCACGGCCAGCTCCGCCCGCTCGATGGCACCAGCTTCGCCGCGCCGTATGTCGCCGGACTCGCCGCGCTGGTCCGGGAGCGCTTTCCACATCTCGACGCGCGCCAGGTGATGCACCGCATCGAACAGACCGCACAGCAGACCACCGGTCCCCGCAGGCGCCGGGAAGATGTGGGCTACGGGATGATCGACCCAGTCGCCGCGCTCACCGTGGTGCTACCCGGAGAACCCGGCTCCGAGCCGGGCCCGGCAGACCCGGCGAAGTCCTCCGGCTTCCAGCCCCGACCGCCGGACAACAGCCAGCCACGCGCCGTCGCCCTCACCGGCTCGGCCGCCGCCGTCGTCGTGCTGGGACTGGTGCTGGTGGTCGCGCAGATCCTCAAACGGCGCGAGAACCAGGGATAATCATCACGAGGCCGGCCAGCGCGGCGGCACCTGCCGGATGGATCTTACCGACGACGAAGAACGCCACCAGCAGCAACGCCACAAGCAGCAAGCCGACGGCCGTCGCGCGCAGGTGGTGGCGCATCGGCTCGTGCAGCATCACCGCGTCCTTGCGAACCAAAGCCGACTCCATCCTGCGAAGCACGAAGCGGTAGGCCTGTACCTGCGAGGTGGTGGTCGGGTCCGTGGCCATCGGATACCTGCCGCTCTTGCCTGGGATGTACGGTGCCGCACGATAGCGAATCGCCGTTTCGCGAAAGGCGCAGACATGACCGCAGCACCGGCTGCACCGCAGCGGGAGTCGATGCGGCCAATGTGCGCCCGGCTGCGTGCCCCGGGCGCACACTTGGGTCCGCTGCCCGTCAGCAACCTGGTGGTCTTCGAGATCGGCCTGGCGGTGGGTCTGGCGCTGCTCGCCGTCGACGCCGGGCTGTGGGGTGCTGCCCTGATCGTGGCGCTGATCACGGTGCCGCTCGCGTTCGGCCGCTGGCACGGTCGCACCTTGCTGCGGTGGATCCAGCTCTCCGGTCGTTACCTCGCGCGCTCATCCAGCAAGAGCCTGCCGCATCCGGATCCGGCGGCCGCCACCGCCGATCCCCGGGTCACGCTGCTGAGCCTGCTGATCCCCGACCTCATCGTGGCACACGGCGCCGACCGGCAGCGCGAATCGGTGGGCTTCGCGTGGCACCAGGGCACCTGGACCGCCGTGCTGGAAATCGACGCCACGCCGTCGATGATCGCTCCGGTCGGCGCCACCGCCGGCCTGCCGCTCGGCGCGCTGGCATCCTGCCTGGAAGACCGCGGTGTGGTGCTGGACGCGATTCAGGTGATCTGGCACTGCTACCCGGGCAACGCCGCGTTACCGTCGTCGTCGCCGGCGTTGCGCTCCTACCTTGAGGTGCTGGGTCCGTTGCCGGCGGCGGCCCGCCGAACTACCTGGGTCGCGGTACGCCTGGATCCTCGCCGCTGCCCAGCTGCGGTCGCCGAACGCGGCGGTGGAGTGACCGGCTGCCACCGCGCGCTGATCGCGACGCTGTCCCGGGTGCGCGCCACGTTGGAATCCGGGGGCGTGCCGGCTCGGCCGCTGGACGCAGACCAGCTGCTGCACGCCGGCATCAGCGCCGCGGAACTGTCTGGGGTCATCGGGGCCGCCAGTACCGGAAGGCCGGTGACCTTGAGTGAAGGGTGGACCACGGTCACCGCGGCCGGTGTCGGGCATGCCAGCTACGCCATCACCGGCTGGGGAACCACTGGCGCAGCGAACAATCTCAACGCGTTGACCGGCGTGCGTGCGCTGTCCACCACAGTGGCCCTGTCGATAGCACCGAAGGACGGCGGCGACGAGGTGGGGCTGCGCGGTCTGGTCCGGGTCAGTGCACGCGACCCGGCCGAACTCAAGGCTGCCGACGGGCGGTTGCAATCGGAGTCGCAACGGCTCGGGCTGACGTTGCGCCCGCTCGGCGGGCTCCAGACCGCTGGCCTGGCCGCGACACTGCCGTTAGGTGCGTGCGGATGAGCAGGACCGTGGCCAACGGCAGCGCACCCGCTGCGCTGGCACCCGAATTCCTCGTCACGCCCGCTGTGCTCGATGCGATCAGCCCCTCCGCCGAGCGCGGGGGCATGCTGCTGGGTTGCAGCGCCGATGATGAACCGCTGAGCCTGTCGGTGCTGCGCCCGCAGCCCACCCAGTTGGTCCTCGTCGGTGGCCTCTACCTGGCCCGCCAGGTCGCGCTGCGGGCGATGGCCACCGGCGCCTGGGTGGTGATCGCCACTGACCGGCCCGATGCCTGGGAACTGCTCACCCGAGCCGCCGGGGCGGGGCCCGACGGGCGTCCCGCCCCGCTGGTACAGGTGTGCCCGCTGGCGCGCCTCGAGCTGCCGCGGGCCTCGGAGGACGCTCCGCTGCTGGTCGTGTACGACGGCGGAGCGGTACCGCAGGAACTGTTCCCACCGCGCTCACCCTGGCAGACAACCCTGTACGCGCTCCCTTACCTGCATCCCCAGGCCGCCCGCACCGCGATCAACGCCGATCTCGTGCTGATCCAGCGGCTCCCGGCCGAGCAGGTCCAGCTCGCTGCAGGGATCTGGCGACTGCCTGCTTCGATGACCAAGCAACTAGCAGGCTTGACCGACGACGGAGTGGTCGCGTTGGGTCCCAACCTGTGGCTGCCGCTGCGTGTGGTCACCACACCCGCAGAACGCGAGATCCTCGGCCCGATCCGTCGGGGAGACTGACCGACCCGGCCTCTCGCGGGCGCGTTTCGGCCGGCCCGCACCGGGGAAGGCCGAACTATCGCTACCTCTGTTCGACGCTGTCGGCGGGGCGCGTCATCGCCGAAACTCCGTGGGGAGACATCAATGAATATCGCGTTGGCAATGTTGGCGTTGCTATGGCTGGTTATCGTCGTATTCATCATCTGGGCTATTGCGTCGGTAGTCGGTCAGCGTCGATAGATGCGTCATTGCGCGGTCCTGGGTCAGATCAAACCCTGGACAGCCGGAATGAACCTTGTGGCTATGGGGCGAGGTTACGGGCGACTCGCACGGCGCGGGTCTGCGCAGCGCGGGTGGCGAGATGGTTATCGTCGGGATAGTCCACGCCGACGAGGGTGAGGCCGTGCGGCGCAGCCACCGTCACCTCACTGGCACGAGTCGTGCGGCGCAGCAGTTCAGCGACCCAGTCTGCGGTACGCCGACCTTCCCCGACCGCCAATAAGGCGCCGACCATGCTGCGCACCATGGAGTGGCAAAAAGCGTCCGCTACCACATCAGCGGCCAGATACGGGCCGTCCCGGATCCATTCCAGGCGCTCCAGGGCGCGCACCGTGCTGGCGCCTTCCCGGTGGCGGCAGAACGCCGCGAAGTCGTGCTCTCCGAGCAGCGGCCTACTCGCCGCGTTCATCGCCGCATCGTCGAGGCGACGGTGGTGAACCACCGTGTCATACCGGCGCAGCGGATCGACGCCCCATGGCGCGTCGCAGATCCGGTACCGGTAGTGGCGCCGCAGCGCGGAGAACCGGGCGTCGAACGCGGCCGGCACCTGGCGCACTGCAGGCACCCGCACGTCGGGGGGCAGCAGCCGATTGAGCCGGCGTGCAAGGTCATCAGGCGCCGGCGCGTCAGGACCGACGTCAAGGTGCGCAACCTGCCCGGTGGCGTGCACGCCCGCGTCGGTGCGTCCCGCCACGGTCAGAGCCGCCGGGGCCCGGGTCACGGTTTCCAGACCGGCCTCGAGAATCCCCTGTACGGTGCGGCGCCCGGGCTGGCGCGCCCATCCGGAGAAGCCGGTTCCGTCGTAGCGGATATCAAGGCGGTAGCGCAGGAGCCCGCCATCCCGGGTGCGGGCGGCGGGCTCCTGTGCTGCGGTGCTCTGGGTCAGGATTCGGCCTCAGCCTCCTGGTCAACCGGCGCGGCAGCGGCATCCGGGGCATCGCGGGTAGCCGGCGCGGCCGGCTCCTCAGCTTCGGCGGCAGGCGACCGGCCCTTGAAGGCCCGCCGCTTGACCTCCTCGATCTCCGCAGCGGTGCGCTCGGTGACCAGCGCGATGATCGCCATGGGTGCGTTGTCACCCTTGCGGGGCAGCGTCTTGACGATCCGGGTGTAACCACCGGGCCGGCCGGCGAACTGTGGGCCGATCTCCGCAACCAGCTTGTGCACCACGTCCTTGTCCCGGATCACCCGCATGATCTCGCGACGGTTGTGCAAGTCCGCCCGGCGCGCCTTGGTGATCAACCGCTCGGCGAACGGGCGCAGCCGCTTCGCCTTGGCCTCGGTGGTGGTGATCCGGCCGTAGGCGAACAGCGATGTCGCCAGGTTGGCCAGCATCAGCCGTTCATGGGCCGGCGACCCCCCGAGCCGGGCGCCCTTGGTCGGCGTGGGCATTTTCGCTCCCTTCGGTCGCCCCGTGAGTGGGATACGAGCTCATACCCACTCACGGGTGCTACAGCTGTTCGGTTTCGGCGTAGTCGTGGCCGTCGTCGGGGCCGTAGTCGGTGTTGGTGTCGATGCCGTTGTCGCTGGGGTCGCCCCACCCGTCGATCGAGTATTCGGCTGCCACCGCTGACGCGTCGAATCCGGGCGGGCTGTCCTTGAGCTGCAGGCCGAGACCGGCCAGCTTCAGTTTGACCTCGTCGATCGACTTGGCGCCGAAGTTGCGGATGTCGAGCAAGTCGGCCTCACTGCGACTGACCAGCTCACCGACGGTGTGAATACCTTCGCGCTTGAGGCAGTTGTAGGACCGGACGGTCAGATCCAGGTCCTCGATAGGCATCGCGAACGCGGCGATGGTGTCGGCCTCGGCCGGCGATGGGCCGATCTCGATGCCCTCGGCATCCACGTTGAGCTCGCGGGCCAGGCCGAACAGTTCCACCAGGGTGCGGCCGGCCGACGCCAACGCGTCCCGGGGGGTCAGCGACGGCTTGGTCTCCACGTCCAGGATCAGCTTGTCGAAGTCGGTGCGCTGCTCGACCCGGGTGGCCTCGACCTTGTAGGTCACCTTGAGCACCGGCGAGTAGATGGAGTCCACCGGGATCCGGCCGATCTCGGCACCCGAGGCCTTGTTCTGCACCGCCGGTACGTAGCCGCGGCCCCGTTCCACGACCAGCTCGATCTCCAGCTTGCCTTTGCCGTTCAGCGTGGCGATGTGCAGATCGGGGTTGTACACGGTGACACCGGCCGGCGGCACGATATCGCCCGCGGTGACGTCGCCCGGGCCCTGCTTGCGCAGGTACATCGTCACCGGCTCGTCCTCCTCGGAGCCGACCACCAGCTCCTTGAGGTTGAGGATGATGTCGGTGACGTCTTCCTTGACGCCCGGAACGGTGGTGAACTCGTGCAGCACCCCGTCGATGCGGATGCTGGTGACCGCGGCACCGGGAATGGACGAGAGCAGGGTTCGGCGCAGCGAATTACCCAAGGTGTAGCCGAATCCCGGCTCCAGCGGCTCAATGACGAACCGGGAACGGGTGAAATCGACCGGTTCCTCACTGAGATTCGGCCGCTGAGTGATCAGCATAACTGACATTCCTCCTCTGGGTGCCCACTATTTGACACCCATTCGGCTCCGCTCCCCCGATATGGAGACATATCGGGGTCGCAGAGGGGTCGCCCACCCGATATGTCTCCATATCGGGGTGGAGCGGGGGTTATCTGGAGTAGAGCTCGACGATCAGTTGTTCTTGGAGGGGCACGTCGATCTGGGCGCGTTCGGGTAGCCGGTGGACCAGTATCCGCATGGTGCTGGGGACCACCTGCAGCCAGGCGGGTACCGGGCGGTCGCCCAGGGTCTCCTTGGCGATCACGAACGGCAACGTCGGTATCGACTTCGGCTTGACGTCGATGATGTCGAACTTCGACACCCGGAAGCTGGGGACGTCCACCTTGACGCCGTTGACCACGAAATGTCCGTGGCTCACCAGTTGGCGCGCCTGGCGCCGGGTGCGGGCCAGCCCAGCCCGGTAGATGACGTTGTCCAGCCGTGATTCGAGAATCTGCAGCAGCGTGTCGCCGGTCTTGCCGGGGCGCCGGTTGGCCTCCTCGTAATACCGGTGGAACTGCTTTTCCATGACACCGTAGGTGAAACGAGCCTTCTGCTTCTCCTGCATCTGCAGCAGGTACTCGCTCTCCTTGATCCGGGCGCGGCCGTGCTGGCCGGGTGGATACGGCCGGCGCTCGAATGCCTGGTCGCCGCCGACCAGGTCGGTCTTGAGCCGGCGGGACTTGCGGGTGACGGGTCCGGTGTAGCGAGCCATCGCTTAGCTTCTCCTCTCCGCGCGGCCTCAGACCCGGCGCCGCTTGGGCGGCCGGCAGCCGTTGTGCGGCTGCGGGGTCACGTCCTGGATGGTGCCGACCTCAAGGCCGGCGGCCTGCAGGGATCGGATCGCCGTCTCGCGGCCCGAACCGGGGCCCTTCACGAAGACGTCGACCTTCTTCATGCCGTGCTCGGCGGCCTTGCGCGCGGCATTCTCGGCGGCCATCTGCGCGGCGAACGGGGTGGACTTGCGGGAGCCCTTGAATCCCACGTGGCCGGCCGAAGCCCACGCGATCACCGCGCCGGTGGGGTCGGTGATCGAGACAATCGTGTTGTTGAACGTCGACTTGATATGCGCGTGACCATGCGCGACGTTCTTCTTTTCCTTGCGCCGTACCTTCTTGACACCGGTACCGGTTCGTGCTCTGGGTGGCATGCGGGTGAACTCCTACAAGCGTCTGAGGGGGCCTGGGTGGCCTGGGTTGCTACTTCTTCCCGGCCTTCTTCTTGCCGGCGACCGTCTTCTTCGGACCCTTGCGGGTACGGGCATTGGTCTTGGTTCGTTGACCGCGTACGGGCAGCCCGCGGCGCCACCGCAGGCCTTCGTAACAACCGATCTCGATCTTCCGGCGGATGTCTGCCTGGACCTCGCGACGGAGGTCTCCCTCGACCTTGCAGTGTTCTTCGATGTAGTCCCGCAGCTTGATGAGGTCCTCATCGGAGAGATCCTTGGAACGCAGATCGGGGCTCACCCCGGTGGCGTCGAGGATCTCGTGCGAGCGGGTACGGCCGATACCGTAGATGTAGGTCAGCGCGATCTCCATCCGCTTGTCGCGGGGAAGATCCACGCCGGCGAGTCGTGCCATCCGAGGCGGGTCTCCTGTCTCGTCGTCACCAGGTCTGCTCCCCGTCCGTCCCGCATGGCGGCTGCACCGCCTACGGGCCCCGGCCTGGCTCCCGGGGGTGACACCGATCCCGTCCGGATCGGCTGGCGCGGGGAGGTCGTCTCGCGCGGTCGATCAGCGACGTTCGTGCTCGCTCAACCCTGGCGCTGTTTGTGGCGCAGGTTCTCGCAGATCACCATCACCACGCCGTGGCGGCGGATCACCTTGCACTTGTCGCAGATCTTCTTGACGCTCGGCTTTACCTTCACGTCATCTCTCCTGGTCGCGGGGCCGGGCCAGCGCCCCGGGCCTTTAGTTGTGTGGTGGTGCCTTACTTGTAGCGGTAGACGATGCGGCCCCGGGACAGATCGTAGGGCGACAGCTCCACGACCACCCGATCCTCAGGCAGGATACGAATGTAGTGCTGACGCATCTTGCCGCTGATATGCGCCAGAACTCGATGACCGTTTTCCAACTCGACCCGAAACATCGCGTTGGGCAGTGGTTCCACCACCCGGCCTTCGACCTCGATCGCCCCGTCTTTCTTGGCCATGTCCTCCGCTCACTGTTCCTGCTCATGTCGGCCACGCCGCCGGGTAGCGGCTTTGCCGCGACACGGGCACACCCCAGCTCCATGACGTGCGGGAGGCGAGTGCGGAAAACGCACTGCTGAGCAGGGAAGCCTGCGCAGATACCTGCAGACACGCTGTGAACCAGCGCGGTGCTCGCGCCGACTACACAGTGTACGTCGGTGTCGCGCCGGACTCCAAACCGGCCCCCATGCCGCTGACCACCGGTTCTACCGGACCGACCGGCTCGTGCCGGGTGACGGACCCGGGGAGCCTTCGCTGGCCTCGGCGCGGCGCCCAACAGCGGCATGCAGTAGTCCGATGGCGACGAGTGTCCAGACGGTGAAGGCGATCCAGAAGAACACCAGCGAGACCGTCCCCAGGGACCGCATATGCAGTTGCGCGGCGGTCGCCGCGGAAGCTGCGGAATACATCCCGAGCGGGAACACCGCGGACCACCACGCGCCGTGGTACCGCAATGATCCCGGAATGTGGTCGGCCCGCCACACCTCGGCATAGAGCAGCACGGGTATCCACAAACTGGCCAGCACCCACGCGGCTAGCGTCACCGGCCGGGTCCAGGTCACCAGCCCGCTCGGCGCGTTGAGCATACGCACCGCGGCCAAGATGTGATCACCGGCCAGCGCCGTGATCGCGAGTGCACCCATCAAGATCCAGCTGTCCGGCGTTACCTCCTCGGGTACCAACGGCGCTGCCCGCGCGCGCCCTGCGATCAGCCAGCTGACCAGGAGGTAAAACACCATTGCCAGCACCCAGGCCAGGGCTGCGACCACCACCAGCGCGGGCAGCCGGATGTCGATGGCGAGGGTTGACGCGGTGGTGGCCAGACCTGCGGTGGCCACACTCGGCAGCAGCCACGCGCCACGGGCATGCGCGCGCAGATCCGCACTCGGCTGCGAAGCGACATCGACGCCGGCAAGGGGCACGAGCACGAGCCAGGCGGCGAGTGCGAGCCCGCCCAACAACCATCCAGCGGCAGGGTGATCGCCCCACCGCACGTCGAGCACTGCGCAGGCTGCGACGAAGGTGAACATCCGCAATGCGACGTCGGGATCACGGGTCAGCACCATGGCCCGAGCGGGTTGGGTCGCCGCCCGCAGCAGGAAACCCGCCGCCAACCCGGCAAAAGCGACCACGGCGAGGATGCTCAGCGCGAGACCGAGCCGCCAGTACCCGTGGTCGTATCCGGCCACGGACACGATGCCGGTAGCCATCACCACCGCGAATACGTCAGGTGGTGGCTCCAGCCCGGCGAACCAAGCGCCGGCCATCCGCCGGCCCTGCCCGGTCAAGGATCATCGACTGGCGATGTAAAGATCCCGCAGCACTCTCGATTCGAGTTGGATCTCGTCGATACGGTGTTTGACGACGTCACCAATACTGACCAGGCCGACCAACTGGCCTCGGTCGACAACCGGGAGATGACGGTACCGGCGCCTGGTCATCTGGACCATGACCTGTTCGACGCTGTCCTGTGGGGAGCAGACCGGAACGTGGCGTCCCATCACCTCGGCAACGGGGCGGTCCAGCAGCTGTCCCGGGTGGCGTTCCAATTCCCGGATGATGTCCCGTTCCGTGATCATGCCAGCGATCTGACCGTTGGACTGGGTGACGATCAGCGCCCCGATCCGAGGCGGCCCGGCCAGCCGGCGCAGCACCTCGGAGATGGTCGACCACTGCTGGATCGTCTGTACTGAGCGGCCCTTCTTGAGGAGGATTGCCTCGACCTTCATCGCTGATCCCCGTTCCACGTCGGCATCCTCGTTGCGACTGCGGTCAGCCACGGCGGCGCGCTGAGTCACCTCACTATCCGCAATCGTTGCGCTACTGCAAATTTATCATCGCGCGCACTGTGCGCGCAGGCGCAAAGGCCTACCGGGACGTGTTGTTCGCCACCCTCGTGCTCGTCTCGAGCAATCCGCGAGTTGCGTCCTGGATGCAGAAAGCGGTAATCGGAGCCTGAAAACGACAGTCGCCATCCAGGACGCGGGTTCGGCCGCCTAGCGGGCTGGCGGGCTAGGCCTTGACCGGCTCAGGTTCGGCGATGGGGTTGGCGCCGTGAATGGGGCCTTCCGCGTCGGCCAAGCGGGTCTGCGTGGCGGCACCACCCCAGCGCAGCGAGATGATCTCACCGGCGATGGAGACCGCGGTCTCCTCAGGGGTGCGGGCGCCCAGGTCCAGTCCGATCGGCGAGGCGATCTTGGTCATCTCTTCATCGGTGACACCGGCCTCGCGCAGCCGCCGCGCCCGGTCCTTGTGAGTCTTGCGCGATCCCATCGCGCCCAAGTAAGCCAGATCCAGCTTCAGCGCCTCGACGAGCACCGGCACGTCGAACTTCGGATCGTGGGTGAGCACCGTGATCACCGTGCGCTGATCGATCCGCCCGGCCTCGGCCTCAGCCTTGAGGTACCGGTGCGGCCAGTTCACCACGACCTCGTGCGCATCGGGGAAACGGCTCTTGGTAGCGAAGACCGGTCGCGCGTCGCACACCGTCACGTGGTAGCCGAGGAAGACCCCGATCCGGGCCATGGCGGCAGCGAAGTCGATCGCGCCGAAGACCAGCATCCGGGGAGGCGGTTGCATGGCGTTGACGAACACGTCCATGCCCTCACCGCGACGCTGCCCGTCCGGTCCGTAGTGCAGGGTGGCGGTGCGACCAACGGCAAGCGCACCGCGGACATCCTCAAGGACCGCCTCGTCGGCGCGCTCCGAGCCCATGGTGCCGGTATGCCGGTCGTTCCACACCACCATGCGCCGGCCGACCCGCTCAGGATCGGGGTGCGCGACCACGGTGGCGACGGCGACCCCTTCCTTCTTGGCCACCGACTCGGCCACCTCGTCCAACTCCGGGAAGTGGACCGGGTCCACCTTCTCGACGAACACATCGATGATCCCGCCGCAGGTCAGCCCGACGGTGAACGCATCGTCATCGGAGACGCCGTAGCGCTGCAGCACGGGCGTGTCGTCGGCCAGGACCTGCTGGCCCAACTCGAAGACCGCACCCTCGACACAGCCACCGGAGACACTGCCGACCGCCCGCTCGTCGGAGGTCACCAGCATCGACGCGCCAGCCGGGCGTGGCGCCGAGCGATAGGTGGACACCACCGTGCCCACCGCAGTGGACTTACCTTCGCGCCACTGAGCCACCAGTTCGTCGAGCACCTCACGCACCGCGGAGCCTCCCTAATCGAGTGTGGCCGATCGAGTGTGGTCGGGTTATGCCGCCCCTACTTCAGGGTATTCGGGTCGCCCGGTCTGTGGGTTCATCTCTCGATACACCTAATAGGCAAGACATCTCCGGTATCGAATCTGTTCCCCGCTGCGATCACGGTCGATCCACGTCGACCCCACTGGCCAGATCGGAGCAGTCCACCACGATCAGGTCAGATCGGCCGGCGAGCCAATCCCGGGCCCCCCGGTCGCCCTGCGCGCAGGAGACGATGTCAGTCCAGTGCTGCCGGCCGAGCAGAACCGGATGCCCAGGTTGGCTGTCGAAACCTGCCCGGGCCACCACCGAGAGACTGGCCAGCGCGGCGAGCCGGCGGACTACGGAGGCGTCCACGTCGGGTAGGTCGACCAGGTGCACCAGCGCCGCGTTAACCTGCGGTGCCGCGGTACGACCGAGCTCAGCCAGGCCGGACCGCAGCGAGGCACCCATGCCTTCGGCCCAGTCCGCAGCCACCACGGTGCCCGCGGAATCGGGCACCAGCGGGATCACCTCATCGGCCTGCGCACCCACCACGACGAGCACCTGGTCACATCCGCCATCGGTCAACGCGGTGACCGCCCGCCGCATCCAGGCGCCTCCATCGACCAGCGCCTTGGGCATCCCGTAGCGCCGCCCGGCGCCGGCCGCCAGTAGCAATCCGGCGACCATGGTCGGATCCTGCCACGAACCGGGGGATCTGCGGCGATCGCGGGTTACCGGGCAGCGGAAAGATTTCCTCAAACCGCCGGCTTGCGCACGTACTTCTCATAGGCCGCCGCCGACTCGGCCGCCGCAGCCGCCGCGCGCTCAGCCGTCGACGGACCAACCACCTGCGCCGCGCGCGAGCTCTCCACATACTTCCGATAGGCGGCGGTCGCGGCCGCAGCCGCCGCCCGGGCCGCGGCCGGTCGCACATGTCTCTGGTATGCATCCGCCGCCCGGGTCGCAACCGGCCTGAGATACCTCTGGTACGCAGCGGCAGACCCGGCCACGTACTTGCGGTAGACGGTCGAGGGCTCAGCCACCTGGTCGGATTCCGCGGTCGCGCGGTCGGACGGTATCGGGGACGACGAGTTCATCAAGCCTCCACAATGGCTACTTACAGCGAGATTAAGCGGTCATGCATAAGGGTAGGCAAACCTAATAAGAAGTCAAATCCGCTGGCCTCGGCGAGGCACTAGCGCAGCGGTTGGCCGGCTTCAACCCGCTCAATCAGCTCGACCTCATCACCGACGTGCACGGCCGCACCGGGGGAATCCGGGATGAGGTTGATCGCGAACCACGCCTTGCCGTCCCACCGGCGGTGGCGCGCGAGCGTCATGAGCGGTTCTTTGCCCCTGCTCGCGGTGGCCGGGTCGATCGTGGTGAGCACGCAACGGTCGCAGGCTTTCACCGCCCGGAACCAGGCACCACCGATGCGCAGCACCCGCCAGCCGTCCTCAGCCCAGGCAGCTGCACCGGCGACGACCAGGTTGGGACGAAACCGCGTCATCGGCACCGGTCCTTCCGCAGCGCGCGGTCCCTCGGCGATGAGCCCGTTCAGCGCAGCCAGGGATTCCTCGGTGGCCAGCAGCAACGGGTAGCCGTCGGCGAACGACACCCGATCCCCCGCCCGGCTGTACCGGGGGTTGGGCCGGCGCCGGGTCGGATCGTCCAGGTAGACCAGCCGGACCGGTTGGCCGACCACCTCACTGAACCAGGCGTGCGCCTCGTCCGACGCCGGCGCGGCCGCCAGCGCACTGGAGAAGACTCGAACATCGGCCAGTGCCGAGCCGTCCGGGGTCCGCACCCGCAGCGGGTCGGCATCCGGCGCCCGCACCAGCAGCCCGCCGGCCTCGAATTCCGGGACGACCAGCACCAGGTGGGGATACTGCCGCGCCGTCACCACACCACCGTCGTCGCCCACCAGCATCCACCGCCGGTCACCGGCCAGACCCCACGGCTCGACCACGGCGTGAGTCACACTGTGGCCCCGGCAGGACTTGATCGGATACCGGTTGATCCCGGTCAGGGTGACGGCCATGGACGCCAGGCTTCCGGTCACTCCGGATCGAGGGCAACAAGCCACCCACTACGCTGCTGAAAAGCGAGTGCGGGGGCGCTGGGGCGGTGCCGGGCACCGGGGAAGCGAGCCCGCCGCCAGGACTAGCGTTCGGGAGAACATCGTGAGTATTCGCCCCGCACCTGCGGCAGTACGGACCTTTTCCATGGTGAACGGGCTGACGCTGCTCGGTGTGCTGCTGCAAGCGGTGTGGGCGGGCGCGTTCGTCGACCAGGCCGGTCGGAACCTGTGGGTCACGGTGCACGAGATCGGCGGCTTTGTGGTCGTCGTACTGTCCCTGGTCGCCGCGCTGGTCGCGGTTGCCATGCTGCGCCGGGCCGACCCGGCACTCACCTTCGGCGCCGTCGGGCTGTTCGTACTGATCGTGGTCCAGACCGGTCTGGGCGAAGCGATCACCAAGGCGGCCAGGCAGGAACTGATCATCAGCCACGTGCCGCTCGCCATGCTCATCTTCGGCCTGGGCGTCTACCTGTCCATCGCGGGCGCCCGGCTGCGCCGCGCAGCGACGTGACCCGGGTCAGCGCAGGCTGACCCACCGGCCGGGGGTACGCCGCAGCGCCCGGATGATCTGCGGGCCAGTCCGTAGCGTCGAGTGTCCGCGCCGGCATCGAATGTCGTAGATCAGCTCACCGATGTGGCCCTTGAGGAAGTCCAGCCGCGCCTGCGCCGGTACGACACCCTCCGCGGCAGCGGTTGCGGCGGCCAGCTCCTGCTCGGCCAGCCGCAGCTGGATGGCCCATCTGCTGGGCGTGATCGGCTCACCCTCGGTCGAGCTGACGGTGAGCCTGCCGGCCCACGGCCGGTACATCGCGTCGGCAACGACGTCGTCGCATCGCGGGCACGTCAGCTGTTTGCTCACCATGGGGCCACCACATGCCGGGCCGCACGACAGCGCCGCCGATGGCGGTTACCTCGGGCGCGCACCGAGCCTGGACACACTTGGCAGAATATGCCCGAAGCGGGCCCATGCCGCTCATCTGAGGAACACGACCGGTCACGGCACAACCGATCGGTCCAGCCGAACTCATTACACGTCTCATACAGTCCGGCACTGTACGTTGCGGTGCCGCGACCGGATCTTGAGTCACCGACATCCCGGTACGAGTCCGGACCGGCGGTACGGGAGCGACTCGACACGCTCAGAGTGACGGTTAGTAGCCACGACGCTCACCAGCGCCGCGGCCCCACTGAGGCGGTGAGGAGCAGGTTGTGATCGCCGTGGCCGCGGCAGCGCTCGAGGAACAAACCCACACGATCGCGCGCAACTCGGTTACCGTCGCTGGCTGGACATTGGCCAGCAGGCTCACCGGGGTATTGCGGGTGGCGGTCATGGGGCCGGTGTTGGGCGCGACGTATTTCGCGAACGCCTTCCAGACCAGCTACCTGCTGCCGCACCTGGTGTTCACGCTGATCGCTGGGCCGGTGCTGGGCATGGTGCTGGTGCCTAGCGTGGTCCGCGCAGTCAGTGCCGGTGGCCAAGCGCGTGGCCGGGAGGTCTTGGCCGGCGTGAGTGGATGGCTGCTCACGATCGCGACTCTGGTGAGTGCGTTGCTGATGATCCTGTCCCCGGTGGTGGCGTGGACGCTCAACTTCGGGATCCCCGACCCCACCGCACGGGCGCGGGGAGGGTGGCTGACCACGCTGGTGGTGCTGCTGGTGGCTCCGCAGGTGGTGCTCTATGCCATGGTGCACCTGAGTACCGCCGCACTGCAGGCCAGCGGACGTTTTGCGCTGGCGGCGGGTGCCCAGGTGGTGGAAAACGCCATCCTGGTCCCGCTGGTGATCGTCGCCGGCTGGTGCTACGGGACCGGCCTCGACGTCGAGCACGTACCCGTCGGGCTGGTGCTCGTGCTTGGGGGTGGCAGCACGGCGGCCGTTGCGGTGTACGCCGCGCTCCAGCTCGCCGGTACGGCTCGGGTGGGGCTGCTGACCTGGCCCTCAATGCGCGGACGGCGCGACCCCGAGGTTCGCTCGGTGGCCCGCCGGCTGGTGCGTTCCATCGGCGTGGCGGGCTGGCCGGCCGCAGGGATGTACGTACTGCTCGCGCTGGCCGGCACGGTGCGTGGCGGCGTGTTCGTGGTGCAGCTGACCCACACCATCTTCTTCTCGCTGTCTTTCATCAGCGCCCGGGCAGTGTCGATGGCAGTGCTCCCCAAGCTGGCCCACGCCGCTCACCGTGACGATGGCGCCATCTTCGGCTCGCACTGGCGCCAGGGTCTGTCCTACGCGCTGATCGGCAGCCTGCCACTGCTGGTCCTGCTCGGGATGAACTCGGGGCCGACCGCGAAGCTGCTGGCGGCGGGCCAGTTGCGGCACGCCGCCTTGATCGGCCCGCTGGCCACCTGCATGGCACTGGCGGCGGTAGCCCAGCTGGTTGCCGGCATGCACGACCTGGGCCGCCAGGCGCTGTTCGCACGGCTGGAGGATCGCATCCCGCGGCGGGCGAGCGAGGCGGCCTTCGGTGTGATCATCATCGCGGCGGCGGTGAGCCTGCTGCTGCCCGCCGACGGCTCCCGCCTGATCTGGCTGGTGGTGGCAAACGTGGCGGGTGAGCTCGCCGCCGCCGGGATAGTGCTCACCCGGCTACGCCGGGCGATCCGGCCCGAAGTGTTCCTCGAACGCCGAAACCTGGCCCCGGCACTGGTAGCAACGCTGGCCATCGTGCCGTTGGCGGGCGCGATGCGATGGACCGAACAGATCCAGGCCGGCGACCGGCTCGCCAACCTGACGCTGCTCGCGCTCGGCGCAGCCGGCATTCTCGGGGTCTACGTGCTCGTGCTCCGATCCGTGACTCAATGGATCAGCGGCACACCTGAAGCAACGTGAAGAGCTATCGTCATTCTGTGACGAGCGTTGAGCAGACGGTGCTGGCCGAGGAGCTGATGACGACCATGGCCGCGCTGCGACGCCTGATCCGGCGAAGGGTGCCCACCGAAGTGTCCGGGCCGCCATTGCGAGGCGCGCATGTGGAGTTGCTGCAAGTCATCAAGAAGCAACCGGGTATCGGCATCGCGTCGGCGGGACGCGCCCTGCACCTGGCAGCCAACTCGGTGAGCACGCTGGTCAACCAACTCATCGACATCGGAATGCTGGTGCGCCAGACCTCGCCCGACGATCGCCGCGCGGCCCGGCTGTGGCTGACCGAGACTGCAACGCAGCGATTAGCCGCCGTCCGGCAGGTCCGCATCGACCTCGTCGCGAACAGCGTGGCAGCGCTTTCCGGCGCCGATCGCGAGGCGCTCACCCAGGCGCTTCCGGCGCTGCGCGCGCTGCTGGCAGCCCTTGAGGCGGAGGAAGGGCGCTGATTCTCCCATGGCGCTGACCCCCGCTCGCCACGCCGGAGCGGGCGAGGAGCTCACGATGCCTCGACGACCGAACGGGAGCTGCCGGCGAGTTCGAACGCCCGCCACATCGATGCGTACTTCCCCCCAGCGGCGACCAGTTGCTCGTGCGATCCGACTTCAGCGATCTGGCCACGGTCCAGCACGACGATCCGATCGGCCGCTCTGGCGGTCTGCAGGCGGTGCGCGATGACGACGGTGGTGCGGTCGTGCGCGATCCGCCGCATCGCGTCGGTCACTCGCGCCTCGGTGACCAGGTCCAGGTTGGAGGTGGCCTCGTCGAGTAGCAATACGGTGGGGTCGACGTGTTCGGCGCGGGCCAGCGCGATCAGCTGCCGCTGCCCCGCCGACAGCGAACGGCCGCGCTCGGCTATTTCGTGGTGGTAGCCGCCGGGTAGCGCGGCGATGAACTCGTGCGCGCCGACCGCGCGGGCGGATGCCTCCACGTCGGCGTCGCTGGACGCGGGCCGGCCGTAGGCGATGTTGTCCCGGATGGTCCCGGTGAACAGGAAGCTCTCCTGCGGCACGTAGCCGAGCTGGCGGCGCCATCCGCGCAGGTCCAGCGCGCGCAGGTCGCATCCGTCCACGCGCACGCTGCCGGTATCCGGGTCATAGAAGCGGGCGAGCAGCTTCATCACGGTCGACTTGCCCGCACCGGTCTGCCCCACCAGCGCAACCGTCTCTCCCGCCGCGATGCGCAGCTCGATGCAGCGCAGCGCCTCGGGTGGCTTGGCAGGCTGGACGTCGGCCGATCGCGGGACGCGGGGATCGGCCGGGCCGCGCCGCTCCCGGGTGAGTGCGCTGCCGTTCCCGGGCCAGGAGTCCGGCGCGGGATAGCAGAAGCGCACGTTGTCGAGCGCGAGTTCACCGCGGAATCGGGTGACGGGTTCGGGTCGTTCGGCCAGCGGGGTCAGCGGGTCCCGCCGCATCAGTTCAGCGATCCGCCCGACCGAGACCCGGGTCTGCTGCCAGGAGTCGAACACCTGAGACAGCTGCTGGATCGGCGCGAAGAACATGTCGATGTACAGCAGGAAGGCGATCAGCGCACCGGTGGTGAGTTGCCCGGATGCGATCAGTCCGGCTCCGGCGCCGAGGACGATCGCGTCCGCCCCGGCGGAGAGGAACTGCACGAAAGGGAAGTAAGTAGCCACCAGCCGCTGGGCGGCGACGCGGACGGCGAGATAGTCGGAGCCGAGCCGCTGGAACCGCTTCCTCGTCTCGTTCTCGTGGGTGAACGCCTGGGACTCGCGCACTCCGGACAGGCTTTCCTGGAAATCCGCGTTGACGATGGCGATCCGTTCCCGCGCAAGATCGTAGAGGTGGCCCGCCTTGCGTCGAAAGATCATCGTGCCGATGGCGAGCGGGACGACAACGGACAGCGTGCACAGGCCCAGCTCGGTGTTGATCAGCACCAGCGCGACGCCGACTCCCAGGAAAGTGACCAGCGAGACCAGCGCCGAGAGCAGGCCGTTTTCCATCAGCGATTCGAACTGGTCCACATCGGTCGTCATCCGGGTCATGATCCGGCCGGCCATCTCGCGCTCGTAGTAGTCCAGCGACAGGCGTTGCAGCTGCGCCCAGATCCGGATCCGCAGTGAAAGCATGATCCGCTCTGCGGTGCGGCCGGTGACGAAGGTTTCGCCGATCTGGTCCGCCAAGTTGGCCAAGGTCACGCACAGGAAGATCGTCGAGGCCGCGAAGAGCGCCGCCTGCGAGCCGGCCGACACCCCGTTGTCCACGCCGTGCTTGACCAGCACCGGACCGGCCAGCCCGGCCAGCGCGTCGAGGATCACCAGCACCAGGCCGGCCAGCAGCGGCCGGCGGAACTCGCGGAGCAGCCCTGACAGCCGGAAGTGGCGGTCGGGCTGCGACTCCCGGGCGACGTCGGCAGCGTTCAAGGCCGGGAAGTCCCGCACCGGGGGCAGCGCCGCGACCCGGGCCAGCAGTTCGGGGCTCGGGGCGAGGTTGCGGCGCCAGCCGCTGCCCCCGCCCAGGCCCGGACCGATACTCGGCGCGCCGATCATGCGGGCCGCCGCACGGCTCGTGGTCGCGGCGTCCCGGTCGCTCACCCAGGCCGAGGCAGTGCGGCCGTCAAGGCCGGCCGGCAGCATCGCGAGGGTCTCGATCTGGTCGCAGATCTGCTCCCCGCTGTCGTCCAGTCCGGAGACCAGGGTGCGGTAGACGGCGCTGCGCGCGACCAGGTCGTCGTGCGTGCCCTGCGCCACGACCCGTCCCTGGTCGAGCACGATGATGCGATCAGCCAGGTGCAGGGTCGAGCGGCGGTGTGCCACCAGCAGCGTCGTCCGGTTTGCCAGCACCGTGCGCAGTGCGTCGTGCACGGCCTGCTCCACCGTGGCGTCGATGGCGCTGGTGGCGTCGTCGAGGATCAGGATCCGCGGATCGGCCAGCACAGCCCTGGCCAGCGCGATGCGCTGGCGCTGGCCGCCGGACAGGGTCAAGCCACGCTCGCCGACCATCGTGTCGTAGCCGCGCGGGAGCTCCTGGACGAAGCCGTGCGCCTGGGCGATCCGGGCGGCTTGCTCGATCTCGTCGTCGGTCGCGCCCGGGCGGCCGTAGCCGATGTTCGCTCGCACCGTGTCGGAGAACAGAAAGCTGTCCTCGAAGGCCACGCCGACCTGGCGGCGTAGTGACCGCACCGTCACGGTGCGCAGGTCGTGCCCGTCGACCAGGACACTGCCGGCATCCGGATCCCGGAAGCGGGACACCAGCATCGCCAGGGTCGATTTCCCGCTGCCGCTGGGCCCGACGATCGCGACTCGTTCACCGGCCGCGATATGCAGGTCGACACCGCGCAGCACCGGGGGGCCCGCCCCGTAACCGGCATGCACGCCGGCGAAGGTGACCTCGCCACACAGCCGGGGCAATTCCACCGCTTCCGGGTCGTCGGCGATGGCCGGTGGCAGGTCCAGGAGCTGGAAGATGCGCTCCACCCCGGCCCGGGCCTGCTGGGCGATGCTGATGACACCAGCGAACTGCCTGGCCGGCGCGACGAACTGGGCGACATAGGTGGAGAACGCCAGGAACGTGCCGAGCGTGATCTCGTGGTGCAAGGCCAGCCACCCACCGAAGGCCAAGATGGCGACCTGACCAAGGGAGGGAATCGCCTTGAGCAGCGGCTGGTAACACGCTTGCAGCCGGACCGCGCGCATCCGTGCCCCGTACAGCGCCCTGGCGGCGTCGACGATGCGGCCGAGTTCCCGATCCTCCTGGCCGAAGGCCTTCACCACGCGCACACCGCTGACGTCCTCATCCACGATCTGCGCGACGTCACCTTCCCGCTGCTGGCCGTCCCAGCTCGCCGGGAACACCCGCCAGCGCATCCGGTAGGAGACGACGACGAGCACCGGCGCGACGATCAGGCTGACGACGGTCAGTAGCGGGGACAGGACGAACATGACCCCGAGCGACAGCACCATGAGCAGCACGTTGCCGCTCATGATCGGGAAGAAGTTGAGCAGGCTTTGGACGAGCATGGCGTCGGAATTCGCCCGGGCGACGAGCTGGCCGGTGGGCATCCGGCTGAGGTTGTCCAGGTCCATTGCCTGCAGGTGGTCGTGCATGGCGTTGCGCAGGTCGTACTGGACCTGCAAGCCGACCTGGCCACCCCGGTCCCGGCGCAGGTAGGTGAACCCGAAGCTGGCCGCCGCGACGACGACCAGCAGCGCCAGCCACGGCCACAGCGGCGAGTCGTGGCGGAGGATGACCCCGTCGACGATCTGCCGCGAGATCAGCGGCACCAGCGTCTGGCAGGCGCTGCCGAGCAACGCGCCGGTCAGCGCGAGTGCCACGTTGCGCCGGTGGTCGAGCAGGTAACCGGCCAGCCGCCGGATCCATCCGGGCGGCCTGCGCACGATCAGCGGACCAGCCGGCCGAGTAGTGCAGCGGCGATGCTGATCATGACGGCGGAGGCCAGCGTCAGGACGGCGAAATCGAGCCCGAGGTGGGCGGGAGTGCCGATCAGCAACCCCCTCAGCCCGTCGACTTCATAGCCGAGTGGATTGACCAGGTTGAACACCTTCAGCCAGCCGGGCATGAGGTCCACCGGATACAGCGCGCTGGAGCCGAAGAAAAGCGGCATGGTGATGGCCTGCCCGATGCCCATGAGCCGGTCGTGGGTGAGGGCCATTCCGGCGATCGTGATCGATAGGCAGCAGAAAAAGCACGAACCAAGGCTGACCATCGCCGCCATCCCTAATAGTTTGAGAGGGTTATCGGTCAGTGCCACGCCGAGCACGGCGGCGAGGACGACCACCACGAGCGCTTGAACCAAGGCGCGTATTGACGCGGCGAAGGCCTTGCCGGTAACCAGCGCGATCCGCGGGGTCGGCGTGACCAACAATTTGGCCAGTACTCCGGCGTCGCGTTCCCAGATGACCTGGATGCCATAGAAGATCGCGATGAACAGCGCGGATTGGGCGATGATTCCCGGCGCGAGGTAGTCGAGGTAGGGAATGGTACCGGTGGGAATGGCCCGCAGCCGGGTGAACGTCTCACCGAAGATCAATAGCCACAGGGCCGGTTGGATCGCGCGGGTGAACAGCTCGGTGCGGTCGTGGCGGAGTTTCTGCACCTCGACCAGGCTCATGGTGGTGATCCGGGACAGCACGAGGCGGCCCAGGCCGATCGGGGTCTGGCTAGCCGAGCCGGTGAGCGGTACGGCGAGTTGCTCGGACATCGCGCATCCTTTCTCCCGCGCCTCCCGGACCACCTGAGCCTCCGGAGCTACCCCATTCGTCGCCGGTGACCGCCCGGAACACGTCGTCCAGCGAGGCGTGGGGCCCGACGCCGGCCTTGAGTTCGGCCGGCGTGCCGATGGCGCGGATCCGGCCCCGGTGCATCAGAGCGATCCGGTCGCAGTACTGGTCGGCTTCATCCATGTAGTGCGTCGTGACCAGGACAGTCATCCCGGTCTTCGCCCGGACTTCGACGATCCGCTCCCACACGCTGGCGCGGGCGATCGGATCCAGACCGATCGTCGGCTCATCCAGCATCAACAGCTGGGGCGCGTTGACCAGCGCCTGGGCCAGTTCCAGCCGGCGGATCATGCCGCCGGAGTAGGTACGTGCGGTGCGCTCGGCGACATCGGACAACCCCACTGACTCCAGCGCGGCATCCACGACCCGCCGCCGCCGGGCCCGTGGCACGTCGAACAGGCGGGCGAAGAGCGCCACGTTCTCCCGGCCGCTGAGCGCCCCGTCGGCGGACAGCTGCTGCGGCACATACCCGATCAATCGCCGGACCGCGAGCTTGTGGCGCGCCACGTCGACTCCGAAGACCTCGATCGTGCCGACCGGCGCCGGCAGCAGCGTGGTGATCATGCGCAGGGTGGTGGTCTTGCCGGCGCCGTTGGGCCCGAGCAGGCCGAACACCGTGCCGGCCGGGACGTCGAAGTCAATCCCGTCGACGGCCACCGTGTCACCGAAGCAGTGCCGCACCCTGGTACCCCGCACAGCAGGCAAGGTGGTCGGCGTGGTCATGAGTCCTCCAGAGCGTCGAGGGCGGCGAGTAGCGCCCGCAACGCAGGCAGCGCCTGGGCCAGTACCTCGCGCTCGGTGGTGGAAAGGCCCGCCACCACCCGCGCCATGAGTTCCATGCGGGCCTGACGCCCCGCCGCCAACCGCTGCGTCGCCGTCTCGGTCAGCCACAGCCGGGCGGCGCGGCGATCACCAGGATCGGTATCCCGTACCAGCATCTGCAGGTCGATGAGCTGGTCCACCAGCGTGCTGACGGTATTGGCGGCCAGGTGCAGGACACGCGCGGCCGGCGCGATCCCGATACCTGGATGCTGCTCGATCACCCGCATGAGTTCCAGCTGGGCGCCCCGCAGCGGTGGCCCGGGCAGCGCTTGCTGCAACCGCCGGCGCACCAGGCGCCGCAGTGCGGCCACGGTCGCCATCAGCTCGTCGCCGAGCACCGTCGACTCGAGACCCGCCATACCGAGCACGGTACATCTTATTCAGAGCTAATCACAATAGAAGGTATCCGTGTCCATCCCGCGACTCAGCGTCGCCACCGCACCGACGGCCGTGGTGTCGAACGCGGCGACACCTGGGCGCGGAACACGTTCATGACTGCCTGCACCCGGGTACTCGAGCGGCATGGAACCAAGGCTGCGGACCCGGGACGACCACGACGACCCAGCACCTGACAACCCCGACTCAACCGCCCGGAGCGAGCACTTGACGTGGGCGCAGCGCTCGCTGCGGATGCGTAAATGGATCGCCGTCATCGGCGTGGCGCTGTGCATCTTCGTCACGGTCTTGTTCGTGCGGCAGGATGCGATATCGCAAGCCACGGCTTTCGGCGTCATCGGGTTGATCTCGCTGGGTTATCTGGGATGGACGGTGGCGGTCAAGAGCCGCTAGCGCCGGCGCTAGCCGTTACCCCGGCGATCCCAGCCGCGTTGTCACTAGGGGACAACGTGAAGGGACGTAGGGATGCGGTGCCTGCTCGCCTTCCCGGCGGTGGCCATGGCCGGCCTGCTCGCGCTGGCGGGCTGCACGGCCGGTGCCGCCAACCGCGCCGCCGTCCACCCGAAGCCCCCGAAGCTCACCACCGGCCCCGGCGTCACCGGCACAGGCATCACGCTCGGCGCCCTGGTCGACTACTCCGGACCGTTCGCCGATGGTGGCATCGCCGTGTTGCACGGCCAGCAGATCTGGATCGAGGACACCAACGCCGCAGGAGGAATATGCGGCCGCCGGATCACCCTGGAGATCCGCGACGGCCGGGGCGATGTCGGGAAAGCGAAGGCCCAGTACACCGACCTCGAGCGCGAGGTGCTGGGATTCATGCAGATCCAGGGCGCCGCGACGGCTGCGGCCCTGCGCCAGAGCTTGGTCGACAATGAGACCACCGCCGTCGCCCTGTCGGCTTCCTCAGAGCTGCTGAGCAACCCGTACGTGATCATCCCGGCCTCCACCTATGACGTCGAAATGATCAACGGCCTGGCCGCTCTGATGGCCCAGGGCAAAATCCACGACGGCGACACCATCGGCCACATCTGGCTCGACGGTGAGTACGGCGCCAATGCGCTGCGCGGTGTGCAGTACTTCACGCAGCGGCACCACCTGACGTTGCGCGCCACCAAGGTGAGCGCCGCGTCGGATATGCGCGACGTGGTGTCCGGTTTCGCCGCTGAGCCGCGGGTGAAAGCGATCGCGCTGAGCACCACCCCGGCGCAGACCGCCTCAGCTGCCGCCGTCAACCAGCAGCTGGGACTGAACGTGCCGATGATCGCCAACAGCCCGGCGTTCACTCCTCAGTTGCTGACCGGCCCGGCTGCCGGGACGCTGGGCAATCTGTCGGTGGTGGCCAGTTCGGTGCCTTTCTCCGCGGCCATGCCCAAGGCCGAGCACGTCGCCGGCGCCTACCGGCAAGCCGGCTACCCGGAACTGCCCAACAGCGGGGTGCCCTACGGCTATGCCATCGCCACGATCTGGGGTCAGATCCTCAAGCGGGCCTGCACCAACGGCGATCTGAGCCGGCCCGGGATCCAGGAGGCACTGCGCCAGTTCAGCACCATGAGCACAGACAACCTGGTCACCGACCTGACCTTCGCCAGGCCCGGCTCTCCCGCCACCCGGCAGGACTATCTCGGCGTTCCCGACCCCGCCGTGCCAGGCGGGATCCGCCAGGCGTCCCCGCTGTTCGAGTCACCCGAGGCACACAGTTACGTAACCGCACACCAGACGTCGTCCTGATCACGGTCCGCCGGCATACCGCGTTCTGGATGCAGAACGCGGTTTCAAGAGCCCGGAAAACCGCGTTCTGCATCCAGAACGCGGTTTGGGAGGATAAGGAAACGGGGCCGGTCCCGGCGAGATGAGAGCGGCCCCGTTTCGGGTATAACGTGCGAGATCAGAAATCCATGCCGCCACCGTCGGGCATACCGCCAGCGGGGGCCTTGTCCTTCTCCGGCTTGTCTACGATTACGGCTTCGGTGGTGAGGAACAGCGCCGCGATCGATGCCGCGTTCTGCAGCGCCGAGCGGGTGACCTTGGCCGGGTCGATGATGCCGGCCTTGATCAGGTCCTCGTACTCGCCGGTGGCCGCGTTCAGGCCATGCCCTGGGGGCAGGCCACGGACCTTCTCGGCCACCACGCCACCCTCGTGGCCGGCGTTGATGGCGATCTGCTTCAACGGAGCCTCCAACGCCACCCGGACGATGTTGGCGCCGGTGGCCTCGTCACCGGTCAGCTCCAGCTTCTCGAACGCCAGCGCACCAGCCTGGATCA
>Ga0134125_10001687_pt1 | contig 26901 bp, 27 predicted proteins | sample KB31751_FD_96464 | JGI IMG/M metagenome (GOLD analysis project Ga0134125, IMG submission 96464) | Terrestrial soil microbial communities with excess Nitrogen fertilizer from Kellogg Biological Station, Michigan, USA - KB3-175-1 | ecosystem: Environmental > Terrestrial > Soil > Unclassified ...
AGATCGGCCAGGAAGAGCTCGAGGAGGGGATCATGCGCGTGATCGCCGGCCCCGAGAAGAAGACGCGGGTGATGAGCGAGAAAGAGCGCCTCGTGACCGCCTACCACGAGATGGGCCACGCGCTCGTCGGCCACTTCCTCGAGCACTCCGACCCGGTCCACAAGATCTCCGTGATCTCGCGCGGCCAGGCCCTCGGGTACACGATCTCGATGCCCCAGGAGGACCGCTTCCTGACCACGCGGGCGGAGCTCGAGGACACGATGGCGATGACGCTCGGCGGCCGCGCCGCCGAGGAGCTCGTGTTCGGCGAGATCACGACGGGCGCCTCCAACGACATCGAGAAGGTCACCGCGACGGCCAAGCAGATGGTGATGCGCTTCGGGATGAGCGAGAAGCTGGGGCCGCGCGTCTACGGCCACGACCACGGCCAGCCGTTCCTCGGCCGCGAGTTCTCGACCGAGCCCGACTACTCCGACGAGATCGCCCGCGAGATCGACGACGAGGTCCGGCGGATCATCGAAGCGGCCCACCAGCGCGCCCGCGGCATCCTCACCGACCACGACGGCGACCTGAAAAAGATCTCCGAGATCCTCGTTCGGCGCGAGACGATCGAGAAGGAGCAGTTCCTCGCGCTGCTCGACGGCAAGAGCGAGAGCGAGGTCTTCGGCGACGAGGACTCCACCAAGCCGGAGCTTCCGGCGCCGCCTATGCAGCCCGAGCGCTCCGAGCGCGAGGCGCCCCCGCGCACGATTCCCCGTCCCGGCCTCGCCGGCGGCACTGCGGAGATGCGCGGCGACGGCCCGAACGGGCCGACCGTCAGCTAGCCGGCGAGCTCCAGGCCGTACTCGACCGTCGGCAGCCCGCTGCTCGCCCGACGGTGACGGGAAGAGCCGCGCCGGGCCCGGCCCGTTAGCGTTCACGTCTTGAGCAGGTCCTACCGCCTGATGGGCGTTCTCAACGTCACGCCGGACTCGTTCTCCGACGGAGGGCAATACCTCGACGCGGGGCCGGCGGTCGCTCACGGCCTGCAGCTGATCGACGAGGGGGCGGACATCGTCGACGTCGGCGGCGAGTCGACGCGCCCCGGCGCGGAGCCGGTCGCGGTCGAGGAGGAGATCGCGCGGATCGCGCCGGTCGTCGCCGGGCTGGCCGGGGGGCGGGCGCAGATCTCGATCGACACCTCCAAGTCGGCCGTCGCCGAGGTCGCCCTGCGCGAGGGCGCGACGCTCGTAAACGACGTGACGGCCTTCCGGGCCGAGCCGGAGATCGCCGGCATCGTCGCGAGCAGCCGCGCGGAGTGCTGCCTCATGCACATGCGCGGCGAGCCGCGGACGATGCAGCGGGAACCGCGCTACGAGGACGTCGTGGGGGAGGTCAAGTCGTTCCTCGAGGAACGCATGCGCTTCGCGATCGGCGAGGGCGTCGCCGAGGAGCTGATCCTGCTCGACCCCGGGATCGGGTTCGGGAAGACGGTCGAGCACAACCTCGAGCTGCTGCGGCGCCTGGATGAGATCGTCTCGCTCGGGCGCCCGGTCGTGGTGGGGACCTCGCGCAAGACGTTCCTCGGACGGCTCGCGGCGGGAGCCGCGGCGGACGGCCGGGGGGTCGACGAGGTCGAGCCGGTGGCGCCGGAGGCGCGCCTCCCCGGGACGATCGCGACGAACGTGCTGGCGCTCGAGCGCGGCGCGACCGTCTTCCGCGTCCACGACGTGGCGGCCGTCCGCGATGCGCTGGCCGTGGCGACTGCTACGTTGGGCCCGCGATGGACCCCGAGCAGCCCGGCGACGACGACGGCGAGGACATCGACGACGACGACCGGCTCGACGACGAGCAGGGAGAGCAGGGCGCCGAGTCGGTGACGATCGAGATCGCGGGGCTCTCGCTGTACACCCATCACGGCGTGAGCGAGGCCGAGCGCGAGGTCGGCCAGCGGCTCGTGATCGACCTGCGCCTCGACGTCGGCGAGACCGACGCGACGGTGACCGACTCGATCGAGGACACGGTCGACTACGCCGAGGTCTGCCAACTCGTCGCGCTCGTCGCCCAGCAGCGCTCGCACCGCACGCTCGAGCGGCTCTGCAGCACGATCGCGGACCGGCTGCTGGCCGACTACGAGCTCGAGGCCGTGTGGGTCAAGGCGACCAAGCCCGAGCCCCCGATCGCGCTCAGCGTCGAGGAGGTCTCCGTCGAGGTGTGGCGCGAAGCGGACGGGTAGGGTGGCTGGCGCCCACACCGAGGAGGTGCCGTCATGAACGCCGCACAACGCTTCCGGTCGGCCGTCGAGAGCATGGACATCGACGCCGCGTCGGAGCTGTTCGCCGAGGACATCGAGTTTCACAGCCCGGCCACGTTTCACCCCTTCGTGGGGCGCGAGACGGTCACGCGGCTGCTCACGATCGTCGCCGACACCTTCGAGGACTTCCGCTACACCGACCAGCTCTAGGCGGGAGGGATCCACGCCCTGATCTTCCGGGCCTCGATCGGCGGCCGTGAGATCGAGGGTCTGGACCTGCTGCGCGTCAACGGGGAGGGGCTGATCGACGACTTCACGGTGATGCTCCGCCCGATCTCCGGCCTGCTGCCCTTCGCCCAGGCGATGGGCGAGAAGGTTCAGGCGGCCGGGCTCTCCACGACGCGGGCGTGAGCGGAGCCCCCGGCGCGGGCGCCGGATCCCGCCGGGGCCTGCTCGGGCTCGGCTCGAACGTCGGCGATCGCCGCTCCCACCTGCAGGCGGCGGTCGACGGACTCGAGGGGATCGGGGTGCGCGCGATCGCGTGCTCGAGCGTCTACGACACCGACCCCGTCGGGGAGGTGCTCGACCAGCCCTCGTTCCTGAACGCGTGCGTTCTGATCGAGACGGCCCACGAGCCGCTCGAGCTGCTCGACGCCGTGAAGGGGCTCGAGTCCCGGCTCGGCCGCGAGGCGGGCGGCGTGCGACACGGGCCGCGCGCGATCGACGTCGACGTGCTGCTGCTCGGCGAGATCGAGCTCGCCCACGAGCGCATCACGCTCCCGCACGAGCAGCTGAGGGCGCGGCGCTTCGTGCTGATCCCCGCGCTCGAGCTCGACATGGGCCTGCGAACGCCCGCGGGAGAGGCGCTGGCGGACGCGCTCGCCGCACTCGACGTCGCGGAGGGCGTGCGCTGGGCAGGGCCACCCCTGGCCTGCCCAGCGCCCTAGCCCTCGCGTGTGAGGAGCCGGCTGGAGGATCCGGCCCTCAGTGGACCACGACCTTGCCCCGCATGCCTTCCGATTCGTGGATCGTGCAGCGGTAGGAGAACGTGCCGCTGTGCGTGAAGCGGACGGTGTAGGAGCCCGTTTCCTGGGTCCGCGAATGGAACCCGCGGAAGGTCACGTTGTGTTCGGTGTTGTCGCGCCAGAGCCAGCGCACCGATTCGCCCCTCCTGATCGTCAGCGTGCTCGGGTGGAAGCGCGTTTCTTTGAGTACGACGGTGTGGGTCCCCGAGGCGCGCGCGCCGCCTAGCGCCGCCGCCGGGACGATCGTCGCCGCGGCCAGCGCCAGGGCCAGGACCGTGCCGATACCTCTCCTGCTCATCGCATGCTCCTCTCGGTCGTGTCTGCCCCCCGGGGCGGCGTCGCCGCTTCTCTCATGACCCGGAGGACGCCGCCGGGCGCGGATCCTTCCCGGGCCGGGGCGATTCGGATCGCGCCCGTCCGATCGGTCGCCCCGCGGGTCCGCTGAAGTCCCGGAGGGCGGGCTCGGCGGATCTACGCGGCGGAAGCGCGCTCGTGCCAGCTCGCCAGCGCGAGCAGCGTCGAGCCGGATACGCCCCGCCCGGCGACGATGCAGAGATGCCCGTCGCGCTTCCACGTGACGACCTCGGCGCCGCGAACCCGGCCGAGACGGTAGAGGGTGCCCGCGCGCCACTCTTCGCGGCCCGCCCCGGTGACCTCGAGAGCCGGGCTGCCCGCGACGATCGCGTAGCCGACCGTGTGGCCGCGACCGTCGCTGTAGAAGACCGTTCGGAAGCTCCGGCCCGCGACCCGGTCGAGGCGCGAGCCCGTCGAGCGCCAGCCGAAGCGCTCGCCCCAGTACGGGAACCTGACCCCGTCGACGGCCGCGTTCAGGTCGGAGCGATCGCTCGGGCTCTCCGCGGGCGCCGCCATCGTCGCTCCGCGGAGCGTCACGGCGGAGGCGTCCGCCAGGCTCAGCGCGGCGCCTCCCGACCCGCCCGCCAGGGCAAGGACGAGCGCCGTGACGCCCGCCGCGACCGCCGTCAGCGCGGCGCCGAGGCGCAGGCGCAGCGCGCCTACGCGCGCCGAGCGACGCTCGCCGGCGCCGGCGCCGGCCCGCGTCATCTCGCGGATGCGCTCGTGCAGGTGCTCGGGCGCGGGCGCCTCGACCGAGCGGATCAGCTCGGCGATCTCCTCGTGCGGGTCGATGCGTGGGTCGTCAGTCATTGGCTCTCACCACTTGAGTGGACTCCGCCGGCGTCGTTCCCTTCCCGCCGAGCTTCTCGGACACCTGCTTGCGCGCCCTGAACAGGCGCGTCGTGAGCGTTGCCTCGCGCACCTCCAGCGCGCGCGAGGCTTCGCGGTAGGAGAGGCCGAGCACGTCCACGGCGACGAGCGCGAGCCTGAAGTCCTCGGGCAGCTCGGCGATCTTCGAGTAGAGCTCCTGCACCTCCAGCGCCTGCTCGGGCCGGGAGGTCGGCCGTGGGTCGGCCGCCACGACCTCCTCGAGGGCGGCGACCGTCGTGGGCCGCCGGGAGGCAGTCCGGCGGCCGGTCAGAAACGTGTTGCGCAGAACCCGCATCAGGTAGTGGGCGTCCTCGCCGCGCACGACGCGGGGCCGGGAGAGGACCCGCGCGAAGGTCTCCTGAACGAGGTCCTCGGCGTCCTCGCGCGAACCGCACAGCGCCCACGCGGCGCGGTAGAGGCGGTCGACGTGCTGTGTGAGCGACTGCGGATCGAGGGTGTGCATGGGGCGAGCAGGGGACCGGGGCCCCGCTCCGCGACTGTAGCGGGAAGGTTTCCCGCCGGTCGGGGGTCTGCAGCGGTGTGGTGGCGGCCGGGACCCGGGAGACAGGAGGCAGAGCGTGAGGATCCGCAAGGCAATCGGTTTGGTGATCGCGGCCGCGCTCGGCGCGGCGACCGTCGTGCTCCCCGTCGCGGCGGGCTCGGAAGGCTCCCCGCCGACGGTGACGGCGGAAAACGTCGGCCTCTACAACCACTACTGGACTCCCTCCGCTGTGGGGATCGAACCGGGCGCGACGGTGGAATTCTCCAATCCGACCGAAGTGCCCCACGGCATCCGCTGGGTGAGCACTCCGGCGGGGGCGCCGGGATGCGCCGCGGGGGTGCCGGTCGGCACGACCGCGTCGGCGTCCGGGACGAAATGGAAAGGGGCCTGCACGTTCGCGGCGGCCGGGACCTACACGTACTACTGCACCGTCCACGGCGCGGCGATGAGCGGCACGATCACGGTCGGCTCCGCGACGACCGGCACGACCACGACCACGAGCACGACGACGCCGCCGACCACCAGCACCGGCGCCCCTCCGAGCACCACCGGCAACGGCGCCCCGGTCGCGGCTGCGCTGACCGCCCTGAAGCTCGTCTCCGCTCGCCGCGGCGCCGCGGTCCGGGGGTCTGTCGAGGTCTCCTCCTCTGCGGCCGGCGGCACGCTGGCCGTCGCGTTGAGCGCCAAGCTCGGCGGCAAGCGCGTCCAGATCGGACGCCTGAGCCGCGCCTACGTCTCCCCCGGGGTCCAGTCGTGGTCGGTGAGCCTGAGCTCGCGAGCCCGCCGGGCGCTGCGCTCCCGGCACCGCCTCCTGGTGAGCGCGCGGATCTCCCTCACGCCGCCCGGCGGGACCCCCACGGCGCTGACCCGCACGCTGACCTTGCGCGGTTAGGAGGAGGAGGAGCGAGCTTCTTCCGGGGTGATGTCGGGCCGGCGTCGAGGTGCGGCGCTAGTGGGCCGTGGCGCCGTTCGAGGCCGCGCCGGCGTGCGGGAACCAGGAGCTCGGCAGGACGCCCGCGGGGACGTGGCCCGGGATCGGCGGGAACCAGCGGACGAGCTGCTCGGCGGGACGGCCGTCGAGCAGGGGGCGTACGTCGGCGATCGAGAGCAGCAGACGGATCGTGCTGCCGATCTGCAGGTCGGCCGCGTTCGGTCGCTCGCCGCCGATCAGGCCCTCGGCGATCCAGCCGTCGATCCGGTCGAGCTGTCCGGGAAGAGCGATGAGGTCGGCGCGCGCCGTCTCGTCGCGGGCGCCGTTCCTGATCGCCATCAGGCGGGCGGTCATGGGCAGCATCGGCCGCAGCAGCGCCCGGGGGAGCGGCAGCTTCGCGTCGCCCGCGTAGCTCTCCATCGCCGTCGGGACGCGCATGAAGGCCGCGTCGATCAGGCGGCGCGGGACAGCTTGCAGGACCTCGTCGCCCCAGCGCTCGGCCTCGAGCACCCGCGCGTACTCGGGCGTGCCCGGCGGCGGCAGCAGCGGAGGCTCGGGCACGAGCTCGTCGAGCCGGCGCATGATCCTGCGCGAGCCGACGAGCCGCTCGGAGCCGATCCGCATGCCCGGAACGGTCGGGCCGCCGTACAGCAGCGGACCGACGAGGATCTGCACGAGCGGCATCAGGTCGACGCGCCGATAGGAGATCGACTTCAGCTGGAGCGCGGCCTCGACCGCGTCGCACGGGTGCGAGCCGGGCAGGACGTAGAGCTTGGGGACGGCCGCCATATCCGGCTGCGAGCATAATGCTCGGCGATGCTGCTCGCCGTCGACGTCGGGAACACCCAGACCCACTTCGGGGCCTACGACGGCGACGAGCTGCTCGAGCACTGGCGCTTTGCGACCGTCCGCTCCTCGACCGCTGATGAGCTCGGCGCGGCGCTGCGCAACCTGCTCGAGCTGCGCGGCTGCTCCTTCGAGCAGCTCGACGGCTCGATCGTCTCCTCGACGGTTCCCCAGCTCGAGCCGGAGTGGACGGAGATGGCCAGGCGCTATCTCGGACACGAGATGCTCGTCGTCGGTCCCGGCACCAAGACCGGCATGGCGATCCGTTACGACAACCCGCGCGAGATCGGCGCCGACCGGCTCGTCAACGCGGTCGCCCTGCGCGAGCGCTTCGACGGCGTCGCCGTCTGCGTCGACTTCGGCACCGCGACCACGTTCGACGTCGTCTCCAGCGAGTCGGAGTACCTGGGCGGCTCGCTGATGACGGGCATCGAGATCTCGCTGGAAGCGCTGTCGGAGCGGGGCGCGCGCCTGCCCAAGATCGACCTCGCCCCGCCGCGGAGCGTGATCGGGAAGAACACGATCGACGCGATCCGGTCGGGCGTCGTCTACGGCTACGCGGGCGCGATCGACGCGATCCTCCGCCGCATCTACGACGAGCTGGGCGAGCGCGCCGAGGTGGTCGCGACGGGTGGCCTGGCGGGCCTCGTGGTGCCCTACACCGAGGAGATCGAGGACGTTGACCAGGAGCTCACCCTGACCGGCCTGCGGCTCCTGTTCGAACGCAACCGCTGAGCGCCCTCGGCGCTCAGCGCCGGCGCAGCGTCACGGCGATCGTGCGCGACTGCGTGGCGGGGAACAACCGGTCGGCCGCGTAGGTGACCGACAGCGAGATCGTCAGGCGGCGGCGGCTGCGCAGCGCGCGCAGAGCGCGGGCCGTCGGACGCACGCGCAGCAGGAGGGTGGAGGGCAGCCGCCCGGCGCGGGCGGCCTGCCCGTAGAAGGCCGGCACCGCGGGACGCGCCCGGCGCCCGTGCCCGGAGGCGCGCCGGCGAGCCGGTCGAGGTCGCACGACGTGAGCCTGGGCCAGGACGGTCCCCTTGCCGAGCCCGCTGAAGGTCAGCAGCAGAACGCCGCCGGGCCGAACCCTGACCGCCGGGAAGGCGAAGGCGGAGCGGGTGAAGGGACGCGGGCACGCGACGCGCAGCGGGCGGATGAGGGCTTCCTGCGCCTCGGCGGCGCCGATGTCCACGACCGGCGGCGCGACCTCGACGACCCCTTCTTTGCAGGTTCCTTCGAAGACGCCGCCGGCGATCCGCGGCTGCCCGTAGTAGTCGCTCTCGAGGCCCGCCGGAACGAGCGCGTTCGAGCCTGCCTCGCGGGTCGGGCTGAGCGCGGTCTCCGCCACGTTCGCGAGCCCGCCCGCGAGTTGCGGGTCCGCGCAGAGGTTGTGGTCGCCTGCGAACGGCGCGGAGCCGCCCGCCACGCAGACGTCGCTGTGGCTGGCCGAGAGCGAGCCTCCGAAGTCGCCGAAGTCCAGTCCTGTGTTCCAGGCCAGGATCGTGTTTGCGAGCGTCAGCGTCGCCGCGGGGCCGCCCGCGACACCCGCGACGCCACCCGCCGGGGAGGAGTTGGCGGTCACGGTCGAGTCCAGCAGCGAGAGCTGTCCGCCGGCTTCGCCGCACCCGATCTCGACTCCCGCTCCGTCCGCGCCCGCCGCCGTGGCGCCCGTGATCGAGTTGCCGTAGATCGCGTCGTCCTCGAGCGTCGCCGAGCCGAGCGCGCCGTGCCCGCAGGTGACCGTCTGGAGCGACTCCAGCGCGCCGACCCCCGACGCGACGCCGAGCCCCGCGCCGCCGCTCGGGTGCAGGCCGACGCTGCCTTCGACCGTGTTCTGGCTGAAGCGGTCGCGGACGCTGAGCAGGCTCGCGCCCTCGAGCCACTCGCCGCCTCCGCCGAAGCGCCCGCCGGTGTAGGAATGGGGGGCGAGGAGGTCTTCGACGCGGTTGCCGGTGAAGACGTTGCCGCTCTGCGCGACGGCCGCCGGCGCCACGCCTTCGGCGCCCAGGAAGAGTCCCCCTCCCGCCGCCTGTTCGGCGTTGCTCGCGCGCAGCAGGTTGCCTTCGAAGACGTCGTCTTCGATCGCGTCCCCGGCTCCGGGGCACATGTCGGCGAGGTAGGCCCCCGCGCCCATCGCCGCCTCCCCGTCGTGGGTGAGGGTGTTGCCGCGGAACACCGAGGACAGCAGCGAGATCGCGGGGCGCCCGCCCGCGCCGGGACAGGCGGGACCGGTCGCCTGCACGAACAGGCCCGCGCCCCACGGTTCGTCGCTCGAGTTGGCGACGAAGCGATCGCCGACTATCGCGACGCGCCCGGCGCGCAACCGGACGGCCCCGGCCGGGGCGGCGTTCTCGAACGTGAGCCCTTCGATCGCGAGGGCGCCGGCTTCGACGGAGATCAGCAGCGCGCCGCTCATGCCGGCGCCGTCGATCCCCGAGTCCGTGCTCGGCGCGCCGCGCAGCGTCAGGTTCGCGCCCGCCGGGATCGCGATGCCGGTTTCGCCCAGCTCGGACTTCCCGCACATGCCGTCGAGGACGATCGTCTGCGTGGCGCTCGCGGCTTCGACGGCGCCGCGCAGGTGGGCGCAGTCGACTTCGAGCGTTCCGGCGCGTGCGGCCTGAGCGGCGAACGGCAGGCCGAGCGCTGCGAGCAGCGCGGCCAGCAGGAGCATCTCGCCTCGGCAACGGCCTCTCTCCGACACCCCGCCCAGGGTAGCCCCGGGCGTCGCCGGGCATGGCCCCTGCCAGGCACGGGCGTCACCTTCTTAACATCTTGGCTGTGACCGACGTGACGGAGCGCCTCCGGGAGTCGTGGCAGCTGGGACCCCTGACGGTCCCCAACCGGGTGCTGCTCGCGCCGCTCGCGGGGATCGGCAACTGGTTCGTGCGGCTGCAGGCGAAGCGCTACGGAGCCGGGATGGCGGTCTCGGAGATGGTCTCCTCGCACGCGATCCACCACCGCAACGAGAAGACCTGCAGCGAGATGCTGAGGATCGACCCGCGCGAGCGTGAGGGCGGGCCGGTGTCGATCCAGCTGTTCGGCGAAGACCCCGCGACGATGCGCTCGGCCGCCGCCTTCGTGGTCGCGGCGGGCGCCGACGCGATCGACATCAACATGGGCTGTCCGGTCCCGAAGGTGCGCAAGACCGGGGCGGGGGCGGAGCTGCTGGCCGATCCCGACCGGGCGGTCGCGGTCGCGCGGGCCACGGTCGAGGGCGCGGCCGAGGGCGGGGCGGAGGTGCCGGTCACGGTCAAGCTGCGCTCGGGGCTGCGCAGCGGCGAGGCGTCCGGCTTCGACCTCGCCCACCGGCTCGTCGCCGAGGCGGGCGTGGCGGCGATCGGCTTCCACCCGCGGTCGGCCGCGGTCCACCACAAAGGCCACCCCGACTACGACCTCGCCGCGCGACTGGTCGCCTCGCTGCCGGCGCCGGTGATCCTGACCGGGGGCCTGGACGACCCGGCGAGCATCGCCGAGGCGCTCGAGCGGACCGGCGCGGCCGCGGTGATGCTCGCCCGGGGCGCGCTCGGCAACCCGTGGCTGTTCTCCCGGCTGCTCGGCGACAGCGACGCCGAGCCGACCCCCGGGCAGGTTCGCGAGGAGCTCGGCTGGACGATCGAGCGGGCGGTCGAGCACCTCGGGGAGCCTCGCGCCACCCGCTACCTGCGCAAGTTCTATCCCTGGTACGTGCCGCGTCTCGGACTCGCCCCGGCGGACGCCAAGCGTCTTCAGGAAGCCCTGCAGACGGCGGAGACGCTGGCGCTCGCCCGGGAGCTGCTCGCGCTCGCCCCGGGGCCTCTCGCGGCCGCCGTCTGAGCGTCCCGGGGGCCGTAGCGCCCTCGCTATACTGCTGCGCTCCCAAGAGCCGCCGTGTCGCTCATCACCCCCGCAGGAAGGGGGTTTTGCGTGTCGGGTCGGGGGCCGCAATCAGCGATCGAGGGTGCCATGCCGAAGGACGTAATCCTCACTCCAGAAGGCCTGCAGAAGCTCAAGGACGAGCTCGAGCTGCTCTCCACCGAGAAGCGGCGCGAGGTCGCCGAGCGGATCAAGGAGGCGCGAGAGTTCGGGGACATCTCCGAGAACTCCGAGTACGACGACGCCAAGAACGAGCAGGCGATGGTCGAGAGCCGCATCGCGCAGCTGCAGGAGAAGCTGCGGATGGCGACGGTCATCGAGGCCAAGGACCTGACGACCGACGTCGTGCAGGTCGGCTCCGTCGTCCACGTCAAGGACGAAAAGACCGGCAAGTCGGTCAAGTACACGATCGTCGGCTCGGCCGAGGCGAAGCCGCTCGAGCACAAGCTCTCCAACGAGTCGCCGGTGGGTCGTGCGCTGCTCGGCCACAAGCGCAACGAGACCGTCGCGGTGAAGGTCCCGCGCGGTCCCGCACGCAAGCTCAAGATCACCAAGATCGACGTCGGCCTCGAGTAGGCTCGCCGCGATGAGCGGACCCGCAGAGGAGTCCCCCGCGGGCGGCGAGGGAGGCGGCTCCTCGGCGGAGGAGAGCGCCCGCCACGGCCTGCAGGAGCTGATCGCCGAACGTCGCGCCAAGTGCGAGCGCCTGCGCGCCGTCGACCCGGGCGCGTTCCCGCACGCCTACCCGGGGGTCGAGCCGGCCGCGACGATCATCGCCGCCTACGAGCACCTGCAGACCGGCGAGGAAACCGAGGAGCGCCATCGCGTCGCGGGCCGGATCGCGGCCCGGCGCGGATCCGGCAAGGCCGCCTTTCTGGACCTCGTCGACCGCAGCGGCAAGATCCAGCTCCACGCCCGCCAGGACGTGCTCGGCGAGGAGCGCTACGCGCTGCTGACCTCGCTGGACCTCGGCGACCTGATCGGCGTCGACGGCAGCGCGATGCGCAGCCGCCACGGCGAGGTCTCGCTGCGCGTCGAGGGCTTCCAGATCCTCGGCAAGGCGCTGCGCCCGCCACCCGACAAGCATCACGGCCTCTCCGACGTCGAGACGCGCTACCGCCACCGCGAGCTCGACCTGATCTCAAGCGTTGAGAGCAGGCAGCTGTTCATCGACCGCGCGCGGATCGTCTCGGCGGTGCGCGGGGCGCTCGACGACGGAGGCTTCATCGAGGTCGAGACGCCGGTCCTTCAGCCGCTCTACGGGGGCGCGATGGCTCGCCCCTTCACGACGCACCACAACGCGCTCGACTCCGACCTCTATCTGCGGATCGCGACCGAGCTCTACCTCAAGCGGCTGATCGTGGGCGGCCTCGAGCGGGTCTACGAGCTCGGCAAGGACTTCCGCAACGAGGGCGTCTCGCACAAGCACAACCCGGAGTTCACGATGGTCGAGTGGTACGAGGCCTACGCGGACTACGAGGGCGCGATGGCGCGCACCGAAGAGGTCGTGCGCGCAGCCGCCGCGGCCGTCCGCTACGAGGGCGAGCTCGACTTCTCGGCGCCCTGGCCGCGGCTCGGCTTCGTCGAGGCGATCCGTGAGGCGACCGGGATCTCGCTCGGCGAGCACCCGACGGCAGAGGGCCTCGCCGCCGAGATCGGCCGGCGCGGCCTGGAGGTCGGGGCGCAGGGAAGGGACGTGCCGTGGTTCGCCCTGGCCGACGACCTGCTCTCCAAGTACGTCGAGCCCGAGCTCGCGCAGCCGACGTTCGTCGTCGACTACCCGAAGGAGCTCTCGCCGCTGGCCCGCGAGCGGCCCGGCGAGCCGGAGATCGTCGAGCGCTTCGAGGCGTTCGCGGCGGGGATGGAGATCGCGAACGGCTTCAGCGAGCTGATCGACCCCGACGAGCAGCGCGCGCGCTTCCTCGCCCAGGACCGGATCGACGCGCAGACCGGCGGCGCGGCCGAGACGATGCCCTACGACGAGGCGTACGTCCAGGCGCTCGAGCAGGGGATGCCCCCGACCGGCGGCGTCGGCCTCGGGATCGACCGGCTGGTCATGCTCCTGACGGGTCGCGAGTCGATCCGCGAGGTCGTGCTGTTTCCCGCTATGCGCGGCCGCTGACGCTCCGCGGGCACGGGCGCTGAAGGGCCGCGGAGCGTATCTGGACGGATGTGCGAGCGCGCCCTCGGATTCTGCGATCAAGCCCCGGCTGTACGGTGCCGATGAGCCCGATGAGGCAGTCGGATCGGTTGGTAGACTGGTTCTCCAGGCGTCATAAGGACCACCAGAAGACCCTATTTGGGGCACCGCCCCGGCAGGAAGGAAGCACAAATGTTCGAGCGGTTCACGGAAAGGGCAAGGCAGGTGGTGGTCCTCGCGCAGGAGGAGGCGCGGACGCTGAAGCACAACTACATCGGGACCGAGCACATCCTGCTCGGCCTGCTCCGCGAGGAGGAGGGCTTGGCCGCCCGTGTGCTGGAGAGCCTCGACATCACCGTCGAGCGGGTGCGCGCGCAGGTCGTGCGGATCGTCGGCTCCGGTGAGGAGGTCACGTCCGGGCAGATCCCCTTCACCCCCCGCGCGAAGAAGGTCCTCGAGCTGGCGCTGCGCGAGGCGCTGAGCCTGGGCCACAACTACATCGGGACCGAGCACATCCTGCTCGGGCTCGTGCGCGAGAACGAGGGCGTCGCCGCCCGCATCCTGCTCGACTTCGACGCGGACTCCGAGAAGATCCGCAACGAGGTCATCCGCATGCTCTCCGGCCCCGGCGGACGCCGCCAGGGCGGCTCGAGCGGCGCGGGCTCGGGCACCGGCGCGGCGACGGGCGAGGGCAAGAAGTCCTCGAAGCTGCTCGACCAGTTCGGACGCAACCTGACGAAGCTGGCCGCCGACGGCAAGCTCGACCCGTGCGTGGGTCGCGAGACCGAGATCGAGCGGATCATGCAGATCCTCTCGCGGCGCACGAAGAACAACCCCGTGCTGGTGGGCGAGCCGGGCGTCGGCAAGACGGCCGTCGTCGAGGGCCTGGCGCAGCGGATCACGAGCTCCGAGGTTCCCGAGCTGCTGAAGAACAAGCAGATCTACACGCTCGACCTGGCCGCGCTCGTGGCGGGCTCGAAGTACCGTGGCGAGTTCGAGGAGCGCCTGAAGAAGGTGATGAAGGAGATCACCCAGCGCGGCGACATCATCCTGTTCATCGACGAGCTCCACAACCTCGTCGGCGCGGGCGCCGCCGAGGGCGCGATCGACGCCGCTTCGATCCTGAAGCCGGCGCTGGCGCGCGGCGAGCTGCAGACGATCGGCGCGACGACGCTCGACGAGTACCGCAAGTACCTCGAGCGCGACTCCGCCCTGGAGCGCCGCTTCCAGCAGATCCGCGTGGACGAGCCGACGATCGACCAGACCGTCGAGATCCTCACCGGCCTGCGCGACCGCTACGAGCAGCACCACAAGGTGCAGATCACCGACGAGGCGCTGCAGGCCGCGGGCGAACTGGCCTCGCGCTACATCTCCGACCGCTTCCTGCCGGACAAGGCGATCGACCTGATCGACGAGGCCGCGTCGCGGATGCGGATCAAGTCGATGACCTCGCCGCCGGCGAACCGCGAGCTAGAGAGCGAAGTCGAGACGACGCGGCGCGAGAAGGAGGCCGCGATCGAGGCCCAGGAGTTCGAGAAGGCGGCGTCGCTGCGCGACAAGGAGCGCAAGCTGACGAACAAGAAACGCGAGCTGGAGCAGGCCTGGGAATCGGGCGAGTCCGGCGAGCGGCCGTCGATCGGCGAGGAGGAGATCGCCGACATCGTCTCGATGTGGACCGGCATCCCCGTCTTCAAGCTGACCGAGGCCGAGACGCAGAAGCTGATGCGGATGGAGGACGAACTGCACAAGCGCGTGATCGGCCAGCACCCGGCGATCGAGGTGATCTCGAAGGCGATCCGGCGCTCGCGCGCGGGCCTGAAGGACCCCAAGCGCCCGACGGGCTCGTTCATCTTCCTCGGCCCGTCCGGCGTGGGCAAGACGGAGCTCGCGCGGACGCTGGCGGAGTTCCTGTTCGGCGACGACGACGCGCTGATCCGCATCGACATGTCCGAGTACATGGAGAAGCACGCCGTCTCGCGGCTGGTCGGCTCGCCCCCGGGCTACATCGGCTACGACGAGGGCGGTCAGCTGACCGAGGCGGTTCGCCGCAAGCCCTACAGCGTGCTGCTGCTCGACGAGATCGAGAAGGCCCACCCGGACGTCTTCAACATCCTGCTGCAGATCCTCGAGGACGGCCGGCTGACCGACGCGCAGGGGCGGACGGTCGACTTCCGGCACGCGATCGTGATCATGACGTCGAACATCGGCGCGTCGGAGATCGCGCGCAACACGCCGCTCGGCTTTGCCGTCTCAGACGACGAGACGGGGATCACCTACGACGACATGAAGAACCGGATCATGGGCGAGCTGAAGAAAGTCTTCCGCCCGGAGTTCCTCAACCGCATCGACGACGTGATCGTCTTCCACAAGCTGCAGAAGGAGGAGATCAAGCAGATCGTCGAGCTGCTGCTGCTGAGGATCCGCGAGTCGATGGCCGAACGCGAGCTGCAGCTCGAGCTGACCGAGCCCGCCAAGGACCTGCTGGTCGAAAAGGGCTGGGACCCCGCGATGGGCGCGCGCCCGCTGCGCCGGGCGATCCAGCGCTACATCGAGGACCCGCTGGCCGACTTCGTGCTGCGCGAGCAGCTCACGCCCGGGGCGACCGTCGTGGTCGACCCGGACGAGGCGGCCGAGGGCGAGGTCAAACTCTCGATCGTGCAGCCCAAGAAGCAGAAGACGCCGGTCGGCGTGGGCGCCGAGGGAGGCTCCGACAGCGAGGAGCTGACCGAGGGCGACGCGCCCGCGGACGCTCCGCCGGACGAGTCTTAGATACGCACCCACTCGGTGCCGCCGAGTGCGGCACCGTTGGTGCCGCTAAGTCGAGATCGCGCTGGGCTGGAGGGCCGACGGCAAGTCTGCGACGGCCGTGTAGACATGCTGTCGGCCTTGCTTCGCGCGCACCAGCAGTCCCCGCTCGACGAGACCGTTGAGGTCCGCCCGTGCGGTCTCCCCGGTCACGCTGTGACTGCTTGCATGCGAGACGTGGGTGTAGACGTTGTCGGGATGACGTACGGCGTCGCTGAGGAGCGCCAACTGCCGATGATTCAGATCACCGGCGTCGCGCATGAATCGCTCCACCTCGCGCACTTCGCGCACCTTCCGGTCCAGATAGCGCTGCAGTCCGTCGATCGCACGGCGGATGACGTGGAGATGATGGAGGAGGAAGTACGTCAAATCTCCTGCATCCGTCTCGGTGAGGAGAAAGGCGCGGCTGTACTTGGCGGGCGCCTCGCGGAAGATCTTCGAGATGGAGAGGTACTCGACGAGCCAGTATCCCCGCGTCCTCATGTACCAGTAGAACAACGCGCGCGCAGTTCGTCCGTTTCCGTCGAGGAACGGATGGTCGTACGCAAGCCAGAAATGGAGCACGATGGCTCGGACCACCGGATGGATGAACGGGTCGGCGTCGTCACTTGGAGCGTTCGCGAAGACACACATGGCGTCGAGCCGGCTGGGCAGGTCTGACGCAGGGGGTGGCACATGGATCGTCTCGCCGGTCGTCCCGTCGAGGACCACTACTCGCTCTTCGTCCGGCGTCTGGAGCCGTCCCGCCGCTGTCGGGTCGTCGAGCGTCCCCTCGGTGAGAATGCGTTGAAGGGTCATGACCAGCTCGGGAGTGAGCTGGTCTCCCATGCCGTCGCGCATGAACTCGAGGGCGCGATAGTTGTTGAGGATCATCAGCTCGCTTCGATCTCGAGGAGCGCGTCCTGATCGGAGCATGTCCTTGGCCGCGCGGCGCGATGTGGTCGCACCCTCGAGCTGGCTCGAACGAATGGCCTCCTCCATGACCGAGTTCACGAGGTAGTGACGACGGGCCTGGGCGTCGGTCGTCACAGCCTCAGCCATCGCGATCTCGCCCGAGGTGTGCTGATCGACGAAATGCAGCAGCCGTTGAACGCTGCTCGGGCTGCTGTATGTGAAGCAGTTCCCGGACGTGTCGTCGAACGGCAGCCGGATCGAGCCCGCGGCGCGGCTCAGCTTGAGCGCCATCCACCATTCCTCGCGGGAGAGATCCCCCGGCGGTTCAAGGTGGCGCAGCTTGTCCCAGTGTGGGTATTCCAGCTTGCTGTCGGCCCCCGTAGTCGCTATCGCGCGCACGACCCGCTCCGCGCCTATCTCGCGGAACGTCTTCAAGTACTCGGGCGGGCTCGAAACGTGCATCTGCAAGCTAACTCCAAATTTGATTTGGACTTGGCATAGCTTAGCACCTAACTCCAAAGCCAAAGCCATTTTTGGAGTTCGCTTGGCGTCCCCTCGCACCCGTAGCCTGGGTCCATGCCCCGCAAGTCCGTCCACGTCTGCTCGGAGTGCGGAGGCCAGGAGGCCAAGTGGCACGGGCAGTGCCCGACGTGCGGCAGCTGGAACACGCTCGTCGAGGAGCTGCTCGCGCAGGAGAGCGCGCCCGGCGCGCGTCGCCTGCGGGCGGTCGGGGGCCTTGCCGACGGTAACGCGCCGAAGCGGCTGCGCGACGTCGGCTCGGCGCCCGTGGAGCGGATGTCGACGGGGATCGGCGAGCTCGACCGGGTGCTCGGGGGCGGCCTCGTCCCCGGTTCGCTGACGCTGCTCGGGGGCTCGCCCGGGATCGGCAAGTCGACGCTCACGAACATGGTCCTCGGCCACCTCGCCGGCGAGGGGCACGTGACGCTCTACGTCAGCGGCGAGGAGTCGGCCGAGCAGGTGCGGCTCCGCGCTGAGCGGCTCGCGGGCGATCCGTCGGTCGGGGGGACGCCGCGGGCGCTCGACGTCCCGATCCTCGCCGAGACCGAACTGGAGTCGGTGCTCGCGACGCTCGCCGCGCAGAAGCCCGCGGCGTGCGTGATCGACTCGGTGCAGACGCTGCGCTCGGCCGAGCTGTCGGGGGCGCCCGGCTCCGTCGGCCAGGTCCGCGAGGTGGCGGCCCGGATCATGGAGCTTGCGAAGCAGCAGGGGACCGCCGTGATCCTCGTCGGGCACGTCACCAAGGACGGCGGGCTGGCCGGGCCGCGGGTGCTCGAGCACCTCGTCGACTGCGTCCTGCAGTTCGAGGGCGAGCGCGAGCGGCCCTACCGGGAGCTGCGAGCGCTGAAGAACCGCTTCGGCTCGACCAACGAGGCCGGCCTGTTCGAGATGCGCCAGGGGGGGCTCGTCGAGGTGCTCGACGCCTCCGCGCGGTTCGTCGCGGAGGCGACGCGGGCGCCCGGCAGCGTCGTGCTCGCGACGATGGAGGGATCGCGGCCGCTGCTGGTGGAGGTGCAGGCGCTCGTCGCGCGCTCGGAGCTCGAGCAGCCGCGGCGGGTCGTCTCGGGGTTGGACCGCAACCGCGTCGCGCTCGTGCTCGCGATCCTCGGCCGTCACGGGGGCGTCGGCACCGGCGCCTGCGACGTGTTCGTCAACGTCGTCGGAGGAGTGCGCGTCGACGAGCCCGGCTGCGATCTGGCGGTCGCCCTCGCGGTCGCCTCCGCGGCGCGCGGAGTGTCGCTCTCCGGCAGTCCGCGGGCGTGCTTCGGGGAGCTCGGGCTGACCGGCGAGCTGCGCTGGGTGGGGCACCCCGAGCGGCGGCTGCAGGAGGCCGCCCGGCACGGTCTCGGGGAGGTCGTCGCGCCGCCCGACAGCGGCGCCGGCTCACGCGGGGCGCAGAGCCTCCGTGAGGCGCTCGCGATCGCCCTGCCGGGGGGTCGCCAGAGGCGCGGGGAGAGCTCGATCGTCGCTTCTCGCTCGGCTGTGGCGGAGGAGTCCTCGCTGGGCGCCGTCTGAGGTCCGACAAAGCGCTGACGAGAAGCTGAAAGTTCGCTAAATGCCCTAGAATTGGGGGTCGTGGCACCTCGGTCCGGTGAAGATGCAGATAACGCGATAAGGCCGGATCCGGGATTGATGAGGGCGCTGGAGATGATCGCGCCTGGAACTGCGCTCCGCGAGGGGATCGAGAGCATCCTGCACGCGCGCACCGGCGGGCTGATCGCGATCGGCGAGCCCGAGGATCTCGGCTTCCTCTTCTCGGGCGGGATCAAGCTCGACATCGACTACTCGCCCGCCTTCCTCTACCAGGTGGCGAAGATGGACGGGGCGATCATCCTCAACGCGAACGCCACGAAGATCTCGATGGCGAACGTCCAGCTGATGCCCGACCCGACGATCCTCTCGCACGAGACGGGCACCCGCCACCGCACCGCCGAGCGCGTCTCCAAGCAGACCGACGCGCTCGTGATCGCGATCTCCCAGCGCCGCGAGGTCGTCTCGGTCTACGTGGACGGGGTCAAGTACATCCTCGAGGACATCCCGATCGTGCTCGCGAAGGGCAACCAGGCGCTCGCGACGCTCGAGAAGTTCCGCACGCGCCTGGACCAGGTCTCCACGCGCCTGACCGCGCTCGAGTTCGAGGGGGCGACGACGCTGCACGACGTGCTCACGGTGCTGCAGCGCTCGGAGCTCGTCACCCGCATGGCCGTCGAGATCGAGCGCTACATCGTCGAGCTCGGCAGCGAGGGCCGGCTGATCGAGATGCAGCTCGAGGAGACGATGGTCGGGGCCGCAGCCGAGAAGGCGTCGCTCGTCCGCGACTACATCTGCGACTACTCCGATGAGGCCTTCGCGGCCGCTCTCGACGAGATCGGCCGCCTGACCCACCAGGACCTGCTCGACTTCGGTCGGCTCGCCGAGCTGCTCGGCTACGACCGCAAGCTCAACACGCTCGATCACCCGGTCTCCCCGCGGGGCTACCGGGTGCTCGGCCGGATCCCAAGGCTTCCGAAGCTCGTCGTCACCCAGATCGTCGCCGAGTTCGGCGGCCTCGACGAGCTGCTGGCGGCGACCGACTCGGAGCTCGAGGCGGTCGAGGGCGTGGGCGAGATCCGCGCCAAGGACATCCGCGAGGGCCTGCGCAGGCTGCAGGAGCTCAACCTCGTGGACCGCTACCTGCAGACTTGAAACAAGGGCCGGTCCCCCCGGGCCGGCCGGAACCAAGGAGGACACCATTCCGGCACAAGCAACCGAAGAAGCGATTCTCACCGAGGAGCTCGAGGTCACCCGCGTCGTCGAGCACATCGAGTTCGAACTGGGCGACCACGTCGTCTACCCGCATCACGGCGCCGGCAAGGTGCTCAAGAAGGAGGAGATGGAGATCCTCGGCGAACGCCGCGAGTACCTCACGATCAAGATCCTCCACAACGACATGACCGTCCGCGTGCCGACCGAGAACGCGGCGCTGGCGGGCCTGCGCAGGGTCATCGACGAGGAAACCGTCAAGAAGGTCCTCGACGTCCTTCAGGACGAGGTCTCCGAGATGCCCAAGAACTGGAACCGCCGCTTCAAGCACAACCGCGACAAGATCAAGACCGGCGACATCTACGAGCTGGCCGAGGTCGTGCGCAACCTCTCCCTGAGGGAGAGCGAGAAGGGCCTCTCCACGGGCGAGAAGCAGATGTTCACCCGTACCAAGAAGATCCTCGCCTCCGAGCTCATGTACGCGCTCGACAAGGACGAGGAAGAGGCCGAGAACTACCTCGACGAGCTGCTCGCCGACTCGGCCAACTCCCAGATGGCCGTAGCGGGGAAGTAGGCAGGCTCTCGCGCACGCGGCAGCGCCGGGCGATCCTCGGTGTGCCGCGTGCGAGACAGCCCGAGCGCCGATGGCCGTCGCGCTGATCGTCGCCGCCGGCAGCGGCGAGCGCCTCGGAGCGGGACGGCCCAAGGCCTGGGTCGAGCTGGCGGGCCGGCCGATGCTCGCCTTCAGCCTCGCCGCGCTCGCGGCCGCGCCCGCGGTCGAGCGGATCGTGGTCGCGACCCCGCCCAGCATGACCGGGGCGGTCGAGCAGCTCGCCGCGGCGGCGGGGGTGCGGGTCGCGGCCGTCGAGGGCGGCGGCTCGCGCTCTGAGTCGGTCCGCCGCGCTCTCGCCGCCGGCGAGGGAGACCCGGTGCTCGTCCACGACGCCGCCAGGCCGCTCCTGACGGGCGCGATCGCCGAGAGCGTGATCGACGCGCTGCTGGCCGACCCCGAGGCCGACGCCGCGATCGCCGCCGCGCCGGTCACGGACACGATCAAGCGAGCGGGGCGCGACGGGGGCGCGGTGCGCGAGACGCTCGACCGCGGCGAGCTGTGGTCGATCCAGACGCCCCAGGTCTTCCGCCGGGCCGCGCTCGAACGGGCGCTCGAGGTCGACGAGGCGACCCTCGCGGCGGCGACCGACGACGCCTCTCTGGTCGAGCGTTCGGGGGGCCGGGTGATCGTCGTGCCGAGCCCGCCGGAGAACCTCAAGGTGACGACGCCGTTCGACCTGCGGATCGCCTCGCTCCTGCTCGCCGAGCGTGAAGCCGGACCGCGTCGCGATCCTGCTTGAATCGCTCACCCGGGATGCTGACCGACTACCACCTGCACCTGCGCCCCGACGACGCCGCGGCGACCCCCGAGCGCTACTTCACCTCCGCGAACGCCGAGGTCTACCGCGAGGCGGCGGACGCCCGCGGCATCTCCGAGCTCGGCGTCTCCGAGCACATCTACCGCTTCCGCCAGGCGCTGGAGATCTGGCGCCATCCCTTCTGGGAAGACTTCGCCCACGACGACCTCGACGACTACTGCCGCTTCGTGCGCGAGGAGACCGACCTGCGGCTCGGGATCGAGATGGACTTCGTAGCCGGCGCCGAGGACCGCACCGCGGCGCTGCTCGACGCGCGCGACCTCGACTACGTCGTCGGCTCGGTCCACTTCATCTCCGAATCGGAGGGAGCGGTCGACATGGAGCCGTTCACCGCCTGGGACCCGAAGGACCCGCGCCGCTCGCCCGAGAGGGTGTGGGGACGCTACTTCGAGGCGGTCGCGGCCAGCGCCCGCAGCGGCCTGTTCGACATCATCGCCCACCCGGATCTCGTGAAGTACTGGGGGCCCGCCCACCCCGAGAGGGTTCCCACGCGGGATCTGAGGTACTTCTACGAGCCGACCGTCGAAGCGCTCGCCGAATCCGACGTCGCCGTGGAGCTCTCGACGGCGGGGCTGCGCAAGCCGGTCGGCGAGATGTACCCGGCGCGGGCGTTCCTGGCGATGTGCGCCGAAGCCCGCGTGCCGGTCGCGCTCTCGAGCGACGCGCACCGGCCCGAGGACGTCGGCGCCGGCTACGAGCAGGCGCTCGAGCTGCTCGCCGACCTCGGCATCGGCGAGCTCGCCGTCTTCGAGCGCCGGGTGCGCAGCGTCGAGCCCGTCGGCTCGCTCCCGGAGGGGGAGCAGGAGTGACCCGCACCGGCCTCGGGTATGACTCCCACCGGCTCGCCGAGGGCCGCCGGCTGATCCTCGGCGGCGTGCTGATACCCCACGAGCGGGGGCTCGCCGGGCACTCCGACGCGGACGTCCTCACGCACGCGGTGATCGACGCCCTGCTCGGGGCGGCGGGCCTCGAGGACATCGGCCACCACTTCCCCGACACCGACGAGCGCTGGAAGGACGCCGACTCGATCGCCCTGCTCGGCCGGGTGATGTCGATGGTCCAGCGCCGCCGGCTGCGGCTCGTCAACGTCGACTCGACCGTCGTGATCGAGAAGCCGAAGCTCGCGCCGCACCGCGAGAAGATCCGCGCGAGCCTCGCCGGAGCGCTCGGCGTCCAGCCCGAGTACGTCAACGTCAAGGCGACGACCGGCGAGGGGATCGGCTTCGTCGGCCGCGGCGAGGGCGTCGCGGCGTTCGCCGTGGCGACGCTCGAACTGGTGAGCTGACCGGCGAGAGACACGGAGCGGCAACGCTCCAGGCACGCGCCGAAGCGGTATCCAGCCGCTAGGGTTGCCCGGCGATGCGAGAGATCCTGCTCCACGACACGCCCGAGGGGGGCCTCGCGCGGCTCGCGACGCCGACCGAGAAAGCCGATCTGCGGATCTACGCCTGCGGGCCGACCGTCTACAGCCGCATCCACATCGGCAACGCCAGGCCGTTCGTCGTCTTCAGCCTGCTCGCCCGCTTCCTGCGCCACGAGGGCTACGGGGTCGAGCTGGCGATCAACATCACCGACGTCAACGACAAGATCTACGACGCGGCGCGAGCGCAGGGCATCGGGAGCGAGCGGCTGGCGGCGGAGATGAGCGACGCGTACATCGCGGACACCGGCGCGCTCGGCCTCGGCCGCCCCGACCACGAGCCGAAGGCCTCGGAGACGATCGGGCCGATCGTCGAGTACATCCGAACGCTGATCGACGGCGGCCACGCCTACGCGGCCGATGGCGACGTCTACTTCCGCGTCCGCTCCGATCGGAGCTACGGCCGTCTCTCGCACCGCAGCGTCGACGACATGGATCAGGGCGAGGGGGTGGAGGGAGCGGACCGCAAGGAGGACCCGCTCGACTTCGCGCTCTGGAAGGCCCGCAAGGAGGGCGAGGACGCGGCCTGGCCCTCGCCCTGGGGCGAGGGCCGTCCCGGCTGGCACATCGAGTGCTCGGCGATGGCCGAGGACGAGCGCCACCAGGGAGTGGACATCCACGGCGGGGGCCTCGACCTGCTCTTCCCCCACCACGAGAACGAGGCCTCCCAGACGCGCAGCGCGCGCGGGAGCGAGCTCGCGACGATCTGGATGCACAACGGGATGATCCAGTTCACCGGCGAGAAGATGGCGAAGTCGGTCGGCAACATCGCGCCGCTGCACGAGGTGCTGGACCAGTACGGCGCGGAGGCGGTCGTGATGTTCCTGATCTCCGGCCACTACCGCCAGCCGCTCGCGTTCTCGGAGTCGGCGATGCAGCAGGCGCAGGCGAACGTCGCGCGGATCCGCGAGGCGGGGCGGAGGCTCCTCGCCGAGGCCGACTCGCCCACCGAGCTCGAGCGGGTGCGGGACCGCTTCTTCGACGCTCTCGCGCGCGACTTCAACACGGCCGAGGCTCTCGCTGTCCTCAACGAGTGGCTCCGCGAGGCCAACAGCCCGATGTGGGACGCCGTCGGTGACTCCCACCTCCGCGAGATGCTCGGCGTGATCGGCCTCGAGTCGCTGCTCGCGCCCGCCGCGCAGGCGCCCGCCGAGGTGATCGCGCTCGCCGAACAGCGCGACCGGGCGCGAGCCGAGCGCGACTTCGCCGCGGCCGACGAGCTGCGCGGGAAGATCGCGTCGCTGGGCTGGGAGGTCCGCGACGGCGCGCAGGGCTTCGAGCTGCTGCCGCTGTGATCGTCTACGGGCGCAACCCCGTACGGGAGGCGTTGCAGGGCCGTCGCCGCCACGCCGTCACTGAGATCTGGGCGAGCGGGGGTGCGGCCAAGGAGCCCTGGCTGGCCGGCCTTCCGGTCCGGGCCGCGAGCGCCGAGGAGATCGAGGCTCGCTGCGGCTCGGGCGCCCACCAGGGTATCTGCGCGGACGCCGGGCCCTACCCGTACGCCGGGGCCGCCGAGCTGCTGGCCCTCGACGCACCGCTGCTCATGGCCCTCGACCAGGTTCAGGACCCGCAGAACCTGGGGTCGATCTGTCGCACCGCCGAGTGCGCGGGCGCCGCGGGCGTCGTGATCCCGGAGCGCCGCTCCGCCGAGGTGACGCCCGCCGTCTGCAAGGCGTCCGCGGGCGCCGTCGAGCATCTGCGGGTCGCCCGCGTGCGGAACCTCGCCGACTTCCTCGGCGAGGCCGCCGGCGCGGGCTTCTGGTCCTACGGGGCGAGCGCCGAGGGGGACGGCCGTCGCGAGCCGGTGCCCTATGACCGGCCCGACTACGCGGGCTCGGGCGTCGTGCTCGTGCTCGGCAGCGAGGGGTCGGGCCTTCGGCCTCGCGTGGCCGCCTCGTGCGACGAGCTGATCGCGCTACCGCTGCGCGGGAGGATCGGCTCGCTCGGCGTGGCCGCCGCGGCCGCCGCGCTCGTGTACGAGATCTTGCAGAAAAGGGTTGACAGCTCTTCATAACTGTGCGAGTGTCCCGCCCATAACGCTTGACCTGAGGTTGAGAAACCTTGGGAACTGAATAGCTTTGGCGCCAGGGGAGGAGTGCGCCACTGAGCAAACACCCGCGCCACCAGGGAGGTGGTCGCAGAAAGGATGGCCTGCTCGTGGCACGTATCTCCCATAACCCGAACTCTGAACCTAAGGTTGAGGATGTCTTCCTGATCGCGTTGGCGAAGCAGGGGGACCGCAACGCCTACGACCGCCTCGTCCGCCGCTACCACGGATTCGTGCGGCTGAAGGCGTCCTCCTACTTCCTCGCCGGGGGCGACTCCGACGACCTGATCCAAGAGGGTCTCGTCGGGCTCTACAAGGCGATCCGTGACTTTCGGACCGATCGCGAGTCGAGCTTCCGCAACTTCGCCGAGCTCTGCATCACGCGTCAGATCATCACGGCGGTCAAGACGGCGACGCGCAACAAGCACACGCCGCTGAACCAGTACGTCTCGTTCTCCTCGACGCCCGCCGGCGCGGGCGACGACGTCCCGACACTCGACCAGATGCTGCCGGGCCCGACGGTCCACGACCCGGTCAACCAGGTGATCTCATCCGAGGAGCTCCGCTCACTCGTCGGCTGCCTCTCCACGGCGCTCTCCGAGCTCGAGAGCCGTGTGCTCTCGCTGTACCTCGACGGCTACTCCTACGAGCAGGTCGGCGAGCGCCTCTCCTGCGACACCAAGACGGTCGACAACGCCCTCCAGCGCGTCAAGCGCAAGGTCGGCGCGCACCTCGACTCGAGGGCGGTCGCGGCCTAGCCTCGCCGATCGCGGCCGCCGCAGTCCTCGCGGCGGCCTCGACGGAGCGCCGCAGCCCGCCCGCGCTCCTAGCCGCCGGGCTGCTCCGGCGGCTCCATCCCGGGCAGCTTCCTGCGATAGCGGGGCGCCAGCGACTCGTGACCGTGGGCGATCGGAGCGCCGCCGCGCTTGCGCCGGTAGTAGGCCTGCGGCGCGAAGTGGTCGCCGTGGTTGATCGCGGCGATCAGCGCGTAGAGAACGAGCGCGAGCGCGACGATCAGCAGCAGGAAGAGCGACACGCCCTCATCTTCGCACCGGCGCCGCCCGCATGTCCGGCAAGTTCGACCGAGGCGCGTGCCGCTCGTCACAGACGGGCCCGGCTGGGACCCCTACGATCCACTCGGTGGCAGCGCTCTTGCGCGGCCGGGGAGGGACACCGAAACCCGAACCAGAAGGGGAGGCAGATGGATACCTACGTGATCATGCGCCGCGGAGCGTGGGGCTCGCCGGAGGAGCTCGAGCAGGTCGCGGCCCGCTCGAAACAGATCGGCGACGACGAGATGTCCGAGGACATCCGCTGGATCCGCAGCTACGTCATCAACGAGCCCGACGGCAGGCTCGGCACGGCGTGCATCTATGAGGCTTCGAGCCCCGAGGCGATCCGTGAGCACGCCCAGCGCGTCGGGATGCCGGCCGACGAGGTGATCCCGGTCGCCGACACGGTGATCGTGCGCCCCGATCCCGGGGCCTGAGGGCGGACCGCCGGCGCTCGCCGGCCGGACCGCGAACGCGTGCGGCCGCCCCTTTCGAGGCGGCCGCGGCGCGTTTCATCGAGGGATGCGCCCGTTCCGGCGCGTCGCCTCCTAGACCTGGCCCTGCGGAGGCATCCCGCCGTTGGCCGGAGCCTCGGGCGGCACTTTGGCCGAGGGGATCGGCGTGACCGTCGTCGGGAACGTCGCGCTGGCCGTCCCGCCGTTTTCGGAGTCGCCCGGGATCTTCACCCGTAGCACGTAGCTGCCGGGGGCGAAGAAGGTCCGCGTGATCGAGTAGGTCCCGTCCGCGAGGACGGTGCCGACGGCGACGACGTGGAAGTTGCCGTTGCCGGCGTTCTGCTTCTCCAGGTAGATCGCGTGGCCGGCCTTGGCCGGGGTGACCGTGCCGCTCAGCGTGATCGGCTGGCCCGACATCACCGACGTGGCCGAGGGGGCCGCGGTGAGGATGTATTTGACGCCCTCGTACAGGACAGCCGAGCTGCGGCCGCCGCCCGTGACGCGGTAGAAGGTGCTCACGCCCGGGGACTGCGGCGCGAACGCGTACTTGCCGCTCGAGTCGGTCGTCGTGGTCGTCACGGGCAGGAACTTGCCGCCCGCGACGCGCCCCAGCAGGGTGACGGTCGTGTTCGGCTCGCCGGCCACCGTGCCGCCGATCACCGTCGAGCCGCCGAAGGCCAGCGGGTCGGTCGAGCTTTCGATCGTCAGCGACGGGTTCTGGGCCTGGGAGATCACGTAGCTGAGCACGTTGGACGGGCTCGCGATGTTGCGGTGGTTGGAGCGC
>Ga0134125_10001688_pt1 | contig 26900 bp, 21 predicted proteins | sample KB31751_FD_96464 | JGI IMG/M metagenome (GOLD analysis project Ga0134125, IMG submission 96464) | Terrestrial soil microbial communities with excess Nitrogen fertilizer from Kellogg Biological Station, Michigan, USA - KB3-175-1 | ecosystem: Environmental > Terrestrial > Soil > Unclassified ...
CTCGGTGGATGCAGCATCATTAAGAAAAAGCACACGCCCTTGACCAAGACCTTGCCGATCGGCCTTGCCGACAGCTACGCCTCGATGCGATTGGAAGTTGCCTCGGCCTATACGCTCATCTTTTTCATCATGATCATCCCGCTCCTGGTAGCGATGCAGCGCTTCGCGGATAGGGGGCAGGTGAAATGAGCGGCGGCGGGCATGGCGCGGCCGTGCACATCGAACATTGCGGCAAGACCTTTGCGGACGGCACGCGCGCGCTTGAGCCGGCGACGCTCGCGATCGCGCGAGGCGAAACGCTGGTGCTGCTGGGTCCGTCCGGCTGCGGCAAGACCACCATGCTGCGGATCATCGCCGGGCTCGAACTCCCCGATCCTGGCGGCAAGGTGTTGTTCGACGGCAAGGACATGACCTCGGTGCCGATCGAACGGCGCAACGTCGGCATGGTGTTTCAATCTTACGCCTTGTTTCCGAACATGACGATTGCGGAGAACATCGGCTACGGCTTGAAAATCCGCGGCATGGCGAAGCCGGACCGCGCGGCGCGCGTCGCCGAACTGGTCGCTCTGACCGGCATCGCCGGCCTCGAAAATCGCCGCGTCGATCAGCTTTCCGGCGGGCAGCGCCAACGGGTCGCGTTAGCGCGCGCGGTCGCAATCCGCCCTCGCATCCTGCTGCTCGATGAACCGCTGACAGCGCTGGACGCAGCGCTTCGTGAGCGATTGCGCGGTGAGCTCAATCGCCTGTTGCGTGCGCTTGGCATCACCGCGATCTATGTGACGCACGATCAGGCGGAAGCCATGGAGCTCGGGGATCGCATCGTGGTGATGCGCAAGGGCGCCATCGCCCAAATCGGTTCGCCGCGCGAGATCTATTTCGCGCCGCAGAATCGCTTCGTCGCTGAATTCATAGGTGCGGCGAACATTGTCGAAACGACCGTCGAGGACGGCCGGCTCGTGCTGCCGGGTGGGCGCTTGTCGATCAATGGCGCGAATAACCTCGCGCAGGCGGTCGCGATGATCCGTCCCGAGACCATCGGGATCGTTGCTCCCGGCAACGTGCCTCTTTCGGGTATGATCGACAGCGTCAGCTTTGTCGGCGACCGTCAACGCCTGGTCGTCAGCGGAGCAGCCCATAAGCCGCTGACAGTCGATGCGCCAAATACGATCGATGCCAAAGCGGGCGAGCGGGTCGGGCTCCTGATCGCACCCGAGGCCGTGCGCCTCTTACCGCCCGAGACCTGAGAAACCCATGTCATCGAAGCCCCTCCTCATCGCGCAGATTTCCGACCTGCACATCAAGGCGCCGGCCTCGCTCGCCTATGGCCGGGTCGACACGGCGAAGGCGCTTGAGCGGTGCGTCGCGACGCTCAATGCGTTCGACCCGGCGCCTGATTTCGTGGTGATTTCGGGTGATCTCGCGGACACGCCAACGGCGCCAGAATACGAGCATTTGCAGCGCTTGTTGCTGCCTTTGAGGCTGCCGTTTGCCGCGATTCCCGGCAATCACGATTCGCGCGAGCTGATGCGCGCAGCATTTCCGCAAACTCACTGTGCGCATGCCTCCGGACCGCTCGACCAGAAGCTCGAGCTCGGCGCGCTTGACCTTGTGCTCATGGACTCAAGCGTGCCGGGTGCTCCGCATGGCGAGTTGGACGCGACGACCCTGCGATGGCTCGACGCGACATTGGCTTCGTCGCGAGATCGCCCGGCGCTGCTGTTCCTGCATCACCCGCCGTTCATCGCGGGGATCTGGCATATGGATCGGCAAAATCTGCGTAATGCGGACGAATTGGCCACGATCGTCCGGCGCCATCCGCGCATCAGGCACATTGCCTGCGGCCATGTGCATCGGGCGACCTTGACCCTATTCGAAGGCCGGTCCTGCACGATCTGTCCGGCACCCAATCATGCCGTCGATCTCGATCTTGCCCAATTGCGCGAGCCCTCATTCAAGGTCGAGCCGGCGGCCCTGCATCTCCATACCTGGTTTCCAGGCGAGGGCTTCGGCAACCTGGTGACTCACCAAGTGCCGATCGGAGAGTTTGACGGGCCGCATCCGTTCTTTGGACCGGACGGGAAGCTGCTGTAATCGCTCAGCCCGCGCTTTCGCCAAACCCTCGTCCTCCGGCTAGTCTAGTGCAGATACATGCCGGACGCGGCGTCGAGCCAGCACAAATTGTCGTGCACCTTTTTCACGCCCTCGACATTCTCGGCCGCAACGATGGCAGCTTCGCGCGCACGCTCCTCGGTGATGACGCCACTCAAGTGAACGATGCCATCCTTTACGATCACGCCGAGCCCGAACGGGCACCAGTCGTTCTTCTCCATCGCTGTAATGATGCGATCGCGGATGTGATCGTCGTCGGCGGTCGGGTCGGGAACTTCCCGGGCGAGGCTGGCCACCGCCTGCAGCAGGTTGGCACGCGATACGATACCGACCACTTTGCCGTCGCGAACGACCGGCAGCCGCTTGACGTTGTTGCGCTCCATCAGCTCGACGATCTCGGCGAGCGCTGCATCTTCGGTGATGGTCAGAGGCGATTTGGTCATCACATCGGAGATCTTGCGCCCGTGCTCCTGCACGAAATCGGAGGCGGATCGACCGGGCCCCAGAATGAAACGCAGCCAGCGGCCACGCTTGCGTTGCGTGCCGATTTCGCTGCGGCGAATGAAATCCCCTTCCGACACGATACCGACGAGCTTGCCGGTGTTGTCCACCACCGGAAGCCCGCTGACATGCTTTTGCAGCATGAGGTTGGCCGCATCGATGATCGTCGCGTCGGGAGCGACCGTGATGACAGGCTTGGCCATAATCTGATGGGCGCGCATAGGGGACCCCGTTGGTTCAAGATTGCTCTGATGTAAAAACAATACCTCGCTAGCGGTAGGGTGATTTGATCCGGCTCAACCCGGACCGGCATTTGGCGACTTGATGCGGCTCAATATACGGTGCTTTGTGCGGCGCCGCATTATGCCCCGGCGATGCGGTTTTTGCACGCCATCAACGTCGACTCGGCCGTTCCGGAGGCATCGACAATCGTCCAATCGAGTTTTCCGATATCATACTGCTCCTGGAGCCGGGCAACTTCCGCGGTCGCGTCGGAGGCGTCAGCCAAGCGTTGCGCAACCCTGGTTTGGCGCGTTTTGAGGTCAGCGACCAGAAACAGGCCGAGGAAACGGATGTTCGATCCGCGCGCCACGTCCTGGATTGCTGCGCGCTCCCCCTCGCGGGCAAATACCGCGTCGGCGATCGCGGAATGTCCTTGCGAAACGACGCGACCGGCGCGCTCGGCGAGCATCTCATAGACCTCGTGGCCGATTTCCGTCCCATAGGCGCTGTCCGGTAGCTTTTCCGTTTTGCCGACCCCGAACAGCTGCTTGCGCAGCACGTCGCTGCGCAACACTACCGCGCCCGGCTCCGGCAGGATATCGTGGGACAACGTGCGCGCCAGGAGCGACTTGCCCGTTCCGGACAGTCCGCCGACGGCGATTAGCATCGGCGGAGGTGGATCGATCAATCGTTTCGCCAGATCGAAATAGGCGCGCGCGTCCTCCGCGACTGCTACCGTGCCGGAACCGGCGCGATTGATCCGCACCGCGAGCACGTGCGCGCGGATAACGGCGCGCACCGACATGAAAAGGGGAAGCACCGACAGCGCGTCGAGATTTTCGAGCGGCGTGACGGCGAGGTAGCGGTTGAGAAGCGCGTTCGCGGCTTCCCGCCTGCCGTAGCGAAGCAGGTCCATCAACGCGAATGCAAGATCATACAGCACGTCGATCGAGGCGATCTTTTCGTCGAATTCAATGGCGTCGAACAGCACGGGCTTTCGTTCGATCACGACAATATTGCCCAGATGCAGATCTCCGTGACAGCGCCGGACAAAACCCGCTTTGCCGCGCTGCTCCAGCAAGTCACGCACGGAGGAAAATGCCGCATGGGAGGCGTTTGCGAGCCGTTCGACGTCGTCGGCCGAAAAAAGCGCGGCGGCGCGCAAGGCCGTCGTATTATCGTCGATGATCTTGGGGATAGATTGCAGCCAGGCCTCCGCAGGCACCTGAGGTGCCGACAGATGGGACGCGGCGACGGCATCGGCTACGCTGTCTACAAGACCGCGGTCGAGCGCGCCGGCGCGCGCGAGATGATCAACGGTTTGGCGTTCGTCGAACCGGGCCATTTCGATGGCATATTCGACCGGCGTGCCGCCTTCGTCGACGCTCAGCGATCCATCAGACTTTTGCGTGATCGGTACGACGCGGCGATAGATTTGCGGCGCGAAGCGCCGGTTGATCTTCAATTCTTCGTCGCAGGCGGCCTTTCGCTTCTCGAGTGTGGAATAGTCCAGAAAAGGAAAGCGGACGGCCCGCTTGACCTTGAGCGCGCGATTGCCTTCCAGAAACACCGACGCGGCGTGGGTGTCGATCCGACGCACGTCGCGATGAGTGGCGGGATCAGTGAGGAAAGCAAAAACGCGCTCTTGCATGTCGGCGCTATCTGACGCTGAGACGGTCATGCTTCACCTGTCATGGCTTAAAGCCTGAGTACGGCGGCGCCGAGGATTTGTCCCCTTCGCAGTTTGCTCAGCACGTCGTTGGCCTGCTCGAGCGGGAAGGCCGTCGTCTGGGTCTTAACGCCGGCCTTGGGCGCGACAGTCAGGAAGTCCAGTCCGTCCTGGCGCGTCAGGTTGGCGACCGACAGCAATTGCCGTTCCTCCCAGAGGATCGCGTAGGGAAAGCTCGGTATATCGCTCATATGGATGCCGGCGCAGACCACGCGGCCGCCCTTGCGCACGGCCCGCAGCGCCGCCGGAACCAGATCGCCGGCAGGGGCATAGATAATTGCGGCATCGAGCGGCTGCGGCGGCATGTCGTCCGATCCGCCGGCCCACACCGCGCCGAGTTGCCGCGCGAACTCCTGGGCCGCAACATCGCCAGCCCGCGTGAATGCGTAGACCGAACGTCCTTGCCAACGGGCGATCTGGCAAATGATATGCCCGGCCGCGCCGAAGCCGTAGATGCCGAGCCGCTCGGCATCTCCCGCCATGACCAGGGATCGCCACCCGATCAGCCCGGCGCAGAGCAGAGGCGCAATCGCAACATCGTCGCCGTCCTCGCCCAGCGGGAATGCGTAGCGCGCATCCGCTATGGTGTGGCTGGCAAAGCCGCCATCACGGGTGTAGCCGGTGAAGAGGGGGTGGTCGCAGAGGTTCTCCATGCCTTCCCGGCAAAACCGGCAGACACCGCAAGTATGTCCCAGCCAGGGAATGCCGACGCGGTCGCCGATGCGGTGTGTCGTGACGCCTTTGCCGACGAGATCGACGCGGCCGACAATCTCGTGGCCGGGGATGATCGGATATCTGATGGCAGGAAGTTCTCCGTCGACCACATGAAGGTCGGTTCGGCATACGCCGCAAGCGCTCACGCTGACGCGAATTTCGCCGCCGACAGGTTGCGGATCAGATCGCTGCTGTAGTTCGAGGAGAGATCCTGGTCCGGTCAACACCATCGCGCGCATCGCAGCTTTTCTCGCCAAAGGACGTCCGGAAGTCGATGGAACTAGTATACCGGCTTGGACTTGTGAGCTTGATCTCTATCAAGACTGCGGGCGCAAGTATGGTTGCATGATTAAGCCGGCTTGCCTGAATGCGTCAGCCCGCTGCTGCAGGGTCATGATGTCGCGGCAAGACCGGCTAAACTGCTGGCCGTGTTGCAAGCAAGAACGTGCTAGGTTGGCGCTAACCGGCCGATACCTCTGATGTCCACCTATCGTTTGGAGAAGTTGCTGTCGCCCCGTTCGGTCGCGCTGATTCGCGCCAGCCCGCGCCGGAACTCGGTCGGCCGGGCAATTCTCGGGAATCTTCTAAAAGCGAAGTTCGCCGGCGAATTCGGCCTGGTGAATTTTCGTTACCCGAAAATCGATGGTGTTGCCGCGGTGCGCGGGCTTGAGCAGCTGTCGTTTTCACCCGAACTTGTGGTCATTACCACGCCGCCGCCGGCAATCCCCGGCATCATTGATCAGGCGGGCAAGCTCGGAAGTGCCGGCGCGCTCATCATCTCGGCTGGTCTCGGCTACGGGCCGGGCTCGCTTGCTGACTTGGCCGAGCGGGCGGCCCAGCGACATGGAATGCGCCTGATCGGGCCGAATTGCCTCGGGGTGATGATGCCGCACGTCAAGCTCGATACGAGCTTTGCGGCCCATATGCCCGCCGCGGGCTCGCTGGCTCTGATTTCGCAATCCGGCGCCATCGCGGCTGGCATGGTCGATTGGGCAGCCCAGCGCGGGGTCGGATTTTCGGGCATCGTCTCGATCGGCGATGAACTCGACGTCGACATTGCCGATCTGCTCGACTACTTCGCGCTGGACGGCCAGACCCGAGCGATCCTGCTTTACATCGAAACCATCAAGGATGCGCGCAAGTTCATGTCGGCCGCGCGTGCCGCGGCAAGGGTCAAGCCGGTTGTCGTCGTGAAATACGGTCGTCTGGAGCAGGGAGCAAAGGCGGCTGCGACCCACACCGGTTCGTTGGCCGGTACGGATGCGGTCTACGACGCCGCTTTTCGGCGCGCCGGCATTCTGCGGGTGCCGGATCTTCGCGAATTATTCGACTGCGCCGAGACGCTGGGGCGCGTGGAATCGCCGCCGGGCCGGCGGCTTGCGATCCTGACCAATGGCGGCGGCATCGGTGTGCTCGCGATCGATCGGCTCATCGAACTCGGCGGCACTCCGGCGTCGATTACGCCGGAAGCTTACGAAAAGCTCGATGCGGCGCTGCCGCCAACCTGGTCCCGCTCCAACCCCGTCGATATCATTGGCGATGCCGACGCGGCACGTTACACCGCGGCTCTCGAAATATTGCTCGCCGATCCCGCCAATGACACCGTACTGGTGATGAACGTGCAGACGGCGCTCGCGCCGGCTGGCGAGAGCGCGGCCGCCATCACCAGGCTGGTGAGTGATCACCGAAAACAGCGGAAGCGCTGGGCCAAGCCCGTTCTCGCGGTGTGGGTTGGCGCGCAGCCGGAAATCACCGACGAGCTCTCGAGCGCCGGGATTCCCAACTATCCGACCCATGATGACGCGGTGCGCGGCTTCATGTATCTGGTACGCCACCGCGAGGTGGTGGACGCGCTGATGCAGGTGCCTCCCACCACGCCAACCACTTTCACGCCCAATATCGAGGCTGCCAAAACCATTGTCGCCGAGGCGCATGCCGACGGCCGCCAATGGCTTAACCCGGTCGAAATCAAACGGCTGCTCGAAGCCTACGATATCGCGATGGTGCCGACCTTTGCCGCCGCCGACCCTGATGAGGCGGTTTCTCATGCATCCGAGTTGTTCGCGCGCGGCGCGACGGTCGTGTTGAAGATCAATTCGCGGGATATCCTCCACAAGTCCGATGTCGGCGGCGTCGTGCTCAATCTCACCGGACCCGATGCGGTCCGCTCTGCGGCCATCGACATCATGGCGTGCGCGAGGGCGCTTCGCCCGCAGGCGCGGATTTCCGGCGTCATCGTTCAGGCGATGGTGGTTCGCGCGAAGGCGCGGGAGCTGATCCTCGGCTTCACCGATGATCCGACTTTCGGGACCGTCGTCGTCTTTGGCCGCGGCGGTACCGCAGTCGAGATCATCAACGACAAGGCGCTGGCGTTGCCACCGCTCGATCTGCAGCTGGCGCGCGAACTCATCGAACGCACCCGCGTCTCCCGCCTGCTGCGCGCCTACCGCGACGTGCCCGCGGTCAAGCAGGACGCGGTGGCGATGGTGCTGGTCAAGCTATCGCAGATGGCTGCCGATATTCCCGAGATCCGCGAACTCGGCATCAACCCGCTGCTGGCCGACGAAAACGGAGTGACGGCGGTCGATGCACGTATCGCGATCGGGCGCGTCGCGCCGAAGTTCGGCGGTGCAGGCCCCGCCAATTTCGCCGTGCGGCCTTATCCGTCGCAATGGGAGCGGCATATCGAGGTCAGGGAGGGGTGGCGGGTTTTCGTGCGGCCGATTCGTCCCGAGGATGAGCTACTGATCCACGAATTCCTGCGCCACGTCACGCCGAACGATCTCCGCCTGCGCTTCTTCGCGGCGATGAAGGAGTTTACCCATCGGTTCATCGCACGCTTGACCCAGCTCGATTATGCGCGCGCGATGGCTTTTGTCGCCTTCGACGAGGCGAGCAACGAACTGCTCGGCGCCGTCCGCATCCACTCCGATTCGATTTACGAGAGCGGGGAATACGCGATCCTGCTGCGCTCGGATCTGAAGGGCAAAGGATTGGGCTGGGCGCTGATGCAGCTCATCATCGAATATGCCAGATCCGAAGGCCTCAGAGCGATCTCGGGCGATGTGCTGCGCGAGAACATCGTGATGCTCGACATGTGCCGGAATCTCGGCTTCGAGGTGAGGTCGGATCCCGCCGAGGCTGATCTCTGCAAAGTGCGTTTGAACCTTTAGGCTGTTAAGCGCTCGGGCAGCCGAGTCGGTGCAGCCCGCGACGCGACATACGCTGACGTTGTATCAGCCTCGAATGGCACGACGAGATTGTAAATTCCGTGCCCTGACAAATTCCCTTCGGCAGTGCCGAGCCGCCGCAACGGAGGCGCTTTACAGTTGAAATCGAAACACTCCTACGAAAGGATGGTGTCCAGCAATTCCTCCAGGAGTCACAACCGGCGTGCCCCAGGACAAGACAGGAGATGCCCGCCGCCACTCGAGCAGCAAATTATCAGTTCTGCGCGAGAACCCGATCTTTTGCGACCTCGAGCCCGAGGCGCTCGACCAGCTTTGCCGTTACGCCAAGCACACTGTCTTAAAGCGGGGTGCCTCGCTCTTCGCCAAAGATGACCCTGGCAACAGCCTTTACGCCGTCATCAGCGGGACGATAAAAATCAGCATTTCCTCGGCTGATGGCCGCAACGCGATCCTCAATCTGGTCGGCCCCGGCGAGCTGTTCGGCGAAATGTCGGTGCTGGACGGGCAGCCGCGCTCGGCGGATGCCATCGCAAACACCAATTGCGAAATCTTCGTCATCGACCGCCGCGACTTTCTTCCCTTCGTGCGCAGCCAGCCGACGCTCGCGATGAAATTCATCGAGCTGTTATGCGCACGTCTTCGCTGGACCAGCGAACAGGTCGAGCAGGTCATTCTTCACGATTTGCCGGGGCGGCTTGCCAGCGCGCTATTAGGCCTGGTGGAAAAGCGCGGGCCGGATCCCGAGAGCCATACCATCGCCATCACGCAACAGGAAATCAGCGAGATGGTCGGCATGACGCGCGAGAGCATCAACAAGCAGCTGCGGGCCTGGTCGGCGCGCAACTGGGTTCGGCTGGAGCACGGTGCGATCATCGTGCTGGATGCGCCCGCGCTGCGGGAGCTCGCGGAAGCGGGCGTATCCAGCGACGAGTAGCGCCGTTACGATTTCATTTCAGTCAGGCGCGTCGCCTCATAGATAGCCCGCGCCGGCCTCCTTGGCGAAGCGGCCCGGATCCCCCTCCCAGACGATACGCGCGTGCTCCAGCACGTAGACGCGGTCGGCATGGGGCAGGGCGAAAGTCACGTTCTGCTCGCCGAGCAGTACTGTGATCGGCGTTGTCTGGCGCAGCTTTTCCAGCGCCTTGGACAATTGCTCGAGAATGACGGGCGCGAGCCCCAGCGTGGGCTCGTCGAGAATGAGGATTTTCGGCTGCATCATCAGTGCCCGCCCAATCGCCAGCATTTGCTGTTCGCCGCCGGACAGGGTCTGCGCAAGCTGATCTTGCCGCGCCTTCAGAATTGGAAACAGCTCGAACAGCCAGGTGAGCTGCCGCTCCCTCTCTTGATCGGACAGATGCTGCCCGCCAAGGTCGAGGTTCTCGCGCACGGTCATCTCGCCGAACAGCTCGCGCGTTTCCGGGCATTGCACGATGCCAGAGCGCGCAATCTTGGCCGGGCTGATGCCGCGCAGCTTCTCGCCGTCGCGCACGATGTCGCCGCCATAGGCTAAGAAGCCGGAAATCGCGTTGAACAGAGTGGTCTTGCCGGCCCCGTTCAGGCCGACAATCGAAACGAACTCGCCGTGATGAATGTGGATCGAAACGTTCTCCAGCGCCTGCGCCTTGCCGTAGTGCACATTGAGGTCTTTCACCTCGAGCGCCGGGACCTGGTCCTTGAAGCTGGTCTCGGGTCGCGCATGGGTTTCCAAGGCGCCGCCGAGATAGACACGCCGCACCGTTTCGTTGCGCATGACCTCGTCGGCCCGTCCAGTGACGATCTCCTCGCCGAGATACATCGCCAGAACGCGATCGACCAGCGCAGCCACGCTCTTGACGTTGTGGTCAACCAGGAGCACCGCGCGACCCTCGTCGCGAAAGCTGCGGATTAGCTCGGAGAAGGTGCCGACCTCGGCCAAGGTCAGCCCGGCGAAAGGCTCGTCCACCAGGACGATCTTCGGGTCACGGGCAATTGCCTTGGCAAGCTCGAGGCGGCGCAGGTCGGCGAAGGGCAGGGTAGGAGGCCGGCGATTCATGACGGCGCCGAGGCCGACGCGCTCGGCGATCCATTTGGCGCGCTCGATGAGCGCCTTGTCCGGAAGCAGCATGAGCAGGCTGTCGGGGAGCAGTGCGACCATGATGTTTTCCAGCACCGTTTGCCGGTTCAGCGGCCGCGAGTGTTGGAACACCATTCCGAATCCCTTGCGCGCGATCTTGTGCGCGGGCAGGCCGGCGAGGTTTTCGCCCTGGAATACGACGTCGCCCGCGGTCGGCCGCTCGATGCCCATGATTGATTTCATGGCGGTCGATTTGCCCGAGCCGTTGGGGCCGATCAGGCCGAGGATCTCGCCGTCTCGCAGGTCGAGGCTGAGATTCTTTACGGCGGTGAGACCGCCGAAGCGCTTGACCAAGCCGCGGACCTGAAGCGTCGGAGGAGAAGTAGTGCGGGCATCCATCACGTACGAGCCTCGCGCGACAGGGCGGCTCCGAGGAAACCGCCGGGAAAGAACAGCACGACCAGCAGCGCCACGGTCGAGACGATGAAGGTCGCAAGCTCCCCCGTCGGCCGCAGGAATTCGCTGGCAACGATCAGGAAGATCGCGCCCAAGGCGCCACCGAGGACGGTGCGGCGGCCGCCGAGCACGGCGGCCACGATGACGTTCACGCCGACCGCGATGTCGACGACAGTTCCGACCGAGGCGGTGCCGAAGTAGAACACGAGCAGCGCACCGGAAAGGCCCGAGAAGAACGCGCTCACGATAAAGGCGAACAGCTTGTGCTTTACGATGTTGAAGCCGAGCGCGCCGGCTTGAACTGCATCCTGGCCGCTCGCCTGGAGCACGAGACCGATCGGCGATTGCGAGAGCCCGAAGAGGATCGCTGCGCTGATGGTCATGAATCCGAGCGCGATCCAGTAGTTGATGTTGGCGCTGATGGTGATGACATCCGGGATGGTCAAGCCGATCTCGCCGCCGGTCAGTCCGGCGAAGACCACGACGAAGTTCTGCAGTATCAGCACGGCGACCAGCGTGGTCAGGCCGAAATAGGGGCCGCGGAGGCGTAGTGCCGGAAGCGCCAGCACGAAGCCCGCGACCACGGCCGCCATCGCGCCGAGGAAGATGCACAAATAGACCGACCATCCATACAAATTGTTGAGGATGCCGGCAGTATAGGCGCCGACCCCGATCAGGAAGGTCGGCCCGAAATTCACCTCGCCGGCAAAGCCGAACAGGAGGTCCCAGGACATGGCGAAGACGCCGAAATAAAACGCAACCGTGAGCAGGCCGAGCACATAGCCGGAAGCGTAGAGCGGCAAGGTCGCGGCGATTGCCACGACGAGGATCGAAATCACGAACAGGCGCGATTTGAAGAAATCGGTCATGCTCAACGCCTTCCGAGCAGGCCTTGTGGCCGGATATACATGACGAGCACCAGGAGCAGCAGGGCGGGAATCGTGCGGTAGGCGGGCGAGATCAGATAGGCCGTGATGGTCTCGAGATAGCCGACAACGAAGGCCGCGATCAGCGAGCCGGAGACGCTGCCGAGCCCGCCCAGCACCACGATCGAGAACGCGCTCGCCGTGAGGGGGCCGACGCTATAGGAACTGACCCCCAAGAACATGCCGAGCAGGACACCGGCGATGCCGGCGAGGATGCCGTAAATCGCCCAGACCACGAGGTAGATGTTGTTGAGTTCCATGCCGAGCAGCGTCACCCCACGCGGGTTCATCGAAGCCGCGAGCACCGCCTTGCCGGTGCGGGTGCGGTTCACCAGGAACCACAACAGTCCGATCACGATCCAGCAGACCACCGCGGTGAAGATTTCGTTCCTCGGCGTGCGCACGCCGAGAATGTCGACAACCCCCTCCACGATGGGAAGTACCGTCTTGGCGTTGTTGGTGAAGAAATAAGCGATCAGCTCCTGAATCATGATTCCCCACAGCAGCGTGCCGGTGAGGACGAAGATTTCCTTCTCCTCGTTGGGAATCCGCTTCGACTTCAGGATCGGCTGCACCACGGCGAAATAGGTTGCAAACGACGCGACCAGGGCCACGGCGATGCCGATGAGGGAGCCGGTGTAGGTGTCGGTGTGCAGCGTGCTGGCGGCTGCCCAGGCGGCGACAGCCGCCGCGACCATGATGGCGCCGTGGGACAGGTTGAGGACGCCTGAAACGCCGAAGATCAGGGTGAAGCCCATCGCGCCCAGCGCGTACAGAGCACTGACGGCAAAGCCGTCGATCAGGATTTGTAAAGTAAGCATCTAATCCGGCAGCAGCGTATCGCCGCCTACACTCCGCCAAATTGCATATGGGACAATGCTCCCGGACGTAACGTCCGGGAGCGCGGTGTCTTAGGAGGTTACTTCGACGTGACCTTGATGAAGCTTGGGAACTTCAGCTGGGCCTTGGCCACATCCTTCGGCCAGACGGCGACCTGCTTGCCGTCCTGCCACTGCAGCATCAGCCCCGTGATCAGGCCCTTGCCGTATTTGATCGAATGGGTGAAGGGATCGTTCTTGCCATAGAACTGCACGCGGCCGATCGTGCCCTCCCAATCGGTCTTTTCCAGCGCGGCAACCAGCTTGTCGGCATCGGTCGAGCCCGCACGCTTCACCGCATCGGCGATGTAATACACCTCGTCATAGGAGGTGTAGCCGGCATAGGACGGATAGTTGCCGTACTTCTTTTTGAATGCTTCGGTGAAAGGAATCGATTTCGGCGTCACGGCTACGCCCGTGCCGGAGACACCCTGATAGATGACGCCGTTGGACGCCCCGTTGGTGTCTTTGTCGAAGGTCGAGTTGGTCGCCTGCGAGCTGATCCCGAACATCGGGATCGGGACCTGCTGGTTCTTCCACTGCACCGTCGGCTGCACGCCCACATGCGAAATGCCCGTGATGATCACGTCGGGCTTGGCGGTTTCGATCTTGTTGAAGATCGGCGTGAAGTCGGTGGTATCAGGCGAGAAGCGGATATGGTCGAGCACCTTGAGCCCGATCTTGGGCAGGCATTGCTCATATCCCGCATCGAGCGGCGTCGTCCAGGCGGCATCCTCGCTCATGATCACCGCGCTCTTCATGTGCCGCTGATCGACCAGCAGCTCCTTGGCGGCATCGCAGACCGATTGCGCCAACGCGGCCGACGTCAAATAACCATGGAAGGTATATTTGTTCTTCTCATAGTTGGCGTGCACGGCCTTGCTGATCTCGTTGGAGGCCGCGCCCGGAGTGATCAAGGGCGTCTTCAGGCGCGCAGCCCAGGGCTCGAGCGCCAGCACGACTTCGCTGATATAGCTGGCGATGACGGCGTTAACCTTGTCATCGTTAACCGCGCGCTGGAACGCGCGGACCGAGTCCGCCGACGACGAGTGATTGTCGTAGGTAATGATTTCGATCTTGCGGCCGTCGACCCCGCCCTTGGCGTTGATCTCGTCGGCGGCCAACTGGGCTGCTTGCGGAATCGATGCCCCGGCGATGGCCTGGGCCTCGGCGATTACGCCGATCTTGATCGGGTCAGCGGCCCGCGCCTGCGGGGAAGCCATCGTGACCAGGGCGAGAGCTGTTGCTCCCAGAAGCCCACGCAGTGACCAGAAAACAGACGAATGAGAGGTCTTTTTCATATTCGTTTCGCTCCACGTTTTATTTCTTCGCGCTGTCTTGAAACGATTGTAACGGCGCAGTCAAGCCCATCGAGCAAAACTGCGCGTTATCTCCGGCTTTTACGAGCCGGAACTATAGTAGCAAGCTTAACGCGAGAGACCGGGCTCAAGCCTCGATGATGGCGACCGCCCTGGTCCAGCCCGCGGATGCACGCTCGATCTTGACCGGGAAGCACGAGAGGGTGAATCCGCTCGAGGGAAGAAGCTCCAGGTTGTGCAGCTTTTCGAGGTGACAATAGCCGATATGCCGGCCGGCCTTATGGCCTTCCCAGATCAGGCTGGCATCTTTGGTTTCCGCGTATTTCTTGGCCGTGTAAACGAATGGCGCGTCCCAGCTCCAGCCGTCGGTCCCGGTCAGCCGCACGCCGCGCTCGAGCAGATACATCGTTGCTTCATAGCCCATGCCGCAGCCGGTATTGACGTAATCCGGCCGGCCGAACCTGGCGCCGGCGCTGGTGTTGACCACCACGATCTCGAGCGGCGAGAGCGTATGGCCGATGCGCTTGAGTTCGTTCTCGACCTCCGCGGCGGTGACGACATGGCCGTCCGGCAGATGGCGGAAGTCGAGCTTCACGCCCGGCTGCAGGCACCATTCCAGCGGCACTTCGTCGATGGTCCAGGACCGCTCGCCGCGATTCATGGTGGGATGGAAGTGCCAGGGCGCATCGAGATGCGTGCCGTTATGCGTCGAGAGGTTGACTTGCTCGACCGCCCAGCCCTGGCCGTCGGGCAGATCTTCCGCCTTCAATCCTTCGAAGAACTGCAACATGCGCGGCAGCCCTTGCTGGTGATCAATATATTGGATCGTGGGATGATTGCCCGGCGGGTCGGCCGGCACGTCGTTCTGCAACGGCACGGAAATGTCGATCAGCCTTCGCGCCATCGCGCCCTCCATCTTGTTTCGAACATTCCAGGCCGTGAAGTTGAACATTTTCGCGGCGGAGTGCCGGAGGATATCAGCTTTCGCGTCACTCTGCGGATCACATAGCGTGGCACCGGGCAGCTATGCGTTTCGGCTGGCCGACAGGACGGGACGCTCGGCAGCCGCAGCGGGATTTCTCGGCTATAGGGTGGCCATGAACAAGAGGCACTAACAGGCAGTACTGCTTAAGGCAGGCGCCGCACAGGGAGGTTCTGACGTGACGGACTATCGCAAGCTGTTCGATCTCACCGGCAAGACGGCCGTCGTGCTCGGCGCGGCCTCCGGGATCGGCAAATCTTCAGCCGAGGCACTGGCCTCGCTCGGAGCCCGGGTGCTGTGTGCCGACAAGTCGGTTGATGGTGCGCAAGCAACCGTTACCGCCATTCGCGAAGCGGGGGGTTCGGCCGAAGCGGCTGCATGCGATGCGGCGAGCGCCGCCGATGTTGTGGCGCTGGCGAAGACCGCGTCGCAGAAATTCCCGCGACTCGACATTGCCGTGACGACGCCGGGGCTGAACATCCGCAAGACCATCCTCGACTACACCGAGGAAGATCTCGACCGTGTGATCAGCCTCAATATCAAGGGCACGGTGTGGTTCTTTCAGGCTTTCGGCCGCATCATGGTCGAGCAGAAGGGCGGCAGCCTGATCGCCTGCTCGTCCGTCCGCGCGGTCACGATCGAGCCGGGGCTTGCGGTCTACGGGTCGACCAAGGCCGCGATCGGCCTGTTGGTGCAGGGCTTTGCCTCCGAGGTCGGGCGGTTCGGCGTGCGCGTCAACGCGATCGCGCCGAGCATCGTCGAGACCGCGCTGACGGCTCCCTTCAAACAACGGCCGGAGATCTACAATCTTTATGCCGGACACACTGTGTTCAACCGCTGGAGCAGCGCCGACGAAGTCGCAACCGCGGTGGCCTATCTCGCATCCGATGCGGCAAGCTATGTGAGCGGCAGCACGCTCTTCGTCGACGGCGGCTGGACTGCGGTCGACGGCCCGCCGACCGGATTGACGCAGCTTGGCAAGTAAGGGGCGAGAGCATTCGCCGATCAACTTGCGGAGCCGGACACGCGCTTTCAACCAAGCCCGCCATTGCGAGGAGCGAGAGCGACGACGCAATCCAGACTGTATCCGCAGAGAAAGTCTGGATTGCCTCGCTAACGCTCGCAATGACGCCGGAGATCGGGCGCGGCCCCTCGATTTACTCAATTCGGCGACTGCTCTAGCCTCACAAAGCCGGCGCAGCTCCGCGCCGCATGTTGGCTGGAGCTTGTCAGCAAATCGATCAGCAGCTTGGCCTCTGCCGCGTTTTCTGCCTTCGTCGTGATCGCCGCGGTATAGGTCGTGGCGAGATCGCAGCCCGGCGGCAGCACGCCCGATAGTTCGACGCCCGGCGTGCTGATGATCTCCGTCGATTGCGTGCAGCCGATCGGCTTTGCGGCGTCCGATGCCGCGAGCTGCCGCATCGCGGTCGCGCCGTTTGGATAAATCTTAAGCCGCGCCGCCACGGCGTCCGTGATGCCGAGTTGCTCCAGCACCTTGGCCACGTGAATCCCGGCTGTCGAAGCTTTCGTGTCAGGCACGAAAATCGCGTCGGCCGCGAGGAATGCCGCGCGCAGATCGGAGGCGTTGCCGACCGACACTTTGGGATCGCCGCTGCGGATGGCAAGTGCCGTCTCGACCTTGCCGACATCCGCGATGGACGAGGGCACCACCAGCTTTTCCCGCGCCAAGGTCGCGACAAGCGCTGCCGTGAGGATAATGAGATCCGCCGACGTGCCCTGACGCAGTCTATCCGCCATCATACCGACCGCGCCGAATTCGCCGGCGATAGCGAAGCCGGTCCGCGCCTTGAAGTCGGCTACGAGGGTTGCGACGAGGCCCTGCGCCGCGCCGCCGCTCAAAATGTTCAGACTGCTCATGAGGCGAGATCCATTGCCGCGATCAGGCTTTCGCGGGTGATCGGCAGGTGACGCACCCGCAGACCGAGGCAGTCGAACACCGCATTCGCGATCGCGGCAGTGACCGGCCCGTGCGCGGCTTCGCCCGCGCCGACCGGCTCAATCTCCGGTCGTTGGATCACCTCAACCTCCACGGCCGGTACTTCGGAAAAGCGCAGGATCGGATAGTCGGTCCAGCTGGTGCTGGTGATACGCTCGCGATCGAAGCGGACGCGTTCTTTGAGCACCCAGCTTGAGGCCTGGATCGCGCCCCCCTCGATCTGGTTGACGACGCCGTCCGGATTGATGGCCTCGCCGACATCGACCGCGATGGTCAATTTCTTGACCCGAATATCTTCCTCGCCTTCGATCTCGGCGATGACAGCGCAATAAGCGCCGCTGTTCTTGTAGCGCGTAAAGCCGATCCCATGGCCGACGCCGGCTCTTGGTGCGGGCTTCCAATTGGCTCGCCGAGCCACGGAGCGGATCACGTCCTTGGCGCGCTCGTCTCTCAGGTGCCGCAGCCGGAAGGCGATCGGATCTTCGCCTTTCGCGGCGGCGATTTCGTTCAGGAAGGATTCGATGGCGAACACGTTACCTTGTGCTCCCAGCGTACGCAGCGCGGAGGTGCGGATGGGCATGGTCAGGAGGCGATGGCTTGCGATGGTCCATGCCGGGAAATCATACAATGGGACCGAATTGCGGTCGCCGCCACCGCCGTTCGCCTGCGGCGGATTGGTGGAGATCATGCGCGGAAACGGATTGCCGATTTCGGTCGCCGCCAGCAGCGCCGGCTGCGGCGCGCGTCCGGGCCGCGCCGCATGCCCGTTGCTCCAGATCGCGTGGCGCCAGTCGACGATGTCGCCTTGCGTATCGAGATCGGCCTCGATCTCGATGGCCATTGCCGCGCCGAACGGCGCATGGGTCATTTCGTCCGCCCGCGACCATTGCACGCGCACCGGCCTGCCGCGGGCCGCCTTCGCGAGCAGCACCGCGTCGAGCGCGACGTCGTCGGCGCCGTTATGGCCGTAGCAGCCGGCACCCTCGATGTGCTCGACCGTGATGTTCTCGGTGGGCAGTTTCAGAACCAGCGCAAGATCGGCGCGCAAGAGATAGACGCCCTGGCTGTGGGTCCAGACATGCACACGATCGCCGTCCCACTGCGCGATGGCGCAGGATGGCGCGATTGAAGCATGCGCCATATAGGGCCGGGTATATTGGGCGCGGATGGTACGAGCCTTGCGCTCGGGCGAGGCTGCCGTCTTCTTGTCGACGATTGTCGATTCCACCGGCTGCGCCTTCAAGAAGCTTGCGAGCTCATTCTCGGACGGCAACCTCTCGCCTCCCGACCATGTCGCACTCTTGCGCAATGTGGCAAGCGCAGCCTCGGCTGCCTGTTCGGTTTCACCCACAACGCCGGCAAAATTGCCGTCGCGATAGATCGCGATCACGCCAGCTATGGTGCGTGCGGCGTTCTCGTCCAATGCGACAAGCCTGGCGCCGCATCGTTCGGGGCGCAGCACGCGGCCATGCGAGAGATCCGGCAAAACCAGGTCATGAATGAAGCGGCGTTGCGCGAACACCTTGTCGGGAATATCGAGTCGCTGCGCCGAGTGCCCGGCCAACACGCGCCGTGACGGCGGCTTCGGTGCTGCGCCGGCGGCATCGCGGTCGAGTGAGACGTCGTCGGCGAGCTCCCAATAGTTGGTCCTAACATTGCCGGGGCCCGAAAACGTGCCGTCGCTGATTTCGAGCGCATCCGTCTCTATGCCGAGGCGATCGGCCGCGGCGGTCAAGAAGATCTGCCTGATCTCGGCGCAAGCCTGCCGCAGCGCGCGCCCCGATTGCTGGATCGACAGGCTGCCCGAGGTCACGCCCTCGTTCGGGCTTCCCGCCGTACTTGCACGGACCATTCGGACACGGCCGATCTCGACATCGAGCTCATCGGCCGCGATCTGTGCCAGCGCGGTTATGATGCCTTGCCCAATCTCGACCTTGCCGGGCGAGACCACCACCTGACCGTTGGTTTCGAACTTGATCCAGGATGATAGCTTCGGGTTGGCGGCAAGGCTGACCGGCAGGGTGGGGCGAGGGGACGGGCTAGTCATGGCGCGTCCATTTCCTCCGCGGCGGTGAGCACCGCGCGGACCATGCGGTTCTGCGCGCCGCACCGGCAGAGATTGCGGTCGAGTGCCGAGCGCACCTCCGCTTCTGAAGGTCTCTTGTTCTGCATCAAAAGCGCCGCGGCGCTCATCATCACGCCTGAGATACAATAGCCGCACTGCATCGCCTGTTCAGCGATGAAGGCCCGTTGCAGCGGATGCGGACGTTCCGGGTTGCCCAACCCCTCGAGCGTCGTGACATCCTTGCCCGCGACCGACCACAGCGGCGTATCGCAGGAGGTGACGGCGCGGTCGCCGACGATCACGCGACAGGCGCCGCACTCACCTGAGCCGCAGCCGAAATGTGCACCCGTGAGCCCAAGCTCCCCGCGCAGGATGCTGAGCAGGGGCGAAGCGGGATCGGCGACGATTTCTGTCGCAACACCGTTGAGGCGAAATCGGATGCTCGGCATGGCCCCTGATGGCCCTTGGCTCGTTGTTGTTGTGCGGCAATCTAGCTGGAATGCAAAGGGGCTGTCGAGGTTGGACTGGGGCGACCACGCAGGAATAAGCACTGATTTGCGTGTCGCCAAGACCGAATTCATCTTGCCAAGAGCACCGCAGTCGCCTGCGGTTGCGAAGCCTGGTGGGGTTACGTCGGCAGACCTGATGTCAGAAGGTGGCTTTGATCCCGGCATAGACCGCAAGCGGCATTCCGGGCAGGAATGTGCGCGGATCGTTGAATGTCAGCAGGTTCGGCCCGCCGAGGGTGGAGTTGTTGAAGCCCGCGGCGTTGAAGAATGTGCCGGCGGAATAATAGTGCTGGTTGAACAGGTTCTGCACCAGCCCGAACAGCTGTACGTTCTTCGTGATCTGGTAAGAGGCGTGCATGTTGACGACCCAATAGGCCGGTACCTTGGGATTGAGGTTGGAGTCGTCGTGGATCAGATACTGGCTGCCGACATAGTTGACGTCGCCGCCGATCGTCCAGGCATCGGTGACTGCGTATTGCCCGCCGAGCTTGACGCGCTGCGCGGGAATTCCCGGAATATAATCGCCAGGCAGGACATGGATGACGCTGCCGAGCACGGGATTGACGCTCGCCATCGGGTTGTTCGGAGATGAGAGCGTGAGAAAGGTTTGGTAGGTCGCGTCGACGAAGGTGTAGTTGGCGTAAGCGGTCCAGCGATCCCAGGTCAGATTGACCTTCGCCTCGACCCCCTGCCGAAGCGTTGTCCCGGCGTTCTGGAAATAGCCAAAGTTCGGCACGACCGCGCTTGCGATGCTGATGATGTCGTCGGTATTCTCGGTGCGGAACAGGCTGAGGCCCCACCGCAACCGCCAACCGTTTTCGATTGTCTTGGCAGGCGCCTTGGTCGGCATCGGCTCGGCAGCCGCCGCACCACCTGAGACCTCGCCGCGGACGCCGCCCTCGATGGTGTGCGATACCACCTGCTTGAGCGGCGGGTCAGCGATCAGGAAATTGTCGATCTGGCAGGGATGGCTGGGATCGGAGCAGCCGAGCTCCAGCGGTGTGGGAGCGCGGTTGGCTTCCGAGTAGCCCGCATAGGCGGTGAGGTTGGGCGTGATCCGATAAGTGAGGCCGATGACCGGATTGAAGCGCTGAAAATTGTTGTTGCTGTTCAAAAGCGGATTGGTGCCTGTTAAGTCCTGCAGGTTGATCTGGGCGTAGTTGAAGCGGCCGCCGGCGGTCAACGAGAGCTGCGAGGTGACGTCGAAGGTGTTCGTCGCGTACACGCCGACATATGTGTTGTTGGCGGCGAGATTGACCGGGGATAGGTCGGCGGCCGGCTGATCGATGAAGACGCCGGTGCCGTTCACGAAGAAATTCTGGTCAATCGTAGCAAGCTCGGACGAGGTCTGGAAATTCGTATCTCCGTGATCGACGCTGGTGCCCACGACAAAATGATTGTCGTGTCCGAACAACTGCGCCGTCTCGGTTGCCTGCACCGAGCCGCCAAAGCTGTTCGAGTGCGTTTGGTTGCGGTCGATCTCGCCGATCGCAGTGTTGGCAGGTAGAAAGTTTGGAGTGGGGCCGTTCACATTGAGCGGCGTGACACCGTCGCCGATGCACAGGTTGATGCCGTCGTCGCAGGGCTGCGCGTCGGATCCATTGCCGTCGAAATGGAATGCGCGGTAGGCGCGAAAATAGGTGTTGGCCTGGACGGAGAACGTGTCCGTGGGTGACCATTTGGCGTTTGCCTGCAGGAAGGCGAGCTGAAGATGGGTGTTCTGCGGCCAGGTGTAGACGCTGGACCAGCGTCGGTTCAGCATCTCCACCGGCGTCGCAACGACGCCGCCGAGCTTGTTGTCGGCGCCGGTGAAGGAGACGTGGAACTCGGTGTTATCGCCGCGCGCGCCCCAATCGACATACATCCGCCGGATCTGGGAAGACGACGAGAAATCGCGCCAGCCCGGGTCGTAGGTCGTATCGGCGGCAACGTAGGCCGAGACGTTATCCTTCTCGTAGCCGGCCTGCGCGCCGCTCGATATTTTCCCGAACGATCCGCCGAATAGCTGGGCTTCAGTGCCGTGATAGGTGAAGCCGTTCTTCATCTCGATCGACAAGGCGCCACCGGTGGCGTTGAGGCCGAACAGCGGATTGTTCGGCATCATCGTCATGCGCGCGATCGCCATCTCCGGGATCAAGTCCCAGTTGACGACGTCGCCGAACGCTTCGTTGATGCGCGTACCGTTCTGATAGACGGCGATGCCCTGCGGGGTGCCCGGCACTGGGGAAGCGATAAAGCCCCGATAATCGAGACTGCGCTGGTACTGGTTACCGGATTGGTCACCCAGGGAGACGCCCGGCAGGGACTGGAACATGCCATCCAGCAGCGTCGGCGTCTTCGTAGGATCGAGATCGGACGCGCTCATCGTCTCTACGTTGGACGGCACTTTTTGGATATCGATTTCGCCGCCGGGCACAGGCGATATGCCGACCACTTCAATTGTCTGCAAGGTCTCTTGTGCGAACGCAACCCCGGGGAATACGGCGCAGCTCACGAGAAGCGCGCTCTTCAGTATCTTGAGCCTGGTCAAGACGTCCCCCCAACTCACTTTCGGCCCTGCTGTTCTTGGCTTGCCAGCGTCCCCGAAGCCTAGAACAGCGCATGCCGGTCGAATTGCGCCGTTGATTATTGGTAATATTGCTGGTGGCTCGTTCTGTCTGCAAGAAGGATTTGTCCCGGCGCGATCGGGACATTTTCCCGAAGGTAAGCGGGGATGGTACGAGGGGTTATGCGTAGCGCCAGTTCGGGCCGCGCCGCTCTCACTGCGGTCTCAGGTGCAACGGAATGATCAGCGCGACCTGCGCTTGATTCATGCCCGGCGGGAAACGCGGAAAGGGTTGCGCGCGTGCAACGACGGCCATCGCCGCATTGTCCAGCATCGACGAGCCGGAGCTGCCGGCGAGCCGCCGCGAGACCAGTCGTCCGTTGCGATCGATGGTGACGCCCACGCGCACGGTGCCGCTCGCCGCGCTGCCATTGGCGGAATAGGTGGCGTAGCGGCGGATGTGTGCTGCCACTTCGCTCTCCCATGAGGCACGCGCGGCCCTGGCGCCCTCGCTGTTCACCCCGGCATTGGGCGCCATGGCAAGCTGCGAGCGCCTGCTCTCCGGCGTTGCGGCGGGCCTTTGCTGTGCCGTCCTGCGCTTCTCTTTTTCGGCCCTCTCTCTCTCAGCTTTTTCTCTCTCGGCCTTTTCATGAGCGGCCGGCTTGGGGGTAGGTCGCTCCGGAACCTTCTCGGGCTTCGCTTGAGGCGTCGGCTCTACGGGCTTTGCGGGAGGCGTGATGGTGATTTGATCGGGCTGTACAGGCTCGGGCGCTTGCAGCGCGACGGGCGGCGGAGCCGGTTCAGGCGGCGCCGGTTCGGTCTGAGGCGGGGCCAGATCGGATTGCTCGACCGGCGGCGTTGGTTCGGCCGGCAAGGCCTCGGGTGCGGCTGGAGCGGGCGAGCTTGTCGCAGGCATGAACGCGACATCGAACACCGGCGCCTCGGCTTGTCCTGCAGGCGCGGGCTTGAGCACCAGATAGGCCACGGCCAAACCGACATGGAGCGCGGCAACCAGAAGCGCAGCGCCAGTCCACAGCGCCGCGTCCTTCGGCTGCTCCCGCTCGAACGGATGGACCGTCATCACGCTCACGGGCTGCTCCGCATTTCCAACGCCACCAGCGCTACTTTCAGATAGCCTGCGTTGCGCAGCAGGTTCATCAGGCCCATCACCTCGCCATAGGAGAGCGCTTGATCGGCCCGCAGCAGCACCCGCTGGTTGCGATCGGAGGCGGTTGCGGTGTCGAGCGCACCGGCAAGGTTCTCCCGTGTCACTGTTTCGTCGCCGATCGCGAGCGTATGGTCCGCCTTGAAGGTCACGAAGATCGGTTTGTCGGGACGGGGCGGCGGTGCGGCGGAGGCCGACGGCAGGTTGACCGGGACATCGACGGTCGCAAGCGGAGCTGCAACCATGAAGATGATGAGGAGAACCAGCATGACGTCGATGAACGGCGTCACGTTGATCTCATGCGCTTCCTCATACGCGTCATCGCGCTTGGCGAGCCGGATCGCCATGGCTCACTCCGCCGAATCCGCTATCGACAGCACCGTGCCGTCCGCCGTCCGCGGCGAGCCGCGTCTGAGATCGACCGGGAAAGCGTTCCGGTCGAGATCTCGGCTGAGCAAGCGCAGGATCGCGACCGAAGAATCGGCAAGCACAGAACGGTAGGTGCCGGTGGAACGTGCGAAGGCATTGTAGATCACGACGGCGGGAATAGCCGCGACGAGACCGAAGGCGGTCGCGAGCAGTGCCTCCGCGATGCCCGGAGCGACGACGGCAAGGTTCGTGGTGTGGGCCCGCGAAATGCCGATGAAACTGTTCATGATACCCCACACCGTACCGAACAGGCCGACGAACGGCGCCACCGCCCCGACAGTGGCCAGGATGCCGATGCCGCGCCCGATCCGCTGCGCGGCTGCGGCCTCGATCCGCTCCAGTTGCCAGGCGATACGCTCCTTGATGCCATCAGCCGAAAGACCGCGTGATTTCTCGACCTCGTCTTCGGCTGCGGCCAGAAGCCGGGCCACGGCGCTTTTTTGGTCCGCGATTTGGCGGCCTGCGTCCAGGAGCGAACGCGCGGAGAGAAGAGTAGCGAGCCCACGGCGCCCGTCACGCCTCGCCGCTCGCAACTGAATGGTCTTGACCAGGAGAACGGTCCAGGTTGCCACCGATGCCAATGCCAATCCGATCATGACGGCCTTCACGACCACGTCGGCCTGAATGAACATCCCCCAAGGCGACAGCGCATCGGGCAGGGGACCGATGGCGCTTCTCTCAGTCGAAGCGGCTTGCGCGTCTGGCGAGGCAGGCGAAGAGGCGGAAAGAGCCGGCTGCGGTGCAGGAAGCGGCGGAGTCTCCGCCGCTTGCGAAGGAGGGACGCTCCGGCCGGCATCGCTTGCGGGAGCAGGGCTCGCCGGCGCCGCGATAGCTGCGGCGGGCTGTCCCGCTGCTCCCGCCGCTGTAGTAGGCGCTTGTTGAGCAACAGCGCTGAACGACATCAGCGATACCGCAATCGCCAGCAAAAATTCGAAGCGTGACGCGAAAAGACCTCCTCGAGCTTGTTTTCGGTCTCGCTGCTCAGTCCGCGCCCTGTTCATGTACTCACTCCTCCCGCTTGGCGCGACATCGGCCCGGTTGGATCCAGGTCCCTGTCGTCTTCGCAGGCGGCATGCCCTCACGCCTCTGATCTCGCGAGCCGATTTGCCGGATCGGGAAATCTCGGACCGCGGACGACGCCGCGCTGCAACCTCTGTCAAATTGTCTTGGCAAAGTGACGGCAGAAGCCGTCAAAACAATCTGACGCGCGAATAGAGTGCCGCTTGTTGTGCCGCACTTCAAGATGATCATTTGGTCGGGAAAAATTCCCGAAGAAATCGGGAAAGAGTCCCCGGAGCGAGAGCCAGTCCACGACGCGATAACCCTCGGGACGTTGGTTGTCAGCGGTACCTGAGCAAAGGTCTCACAAGACTTGATCGCCGCTGCGGTGATGCAACTCTGTAGGCCGATCTCCGGTTTTGGAGCTCGCCGGTCTTGCGAACTCCAGGACCAGAATGGCAGTGTCCCTTCCTCGTCGGAAATGCATTTTTGCGAACATTGTTGAACGTGCGTGCCGGCCGTCTAGACCTATGTGCATGGGCAGTGAGTTGGCGTTCCGCATCATCGTCATCATCATCGGGATGCTTCCGGTGGTTCTCACCGGGATGGCTGTTTTCGCGCATTGACAAAGCCATGTCGAACTGCCTTTGAGCTCGCGTGAAAAACAGCTGCTCAGGCGGTTGGCGAAAGGCATGCCCGATTCCGGCATCGCGCAAGCTATCGGCGGCACTCCGGATCAGGTTCGGGATCAGCGGGCATAGCTGCTCCGCAAATCGCAGATCAGCTCGCGGGAAGAGCTACTTGAGACCGCTACGCGATTGGCACAATGGAAGGTGAGGGCATCTTCGTTTTGAGGCAGCTTTGTTATGCGCTGCCGACCCGGACGCAATTCCCTTCACGATAGCTCCACGTCAGTTTTGCACTCTCATCACGTTGCGGCCCGCCGCGAGGTGGCGGGGACCGCCCCCATGCACTGCTGCACCTCGCCCGGCACCTTATAGTCGCGCATAATTGTGCGGCTGTCGCGCAGACCACACGCCTCTCGCTGCACCACGAACATCCAGAGCGCGTGGCCGGCTTCGATCACCAGCGTATGCCGCGCCTGCCGCGCCGGCGCGGCCGCGTCCGAGCGCGGATAGGCGGCATCGAACTCCCGTAGCTTGGCGAGGGCCTCCTCCAATGCTCGCCCCATCCGTCCGAGCGCAGAAGCCATGTCCTGGGCGATCTCATAGTCGAGAACGTCGACGGGAGCGCGAGGAAGACGAAAATCGCGGGACATCGGTGATGTATAGCGCCGCATGGGGCGCATGCGCAACGATGCCGCCCCATGGCCGCGCGCGTAGCCCGGATAAGCGAAGCGATATCCGGGGCGCTCACCTGACGAAAACCCGGATGTCGCCGCGCTCGTCCGGGCTTCGCTTGCTTCCGATGACTTCGTGCCGCGTCGGATTACCACACCCGAAGGAAGGGGCACGCCGCGCAGAGCGCCGGCGATGGTGAGCCTCAGGGGCCGGTTTTTCGGAAGGCGGCCATCAGGGTGTCATAGGGCAGAATGATCTCTGCGCGCCCCGCCAATTCAGCTGTATCTTTGATCAGCATTCGCAGCTGACGCTCTATTTCGGAGCGCTGTTCAGCCGGCAGAGCGGCAATGAAGCTCGTGGAAAGAGCGCGATCCACTATCACTTGATCCGGGTTTCCGGTGTGAAGATTGCGCGCATGTCGCTCGTCCAGGGTCGTGAAACCTTTCGCCGGAAACACCTGCCGCCATTTGCCTGTCTGATAGCGAGGCGCGTCGCCTTCGTGGCGATCGATAATCGCAGCCATGGCCGCGACCCAGGGAACGCGCGTGTCACGGCCATTCCAGATCAGGCCCAACACTCCGCCGGGACGAAGCACCCGCCGCATCTCGGCGACGGCCTCAGGCGTTGCGAACCAATGGAAGGCCTGCGCGCACACCACCGCGTCGACCGAGGCGTCCGGCAGACCGATCTGGTCGGCGGTGCCCGTCAAGGTTTTCACCTCAGGGAAGCGGCGGGTCAGCTCGATGCTCATGGCGTCGACCGGCTCGAGCGCAATGACCCCGGCGCCGCTCTCCAGAAGCAGCGGCAGGAATTTGCCCGTGCCCGCCCCAACCTCGAGGACAGTCTTACC
>Ga0134125_10001689_pt1 | contig 26898 bp, 24 predicted proteins | sample KB31751_FD_96464 | JGI IMG/M metagenome (GOLD analysis project Ga0134125, IMG submission 96464) | Terrestrial soil microbial communities with excess Nitrogen fertilizer from Kellogg Biological Station, Michigan, USA - KB3-175-1 | ecosystem: Environmental > Terrestrial > Soil > Unclassified ...
GAAAAGTCTTAAATCCCACCTGCGGCAGCTGGTGGATAGTTCAAGTGCGACCTACATAGAGAGGTTAGGATTGGTCCTTTGAATCCCCTCAGCGGCAGCTGAGGGATGTTTCAAGTGCAGCCTCGCTCGCAAGTTTTCAACGGAAATAGGCAGGACTTGAACCATCCACCTGCTCCCCGCAGGTGGGATTCAGTAACACGACATCAAACATTGGTAGGCTGGACCTGAAGTAACCACCAGCTGCCGCAGGTGGGATTTAAGACTTTTCGGGCAAAGCCCCTTGAAGATTATCACTAAGGATTCGAACGATGGCGAATAACAGTCACCGGAGATGTGGCTTGGTCTACAACAGGACGTTGATCTTTGGGATACACATCGCGCTCGACGCAAAGAGTACGAAGGCATCAAACGTGTCGCGACGCCGAAGGCCGCTTAGCGCGAAAAAAATCGGTTATTGAGCCGTACTCACCTTGTAGCGAGCCCTGTCTGTTTAGCTGACGCGAATAGTCATTTACCCGGTCGCTCCCGGTTCTGACCCAAACGCAGTTCCCAATTCAGAATCTTTCATAATATTTCAGTGCTCCCCTAACGACTTGCTCTTTGCTGATGAGTAAAGATGCAACGTCTCGTCGCAAGTACCGCAAACACCAATTCGAGACGATCCGAAATCCGGCATCAATGTATTTGTCAATCTGGGAAGCGTGAGTGCGAAACCTGCGTCTGGTCTGAATGTCGTCCGCTCAAAACAGGACAGAAGAGAACAGAATGAAACTCATCATAGGGCTTTTGCTTATCGTCTTAATCCTGTGCGGTTCTATCTCCTGTGTACGAAGGGGAACAAACGGTGTCGATGGCTCTGGTCCGATTCTGGTTGGATTTTACGGTGATCTCACCGGCCGTACTTCGAACTTCGGTCAGTCTTCGAAGAATGGTGTGCTTATGGCGGTCGACGAGATCAACCACGGCGGCGGAATCAATGGACGCGTGGTGCAATTGCTCTCTGAAGACGATGAAGGACGCCCTGAGAAGGCTGCGACCGTCGTGACTAAACTGATCGATCAGGACCGGGTAATCGCCCTGGTCGGGGAGATCACCTCGGGGAATACTCTAGCGGCGGCTCCTAAGGCCCAAACTTCGAAAGTCCCCATGATTTCCCCGGCAGCGACGACACCCGCAGTAACTGGGGTTGGCGATTACATTTTTCGTGTTTGCTTCATTGACCCGTTCCAGGGTGAAGTGATGGCCAGATTTGCGGCGAACACACTTAAAGCTAAGTCTGCGGCAATTATGCTTGATTTCAACTCTCCCTACAGTCGTGGGCTGACTCAATTCTTTGAGAAGAGCTTCAACGAGTTGGGAGGCCAGGTCATCAACAAGCAGTCGTACACTCAAGGTGACCGTGATTACAAAGGTCAGCTAACGGCCATACGCGCAAACAATCCGGATGTCATCTATGTTCCTGGATACTATGGCGAGGTCGGCGTCATTGCCAAACAAGCGCAACAGCTGGGCATCAAAGCACCTTTACTTGGAGGCGACGGTTGGGACGCCGCTCAACTTTGGGAGTTGGGAGGCAGCTCACTGAACGGCGACTTTATTTCGAATCATTATTCAGTAGATGATCCATCCCCAGCCATTCAAAAGTTCGTGTCGGAATACAAAGCTAGATTTGGCCTGGCGCCGGATGCTTTGGCGGCTCTCAGCTATGACGCCATGAAAGTCCTGGGAGAAGCCATCAAACGGGCAGGGACCACTTCCGGACCAGAGCTACGTGATGCGATTGCTCGAACCGAGAATTTCAAAGGAGTGACGGGTTCAATTACTCTTGACCAAAATCGCAACGCAGTGAAGCCGGCCGTCGTCCTCAAGCTTCAGGACGGCAAATATATATACCAAGAGACCATAGCTCCCAGCAGCGGGATAGCTTCCCCACAACTTAACCCTAAGTCAGATCCAACGACCGTAGCCGCGCCCTCCACCAGCAAAGCTTCTCCGCTTAAGAAACCAACTCGCTGAGGAGGACACGCTAGTAGCCAATCGCTTGTTTGCTCGCAAGCCGCTTGCAACGTTGCTCGACGAGATGGCCGCGCTTGCGGCGCGTCCTCAGCCCGGTTCAGGAATTCTCTACGCGAAAGACTCCCATGTAACGGCGCTTAGCATAACGTGAACCCAACTATCATTTGGTGGTGTCCTAATGTGGAGTGCGACGACCTGTCGTCGCTTTGGTCGCTGCGACCTGTCGCAGCCGGTTTTGCGAAAGTGCGCATGCTTAAGGCATCGCGGCGTCAAGCCGCCGCGGACAAAAGCGGTGACAGGTCACCGCACTCCAAATTAGGACACGACCGCAGAAAAAACTGGATTCTGGTGACGTAGCTTTGCTTCCCTGCTTCCTTAATCCCCCTCCCATGACCTTTTCATAAGGTTTCAGAATATTTTACCAGCCGTCTAAAGACGCTCCATTGTCCTCTGACTGATGATGCCAGAGATCAATTTAGGTGGAGGACTCTTTGCAAAACGACATCCTTGAACCGGAAATCATAGACGACGCACACGTGCCTGTCGCTGAGAGTCGAGCAAAGCACCAGCCATTCGTCGCTGCTCACATACTCCTGCCGGAGTTTACGCTTCGCGCTGTTCTCGTGGGATCGATTCTGGGACTGCTGTTTGGCGCGGCGAGCATGTATATCTCGTTGAAGACAGGATTGACAGTCTCGGCTTCCATTCCAATCGCCGTGATGTCGATCTCGATCTTTCGCGCACTGGGTCGCACCTCAATCCTCGAAAACAACATTTCTCAAACAACCGGTTCAGCCGGCGAATCGGTGGCCGCAGGCATCTCCTTCACAATCCCAGGCCTTTTGGTGCTCGGTTACGATCTCCAAATTGCGCCAACCACTCTGATCGCTTTACTGGGAGGTTGGCTTGGGGTGTTGTTGATGATTCCGTTGCGGCGCGCCCTGATCGTCCGCGAGCACGGTAAGCTTCTCTATCCAGAGGGCACCGCTTGTGCGGAGGTCCTTGTCGTCGGCGAGAAGGGTGGCAGCGATGCCAAGACCGTTTTCACCGGACTTGGGTTGGCATTTCTTTATCGCATCCTAATGAGCGGCGCCAGACTATGGAATGAGGCTCCGTCCTTTGTGCTCAAGACCTACCAGCGCGCTACTTTGGCCGCGAGCATCACACCGGAATTGCTCGGGGTTGGATTCATTATCGGTCCACGTATTGCCTCGATGATGTTTGGCGGTGGCTTACTTTCTGCTCTCGTGCTCATTCCGATCATCAAGTTCTTTGGCTCAGGTTCGACTGAGACGCTGTTCCCGGTCGCTCGTGGAGGCGCCCTCATTTCGGCGATGTCCGCCGCGGAGGTTCAGGACTTGTATATCCGGTATATCGCCGCAGGAGCGGTCGCTGCTGGTGGGATTATCAGCTTGACCCGGGCATTACCAACGATAATTAGAGCTTTTCTTTCTTCATTAGGAGACTTTGGAAAGAAAGACGTCGAGGCTGGCCCAGTGCCTCGAACCGAACAAGACATGCCCGGCCGATTTGTTACGGCTGGCATAGCCACCTTGGGCCTGGCAATTTTTGTTTGGCTTAGCTTTTATGGAGCGCCGACAAACGGCATTTTCATGAATCTCCTGTCGGTGATTTTAGTAATTATTTTCGGCTTTTTCTTTGCTACCGTCTCTTCACGAATAACTGGCGAACTAGGCTCTTCAGCGAACCCGATATCGGGCATGACGATCGCAACTATTCTCCTAACCTCGCTGGTCTTTCTTCTTCTGGGAAACGGCGGCGTGGCCTCGCGCGTAGTGGTGCTTTCAATTGGAGCGATTGTGTGCGTGGCTGCTTCTAACGCGGGTACAACATCGCAGGATCTCAAGACGGGTTTTCTGGTTGGCGGCACGCCCTCGCGGATGCAGTGGGGATTAATGGTGGGCGTAACGACTTCGGCGCTTGTCATCGCCTGGACCATGACGTTTCTGAATGATTCGTACTCGAATCTCTTGCCCCGCTATTATCCCAGCTATCAGGTTCAAGTCACGGAGACTGACGAACAGTGGACCAGGGGCGACATGCGTGGCGCCAACCTGCAAGGCGGCCCCTACTATGTGCATCGCATTCCCTTAAATGTAGAAAGCACTTTCGGTTATACAGTCCCGAGCGGCAAGTATCTTGTCGACCAAAAGGGCGAGATACACTATCGCATCAATCCGGGAATCAACGGCGCTCGAATTGCACTTTCCTCAAACAACCTCCCCAGCACACCATTCGCCGTTTTCAAAGACGCTGAAAACAAGGGCCGCGCTCGCGGACTCGATGACAGACTCTACAACCTCATTACGGCGAAAGACGGTGGCATCACCCATACCTATTATCTTGATGACTCGGGTGTGGCCAGGTATGAAGAAATAACGACCAGTCCGGAATCAAAATTCGATGCGCCGAAGGCACAGTTGATGGCGATTCTTGTAGACGGTGTCTTAACTCGCAAATTGCCCTGGACTTTAATTCTGATCGGAGCTTTCCTGTCAATCTTACTTGAGATCATTGGCGTCTCAGCACTTCCTTTTGCCGTGGGCATGTATCTACCATTTTCAACTTCGGCAACCATATTTGCCGGCGGAGCTGTACGCGCGCTGGTTCAGAGACGAACAAAGTCAAAACGAACCGACGTACAGGAAGAAAGTGGCCCGGGCGTGCTCTACAGTTCAGGCTTGATTGCGGGAAGTGCTTTGGCGGGGCTGCTAATAGCTGTTCCGCAAGGGCTTGGCAAGGACCAACTTTTCAACTTCGGACAATATCTCTCTGTGTGGCTCCAGGATAACTCAGTCGTGGCCTTGATTATGTTTGGCTTGCTCGCAGCCACTCTCTACTACGTAGCGAGACATGACCTTCCGTTCCGGCGAAAGGAAAAGTCTTGACGCTGAAATCTTCTCTCTTCGGTCTCGCCACTGAGTTGGTGGTCTTGTTCTTTTGGTCTTCCGTTTTACCTTTTCAATTCGCTGGTTTCAAGTTTCAGGTTTCAAGTTTCAGGTTTCAGGTTTCGAGTTGGTTCCCAAGTTCAGGTTCTCCAAGCTTGAAACGTGAAACCTGGAACTTGAAACAAAAATCCAACCTACAAACTCACAGAAGGTCGCGGTTTCAAGTTTCAAGTTTCAGGTTTCAGGTTTCGAGTTGGTTCCCAAGTTCAGGTTCTCCAAGCTTGAAACGTGAAACCTGGAACTTGAAACAAAAAATCCAACATAACTCACAGAAGGTCGCGGAATCGAGGCTCAGACCGCAGACTGTCGAGCCGCGGATCCTGACGAAGCAATGTTTTTAGAATTGAACCTTTGTTCTCGATCTTGTTTAGCCAGCCAATTACCTGTTCCTTATCTCCCAGGCCTTGATATATCACCGCTATCTGGTAAGGCTCTTTGGTTTTTGCCGCGAGCAGCGTACGAAGGATGCTACGCGCCTTATCCGCCTGACCGGCAACAGCATAAGTATGACCAAGCGAGCTAAAGGCACTGCGACTAACAGCGGTTGTTCCATTTGCTTTTTGCAGTTCGGCAACCGCTTCGCTGAATAAGCCTTTTTGCTCCAGGGCCAACCCCAGCGTGAAATGAGCTGAACCGAAGGCCGGCGCAACTTCCAAAGTCTTCCTTAATTGGACGATCGCTTCATCGTACTGGCGCGCAAAGTAAAGACGCTCACCGAGCGTTGTATTAATCACCGGTGAGAGCGGATCCAACTCCTGCGCGATTTTGATTTCTCTCATTGCCTCAGCTTCGCGGCCGCTCATACCCAAGTAGTCGGAATACCAGTGATGTGCGGTAGCATAATTGGGGTTTAGTTCTATCGCGCGTTTGAACTCCGTTTCTGCCCCGCGGTCATCGAGTTCGTATTTGGTTTTGATTAAGGCAAGTGAGGCGTGGGCTTCAGCCAGGCTTTCATCAATTGCGATCGCCCTAATCGCGGATGCCTTTGCTTTCTCAATCGTCTCCGCCGCCGGGAAAGCCTGGACATGATAAAAGACTAACAACGTATAGGCATCGGCCATTCCCGCGTGGGCGGCTCCGTAGTTCGGATCCAAAACGATCGCTCTTTGAAAATGACCGAGGCTTTTGGTCAGTCCTTGTTCATCACGTTGGTTCCAGAAGAACCTTCCTCTCAAATACTCTTGATACGCTTCGATATTTTCAGTTTCACGTTTCCTCAGATGACGTTGCTGCTCACTGTTCAGCTCTACGAGCATCGCCCGGGCTACCTGTTCCGAGATAGTGTCCTGCAATCCGAAAATGTCGGTGATGTTCTCATCAAAATTCCTGGCCCACAGTGGATTTCGATCAGAGACATTAACTAACTGTACGGTGACTCGAACTCGTTCATTAATTCTTTGGACAGTTCCTTCTAAAACTGAATCAACCCCGAGCTCTCGGCCCACGGCTTGCGCCTCTCCAAGCTGTGTTCCGTACTTCATGATAGCGCTGGTCGGCCGAACTTTGATTTGGCGGATATTGCTCAGCTTAGTAATCAGAGCATCAGCCATACCTGTCCCAAGATATTCGTTGCTTCCATCGTTATTTAGAGATCGGAACGGCAAGACAGCGATGGACCTTATTTGGTTTACATTCCCAACATTCTGCTTAGGCGGGTAGAATTGCCAGAATCCTGTAATAATTGCCAAGGCAATCACGCCAGACCAGACAAGCTGCGCTGGTCCCAATCGCCACTGCTTCCGCGCGCTGGTACTCGAGGTCGTCAGGGAGGTCATTGTCTGTTCAGGCATCAACGGTTCTTTTCCTTCGTCACTCTCGAGGTCTACCGTAATGCGAGATCTGATGTGTTGTTCAACGATAAGATCCGTGCTGCCGCTATCTGCTTCGCATACGTTTGCCACAAAGCTATAACCGCGACCAGGAACCGTAACGATGTAGCGATGCTCTTTGGCTCGTTCACCCAAAGCCCTACGCAGCATGGCGATTTGTTGGGTAAGGTTGTTCTCTTCAACCACCGTGTCCGGCCAGACGGTCTTCATTAGATGGTCTTTGGTTACGACCTCTCCTCGATGCTCGATTAATGCCAATAGAGTGTCAAAACTCTTGGATGTGATGGGGATTATTTCGCCCTCGCGCAGCAGTACACGCTTAAGTGAATCAACGCGAAACGGGCCAAACTGATATAGGCATTTCGACTGTTCATTCATAATTGAACCCACCTTAGGAGAATAGGGCTGTAGTGAACTGGGTAGTGGCCTATTTTGTTGCAGACTCGCAGTTCCCTTTCATACGCGATGTTACTCACCATCGTTTCATGCGTTTCATAATCTTTTACAAAGTTTTTCTTCACGTTAACGACGGTTGGGATACATAAGCAGCATCATTAAGGCGTGATTGAGACTTGCATCATTCAAAGGTCCATTAGGTGAATAGGACACGGGTAACCATCACTGTTGAAACCGAAAGCCTGCTTCTAATCCGGCGACGCTCGTCTAGGATGCAAGTCTGGTGTGATAGGTGCGCCTGCGACAACGAGTTCGCCTCGATGGAGGACGCCACAGCGATTATGTCTCTCGATCTCGAACGGGTCTCGCAGCTCATCGTAGATGAAAAGTTACATGCGATCCGTGGGCTCAGAGGTGCGCTCGTCATCTGTCTGCCCTCGATCTTAAACCATATTGGCAGTAATGCGACTTGAAGCCACGGAGGGAAGTCTCGCTTTACCAACTCCCGCAGGGGATTCAGTAAACAATGACATCAAACATTGGTCGGCTGGGGTAGTCCCTAATTTGGAGTGCGATGACCTGTCATCGCTTTCGCCCGCGGGCGGCTCGACGCCGGCGGGTTTGATAATAGGCTGTTTTCGACAACTTGCTGCGACAGGTCGCAGCGACGAAAGCGCCGACAGGTCGGCGCACTCCAAATTAGAGCATTACCTAGGCTGGCTCTGAAGTAACCACCAGCTGCCGCAGGTGGGATTTAAGACTTTTCGGGCAAAGCTGGTCCAGGCTGACAGGAAAGAATTTCAAACCTTGAGCATAACGATCGACGATGCCTCTAATCGCGATGCCCGGCATCACTCTCTTCGAAACTCACTGTTCAAGGATGCGACTCCCGTGAAACGAGACACACTGCCACCGGCCTTGTCGCTTAACCCAAACTGTGGTGCGGCGATACTCGATGTTGGCTTCCTTGCCTCGAATCTTAACTTTTTCTACCGAGCGTCCGTTGACTATGGATACGCTGCCATACACCCGAACTTTCATGTCGGTTATGGTGTCGTCCAATATCATGAAGGCTGGCTCGGGCTCTCCTGGCTTTGGTGCGCTGGCATCTTCGAGTTCCTGAGCTTTATCTGTCATAACGCCGCGTCCGTCGATGCCTACAAATTCATCCGCCAGAATTTGCTCAATGGTTGCCGTGTCGTGTTTCAGATATGCGGCCGACCAGTCCTTTTCCAGCTGCATAAGTTTCTGTTCCACTTTGTTGTCAGCCGGCATGGTCCTGGTTCCGGCTGCGTGAGCATTTGCTGCTACACAAGTCGCAAGCAACAACACGATAAGCGCGGATATACTTTTCATAAGTCAATACTCCTTCTTGCCTTCTTCATCTGGCAATTCCTGGCGATCAATGCCGCTTAAGCAAACCAACTCTGGTCGCTTTGATGAATTCAAATTTCTTCTGAAGGTTGCGAGTCAACCAAGACTTCGTAATGAGTCACAGTTTCCTCCAACTCCAGAAGGTATTCTTTATCAGCTGCGTAATACCTGGCTTGGTCAATGTCGGGACCAGCAAAATCTGCGATGGCATCTTTCGATTCCCAAAAAGTCAATATTAGAAAGTGGGCTTTCTGATCCTCAGTTCTTCGCAGCACATACACACCTCGAATGCCAGGAGTTGCTTGATAATCCTTAACACCCGTTTTGGAAAGATAGTGGAGATATTCTTCGGACTTCGATGATTCAGTAACTCCGTGCCATAGCCTTGCGATCATGTCTCCTCCTTATTTCGAAGCTGGGAACAATTAAGAATGTTATTGACGTTTTGGTTTTGGATCCGGGGGATAGGTGGACCAAGTTACTGTCTCAGCTTGATCGGTCTCACGAGCAAGGAACAAAAGAGCGACGTACGGAAGTCGTTGCATTTGGTTTTTCATCATCGTCTTATTGAGATTATCCAATCTCCAACGATGGACGGGTAATACCGGTAGCCTGAGAAAATGCCGGCGATAAGAAAAGCAGCATCGTCGCTATCATCAAGACTAGTCGCACTTAATGGATTTCCTCCATGGATTGTTCTGAATATCCATATTCGTATGGCACTTCCGGAGGGCCTTAGCTCACCAGCTAGCCCGCCCAGCCTCGTTGACCAGAGGACAACGACTTCCTAATTGGCATGGAGGTGAAGCTGCTGAGCCAACCATTCGCGCCGATCGCTACGGGCCGCATCAACATTCAAGTCGTGAACGGCGTCGTACCATTTGATCTGCTTTGGCTCGCTGGCGGCCTCGAAGTATTCCAGAGCCGCGGCCCTGGGAATGAATTTGTCTTTGTTTGAAAACTGAAATAACAACCGGGCCGGAGCGGCCTTAGGCACGTAGCCAATGGGATCGACCTCTAACATAGTTTGCCGATAGAGTCCCTCGCCTTTATTCGCAGTGACGGGCCAATACTTGAGCGACCAATCACTGAAATTTCCCAGTCCCGCCATTAAGACATAAACCTTAAAACGTTTTTCTATACCAGCGACGATGCCCCCAAACATGGCTCCATAATCATGGCCGACGAAGGCGATTCGCTTTGCGTCAACTTGCGGTTGTTTAAGGAGCAAATCCAGCGCCCGCCGAACCTCGATTGTTTGATCGATGATTTGGCGCCGATCCGAAAGCGGTTCTGCCGGCGCTTCCAACCAGGGGAAATATCCCTGAATCAGAATCGAGACCGTTCCCTGTTTAGCCAAGGCTACTGCCTCATCCAGAAACTCTGTTCTGTCTGACTTCACATTGCCGAGCCAATGAAAAAAGACGACACCGGCAAAGCGGCCCTTGCCGCTGGGTCTCACCACGTAAGCTTCAATTCGTTTGTGCCGGGGATCGCACGCTGCGTAAGTGACGTCCCGGATGATGACGCCGTCACGTTCAGTAGTTGCGGTCTCCTTCAGATCAAAGGACGCAGATCGGTCGTAGCTAAACAGCTTTGTGAAAACCGGGTTTCTCTGCCGAGCTTGAGAAATATTCGGGTGTTGCAAATACAACATCAACAAGCTCACAAGTATGATTATTACAACGCGACGTCGACTGTTCGAGGGTCGACTGTTCGAGGGTCGACTGTTCGAGGGTTGACTGTTCGAGGGGCTCATAATTAGTGATCACGCTTATCCGATGCGTCACCTCCTGTTTGCTGATGGGAACGGACGAACTGGTATAACCTTGACGCTCTGCAAGCGAATCTAAGTCAACGACTGCTGTAAAGTCCTTAAGCTAGTCTGAAATTTACTGAAAGTTTATGAATCGTGTTCCTAATCAACCAGCATTCGGACAAACATTATTATTCAGTATTGCCACCTTCAGACGCAGGTGCGTTTAATCGATGGCGGCAGTCGTGGGATGGTTCAAACTAAGGAGCTAGCGAAGGGAGAGTCCCTTCGGCATTCGCTCTTAAATCGCTAGAGATGGGGACGCTCTCGCAGCAAATATCTAACTATCTAACTCATAGGCGACACTTCTGGAGCTTGCGAAAGACGATATTGTTTGCGGTTCGATTCCGATCGCCGCACGAATAAACACTTTTGTTGGGCCGAGAATTTAGACCCTTAGTGAGCCACGGAAACCCCTGGCCGCATAGTAAGATTCCGCGCCGTTGTGATACGTGAAGACTCGGCCGAAACGGCGGTCGCAAAAGATCGCGCCGCCCAGGGTTCTTACTTCCCCAGGTGTTTTCACCCAGCTCGACGTTTTCAGATCAAACTCACCAAGCTGCTGCAGCTCGCGATACTGTTCTTCCGTTAAGATCTCAATGCCCATAGCGGCTGCCATGTCGAGCGCCGTATCTTTCGGCTTATGTTCTTTCCTCGATTCCCACGCTTCGCGGTCGTAACAAAGACTTCTGCGGCTACTGGGACTCTCCGCTGCGCAATCATAAAAAATGTACTCGCCCGTCTTCTTATCAAACCCGACAACATCCGGCTCGCCGCCGGTTCTTTCCATTTCACTGAGCGACCACAATTTTTCAATATTAGCTGCCAACTTTGCTTGCACTTTAGCCCATGCAAGACCTTTGTGGCGGTTCATGTTTTCCTCAAAACGGGCTTTCAATTCGTCGAGCAGTTCTGCGTGGTGCTCGGGTGACAATTTCTTTTTCATGCTATTCCTCTATTGACTACCTGAAATGGTTTTCTATCCGCTGGTCTGAAATACCACGAGACCGCAGTCAGGGTTAGCAGCAGCAACGAGGGAAGTATTTGACTCACCGGATCACGCGTTACGATGTGTGAAATTGCGGCTCCAGTCATGGCAAAGAAAAAGCCTGCATAAGCCCATTCCTTCAGTAAGGGATATTTAGGAATAAGCACTGCCACAACACCCAAAAGTTTCCAAATACCGAGTATGGTCAGAAGATAAGCTGGATAGCCCAAATGTGTAATTTGATCCACGTCCGCTTTTGACTTGAGTAACTGGACTATTCCAGTTGAGAACATTCCTAATGCAAGCCAACCGGTAGAAATCCAATAGATAATTTTTTTGGTCTTTGTCATATCAGGTTATCTCAATTTGCTGACGATGTCTTGCAAACGGTTATGCGCCATGTTCAGGCCTTGAGCAAAAGGTAGCTGCAGCAGTTGGTCTCTAAGCGCGACTGATTCATAGACGACATGCATCTTGAGCTTGCTGGTGTCGTCAGTGAGTTTTTCAAATTCCAGAAACTCAAGCTGGACGCCAAAAGGCGAGTTCTCCATTTCAAATGTCCGCGTGATTTTTTGGTTCGGGCTAAACTCGTGGATTGCACCATTGGCCCGAAATAACACGTTCCCCTGAGCATCGGTGGTTTCGAATTGGTAACAGCCGTGCTTCTTACTTTCCAGTTTCAGCACTTTCGTTCCCATCCATTGCTCAACAATATCGGCCTCTACATAGGCTCTAAAAAGTAATTCCAACGGCAGCTCAAATTCCCTTGTAATCACTAATTCCTGTTTGCCGTCTTCGGCATTGATTTTTGTTTTGTGCTCCATACTATTTTTTTGATTTGTATTTTTTCATTACCGCTTCTAATTTATTGAACCTGTCATCCCACATCTTGCGGAATGGTTCAATAAAGTCAGCTATTTCTTTTATCTTTTGAGGATTTAAGTGATAGTAAATCTCTCTGCCGTTTTGTTCCTGTTCAAGCAATTCGCACTCGGTAAGTATTTGCAGGTGTTTAGAAACTGTCGGTCTTGCGGTGTCAAAGTTTGAAGCAATGGCTCCGGCAGTCATGGCTTGTGAAGCCACCAACAGAAGTATCGCCCTTCTGGTCGGGTCTGCGATGGCTTGGAACACATCTCGTCTTAAGTTCATTGCGTAGTTAAGTGACTACGAGTCTACCTGAAGTCATTTGCCTACGCAAGGTTTTTTTCTCTGCGCGTCTTGCAGAAACTTTGTTCATCAAGTTCGGCTCCAATCGCCGCCTAAGCGTCTGTTTCTGGCTCGGTCCAATGAGCATTACAGAGTCCCGGATCATTCGTTACGACACTAAGGGACGACACCCTTTAGGTTCCTTGCGGCCTTGTTCATTTCGGTGATATAAGCATATCGCCTGCTCAGGGCTGGCTTGCCCCAAGATCCTGATGAAAGCCTGGAGGATTTTAATAATCTGATGCTCACGCCGGAGTCCTATAAATCACTGTTAGAAGAGATCGCCTCCAGACACTTTCCAGAGGAAACGCTAGCTCTGGAACTTGAGGGTGAATCGATGGTGAAATCACTTTTTGCCGAGACGTGGGAAGGGCATCAGGATGGACACGGTGATAAGTACGGATTCGCCGACTTGAGCGCTGTAAAACCAATCCTGGAGATTGTGACTGTTGCGGTCAGCACATTCAAAGTTATATGTGAAATTCGTTTGCTAAAGAAACCCGACCCCATCGATACAGATCAGATGCAAAAGCAGTGGGCCAAGCGGCTGCGAATGGAAGGAATTAAGGACGCTAAGGCAAAGGCAATCGCCGCAGATTTTGCCAGGCAGTTGGTTGCGTTAGCAAAGCATTCCTAAGAGAATCAGACTCACCGTTTCCTTGAAGTAGACCTGCTCGTGAAGCCCTACCTGAGATACCGTTTTAAGCGCCAAGTTGAGAACATTCTGGTTTTCATAGCGTGGTGCCTTAGCTTTCTCTGGCTCATTCCTTATGCGGTTAGCGTCATACTCTTAGTGATCATGGTGCCAATAATGGCAGTCGTGATACTCACCACAGCTGCAGGTACTCAGGACAGGATCATTTATGGAATCATTCTTCTGGCGGGCCTTATCATTGTTGCGGCGTCAAACATTCCTACAGTTCATGTACTCGCTAGGCTGCGTAAACATCATCGTGCGGCGAAAGACCTTACTGGACTAGAAGACCTTCCAGAGCGCTTAGATTTCCTAATTCGCGGACGATTGGCTTACCTCGCCACTCGCATGGAGACGAGAGAAAAGAACCGCCTCGCAAGTTGTCGCTTTCAACTACTAATTGAACGAAAGAACCATAAGGCTCCGCCTTGCATGATTGTAAGAAAGCAAGTCGTCAATTTGATTTTCCCTCTCGGATTTTTCAAGGTTTTACAGGGAGATCAGGAAGCTGCTGATGCAATGCTCGCGCACGAGTTAGCACATTTCCTTCACGGCGATTCCGGCATGCTCTTGGGAGTGCGTAGCTACCTTAGAGCCAGCACCGTTATGTTCTACTATGTAGGAGCCATTTTCTTGCTTATCGCAGCCTTTTCAGTTGTCCAGTGGGGTGCTCTAACAACTGAGGAGCAAGCAATCGGCTCGCGAGCGAGCGACCGAGCTCAATACGTCACTCAATACTATGAACGCAATAGCGTTTACGCATGGCCCTATGATGCTGACTCTCGTAGGCGTGCACGTATCGAGTCTGAGAAAACCGCGATTGTTCTCCGCTTGGCAACTTATTTCCTGTCGTTCTTTTACTATTGGTTCCTGCTTCTTTATTTGCGAAGACGTGTGCGCCGGTCTGAAATGTTAGCTGATCTGTTTGCCGCCATTACGACCAATGCGGACGCCGTTAAGCGCTTCTTGTCAAGGTATGTAGCTGATGAGGAGCGACATTTTCTCTCACTCCATCCATCTGTAAATCGTAGGATCGACTTCATGACGAAATGCCGTACTTCTTGAAGATGAACTGTTAGGATTGAGGCCAACATTTCTCTTACTTGTACCAAACCTGCTTCTAGTCAGCTTGATTGTTAAATGAGCGGTGGCGACCGAACTTATCGTAAGGATTCCGTGGATTGAGACCCAGTCGCTTCCGCTCCCGGTTCTGACCTCATTACGATTTTCGCTCGTCACCGGCGATAGTTCTCACTTGTTACTCGTTTCCACAAACCCGTGCTGTTGCGAAGCATCCTGTCGTATTCGCCGACAACGGGACGGCTTTGATTCTCACAATGGGGTCTGGATAGGGGCAAAGAAGGCATCTGAGATTCGGAACTATGCTAACTTAGTCCGCGTCGTGATCTTTCTGGTTTGTGGATCGCCACTCGTGAGGCTTTATGAAGATCAATCCGTTAACTAACATCGCCCCAGAGATTTTCAGGAAACGACTTTTGGTCGAGGGATACTTCGCAGTCGAGGTGACGGAAGACAGCTTGAGGGAGTACTTCTCGCGCATCACTTCCGACTTTGGGCTCAGGACTTACGGTGAACCAACCATCCATCGGACCAGCGGCAAAGGCAAGGACATTAATGAAGGCTTTGATGGCTTTGTACCCTTGATTGATTCTGGTATTTACATCGGCGTGTGGGTAAAGCCCAAGTTCCTTTCAACGATTCTTTACACCTGCGCCGAATTCGATGCAGAAAAAGCTGAGGCGCTCGTGAAGGAAATTTTCCAGCTCTCCGATTTTCAGTCGGCAATATTCTAACGAGCCTTGCCCGAGAAGTTGTTTGAGTCCATCCCCGAGTCTCCTGAGAACACGCTACTCAAACCTTACTCGGAGCGTAATTCAAAATGAATTATCTTAACGCCGCGCTTATCGTGCTGCTTGCTTTCCTTCTTATCGGATGCTCTTCAATACGAAAGGCGGCAGCCGTTTCGGTGGTGGCTCAGGGAACTTCGATGCTTCCGGGAATTCAGGACGGAGAGCAGCTTTGGGTGAAACCAATAAGCGCCGAATCTCGACTCGAGTTGCATCGCGGCGATCTCATCGTTGCTCATGATCCTGAGTACGGTACGAGGAGCTACGTTCGGCGATTGATTGGCTTGCCGGGCGACACGATCGAGGTTCGCGTCGGAGACGTTTGGATAAACGGTAATAAACTGAGCGAGCCTTACATAGATCAGCAACGTTTCAACGTCTCGAAGAGGTCAATGGCGGCGGTGAAAATCGCTACGGGAACTTACTTCGTCATGGCTGACAATCGCGATAACGCCGGGGACTCCCGGATCTGGGGCGCGATAAAGGCAAGCTCAGTTACCGGAGTCGTGATGGAGCGACCGTGATTTCCGAAGAGTGGTAATAAGCCTTAGCCGTTGGTTATTGAGGAACTTCGTAACTGTCTCAGCGAACTGCAGTGGAATCTTATCCATCGCATTGTGTTCCTGCCCTTTGCTGATTGCTGATTGCTGACAGCTGTCTCTCACTGCACAAGCTCACAGCCTTGAGAGACGATTAGTCACACCGGGCTTCAGCCCGGTGACGAGAGCGTTCTCAAGTCAGTAGAACCGTTTCAACGGTTTCTGATGTTTAGAACCGCGTAAACCGTTGAAACGGTTAAGAAAAACTTAAACCAAGTCTATCACCGGGTTGAAACCCGGTGTGAATGAGAGTTTGAGTGAATTGTCACCACGCTGAGTGCGCTTCGCCACGTAACGCATTTCCTGAATGCCTCCATCCTGATCTATAACAACGTAATGAAACTGAAACTTACACTGCTGTTATTTCTGTTCGCGGTTCCGGTCCATGCGCAACAAACTATCGAAGGACGTTGGCAGGGCGCGTTACTGCGTGAAGGGGCGGTCCAGGTGATCATCGTTGATTTCACTAAATCCCCAAGCGGCGGATTGATGGCAGCGATCGAAACGCCCGATCTCGTTACCTCTGAACCGCGATCGGTCGCAGCCACTTATCAAGACGGCATGGTCCGATTCGACGCGCCGTTTGGGAAAGCGACTCTCGCCGTGGACCCACCAATGGGTGAGATGATCGGGACGATTGAAGCAACTCCGTCCATCCAAATTCATCTGAAGCGCGCCTTCAAACCTGCAGCTATCCCTTTCAATACAGCGGATGTGCAATTTCGAAATGGAAACGTGACTCTGGCGGGCACACTCGTTACACCGGCGACCGCTGGCCCACATCCGGCGATCGTTTGGATACACGGTCGTGGCAAATCCGGACGTAATGACTTTCGTGGGTTCGCTCGCATAATGGCGCAACGCGGAATTGCGAGTCTAATCTACGACAAGCGCGGCGTAGGCCAGTCGACTGGCGATCACGATAAGTCAGGGATGTACGATTTCGCAGGAGACGCTCTTGCAGCCGTGGAGTTTTTGGCTACCCGATCGGAAATTGATCGGCAACAGATAGGCATCCACGGTAACAGCGCTGGCGGGTGGGTAGCGGCGATCGTCGCAAATCGCACCAGGATTCCATTGGCTTTCATCATCACCACTGTCGGTCCTGCCGACAGCGTTAGGGACCAACAGATTCACGTGGCTGAATACTCGATGCGCCAGTCAGGTATTGATTTCAGCGTCGCGGAGTATGCTGCGGCTCGCGAACACATGGGCCTGGTCCAGAGTTTTGCGTACACCGCCAAAGGTTGGGAGGCCTTGCGTGCATCTGTCGAAAAAGCGAAGCCGACTCGATGGGCTCGCTTCGTCGATCTACCTGAGGCCGAAAGTTACGAGGACATCGTATGGGTTCGCTTGAACCAGTACGATCCCGCCGAGGATTTGAGGAAGATTAAGACGCCGTTTCTCGCTCTGTATGGTGGCAGCGATTACGTGGTCCCGCCCGAAGAGAACGTGAAGAAGCTCGAGAAGTATTTAACCGAAGCTGGGAACAGCGACTTCAAGATTGCAGTATTCCCCGGCGCCGATCATGGGCTAACAATCCCGAATCAATTACGCCGCTTCGCCCCCGCCGGTTCTAACACAGGGCAGCCTAACAACGGCGGCGCTGACAAATCTTATTGGCTCTTCCGCAAACGCGCCCCGGGAGCGGTTGATCTAACAGTCGACTGGCTACTTCAGCGCGTCAAGCTCAAGACAAAGTGATTTACCTTCAGAATTATTCACATCGCAGCGCGATCAAAGGATCGACGCGGGTGGCGCGACGCGAAGGGATGTAGCCGACGATGATCGCAATCCCGAGCATCAATAGCGCGGCGAAGAATAGTGAAACAGGATCCGTCGGTGTCAAACCGAATAGCAACGTCGCCGCCAATCGTGTCACTGCCACAATCAACGGCAAGCCCACAGCTACACCAGCGATGACCAGCACCAACGCTTCCCGCACAATTAACCAACGCACATCGCGAGCTTGAGCCCCGAGCGCCATACGAATCCCAATCTCATTGATCCGGCTCGCAACACCATACGAAAGAATGCCGTAAAGGCCGATACAAGCGAGCAGCAATGCCAACACGCCAAAGAAGCCGGAGAGCGTTGCCATCAAGCGCTCGCGCAGAATCGTCGCTTCAACAATCGGCTTGAAGCCTTCGAAACTTATGTTGATGCCTGGATTGAGCTCGTTGAGAACGCGCTTGATCGCGGCCGCGGTCGCGCCCTGGTCCATTCGCGATCGGATCATTAGCCGAGTCCCCGGTCCGGCGTCACTCTCTTGCCCGGACGCATAGTAAGCAATCGGTCCAAACTCTTCGCGCAGATCTCCATACTTTGTATCTCGAGCCAAACCGACGATCTCGTACACAGTTTCCGGATCACCCGGCGTTGCGTTGACCCAAAAACGATGGCCGACTGGATTTGCTCCGTTCAAAAAGGCGTGAGCAAAGGCTTGGTTCACAATCGCAACCTCCGGCGCTCCGACCCGGTCGCGCGCATCGAAATCGCGCCCTGCCAACAACGGAATTTGCAGTGTCTTGAAGTATTCGGGACCGATGCGACTGAGGCTAATGTCCTGTCCTTGCTCAGCACTGGCGCCGTCCATCCAGACTTTGGCGCCACCCCAGTCGCGCAGCGGGATCAGATGCGCAATAGCAGCGGAATCAACGCCTGGAATCGCTCGAATGCGACCGATCAAATCATCTTTTAACGCTGTGTTTCGATCAGGCGGCAGATTCAATCGTTGATAAGTCACGGTCGCAGTCAGAACACCTTCCTGATTGAAGCCCGTGTCCACAGTCAGCAATTTTCCCAGACTGCGAGAGAACAAAATCGCGCCTGCCACTAACACGATTGAAAGTGCGACCTGCATCACTACCAGTGCGCGGCGTAAACTAAAGCGCTCGCGGTTCGCTGTCAGTCCGCGTCCACCAGCCTTCATGGCAACACCCGGTTGCATTCGAGTGAGACGGATCGCAGGCGCCAGACCGAATAGCAGACAGGTGAGAATTGCCAGACCGGCGGCAAAACCAAGCACTCGCCAATCAACCGCGAGATCCAGAAAAACCGGATCCGAACTAGTGCTGAGGTAAGCGACCAGGAGCCGGCTCATCACTTGCGCTAGTCCCCCGCCGAGCGCCGCACCTACCAATGACAGCAACAGACTCTCGACCAACAACTGCCGGACCAGCCGTCCGCGCGAAGCCCCGAGAGCCTGACGCACGGCCAGCTCACGCTCACGCGCGCTGGCCCTCGCCAGCAACAGATTCGCGAGATTGGCACACGCGATCAACAACACTGCTCCGGCAATTGCGAGCAGCAACCAGAGCGGGCGCTCGTAGTTTTCACGCAGCTGAGAAATACCTGCTCCAGCAGGAACAGCCAACAGTCTGGAGCCGAGATAGTCTTTCACGCTGGCGGTTGGATAATTCGCAGGCAGCGCCGCTTCAAAGAGGCCTGGTGAGATTGCTTGCGATTGAGCATTGGCCTGTTCAATTGACAATCGCGGCTTCAATCGACCAGTGACAGTCAACCACCACATCGTGCCGGAAAGAAAGCGATCATTCCCGCGAATCAAAGCAACGCTGCAGAGCGGTAGCGCCAAATCGAATGACCGCCCCACCTCCATCCCAAAAAAGCTGGCGGGCGTGACTCCAATAATTTCGAGCGGGTGATCCGCAAGCGTCACTTTGCGTCCCATGATGCTCGCATCGCCGCCGTATTCGCGCTGCCAGAACTCATGGCTGATGACTACGCCGGGCGCGCCGCAACCACGCTGGTCGTCTGCTGATGTAAAGACGCGGCCAAGCGCTGGCTGGACACCCATCGTCTGAAAGAAATCACCACTAACATAAAGCGCGCGCGCTGGTCGCACCTCGCCACCCGGAGCGAGGTTGATAAGGTCCGTCCCCCAGGCAGAAATGCTCGAGAACACTTGTTGTCGCTGCTTGATCTGTTCCCAAATTGGATTGTTAACCGATGGCTCGCGGCTGAATCCTCCACGCGCCCCTTTCATGTCCGCCATGCGAAGTTCGGCTAATTCCTGTGGGGCTTTGACTGGCAATGTGCGCAGTCGTACCGCATCGATCAATTGAAAGATCGCCGTGTTGGCGCCTATGCCGAGCGCCAGCGAAAGAATTGCCACTAACGTGAAGCTTTTGCTCTTGAGTAACATTCGTACGCCGAAGCGCAGGTCTTGAAACATCTCATCCTCCCATCGGCGCGGTTGCAACCACAGCGCATCCATCAACGCGCCCGCGCTGTGCCACATCAAGTCGAATTTGCTGTGTCTATCAAGCTTGTCCCACTGCGCCAGCTGCGCTTCACGGTAAAGCAGCTCGGCTTCCCACTCGTGCTGCCAATCAACACGCAAGCGGCGCGGCACAATCAAGCCGACGAACGTGATCAGCCAAAGCCACGGACCTTTTGTTTTTCTGATTTCAGGTTCCAAATCCAAGTCTCAGGTTTCAAGTTCCAGGTTCCAGGTTCCAGGTTTCAGGTTTTTACGGTTCCCGGTTTACGGTTCCCGGTTTACGGTTTACGGTTTCCGGTTCCCGGTTCACGGTTCACGGTTCCCGGTTTACGGTTCCCGGTTTACGGTTTACGGTTCACGGTTCACGGTTCACGGTTCACGGTTCACGGTTCACGGTTCACGGTTCACGGTTCACGGTTTCCGGTTCCCGGTTTCCCGTCTTTCAGCCCTTCTGCTCTGCCGGCTTGTCGGTCACAAGCTGAGCGAGTAGACGAAACCGTGAGCGAGCCTCTGCCAATACAGTGCGGCCAGTCTTACTCACTTCGTAATACTTGCGCGCTGGGCGCTGTTCCTGCTGCGCGATGCTCGATCGTTCCCACTTGGAAACTACAAAGCCTGCATCTTCGAGACGGCGCAGCGCCGGATATACGGTTCCGCTCGCGAGTCCCGTGACAGCCATAATGTCGAAGCCGTAACGGTAACCGTTTTCGGTCGCCTGCAAGATCATCGCCATCGTGTATGAAAGATAACTTTTGCCCACCTCTCGCTCCTCTTATTATTCTTCTTCCGTGCTAGATACCTATACATACAGTTATCTACATAGCCCTGTCAACAGGAATTATCGAGAACCGGAGTTTTTCTTGGCGTGCTTGGCGCCTTTGCGGGAACATGTTCAGTCTCCCGCAAAGGCGCAACGCCGCAAAGGAATTCAGCAAACGATTTTGTGAAAAGCGGTCAAGCGCAGGAAACTAATCTGCGTTAGCTGCTCCGGGCCTCGCGGACGATTGAGAGGTATTCGCGAGCGCGTTCGGTGAGTAGGTCGTCACGATTCTCACGGAGAGCTTTCAGATCAACGAGGTCGGCGCCGACGCCGAGAGCCATGGCGCCTGCTTTAATGAAGTCAGCGGCCGTCTTGAGAGAAACTCCGCCGGTGGGAACTAACTCAATTTGCGGAAGCGGAGCTTTTAATGATTTGAGATAACTGGCGCCGCCGACTGAACCTGCAGGAAAAACTTTTACCGCATCAGCTCCTGCGGTCCAGGCGCGCACAACCTCAGTCGGAGTCAACGCGCCGGGAAGAACTGCTATGTCACGACTGCGACACAACGCTATGGTGTCTTCGTTCAGGGCAGGGCTCACGACAAACTTCGCGCCGGCATCAATGCATGCCGAAGCTGTTTGTGGATCGAGGACCGTGCCCGCTCCAATCAAGACTTCAGCGGCATAAGTCTGCGAAAGCTCCTGTATTAGTTGGACGGCGTTTGGGACTGTCATCGTCACTTCAAAGACATCAATCCCGCCGGCCTTCACGGCGTCGATCGCTCGCTTTGCTTGCTCCGGCGACTCCGCCCGAACCACAGGAATCACGCCGGTCTTTTTGATCCAATTAAGGACGTCTTGTTTGTGCATAAAAGACTTTGGCCACAGATTACGAAGAAGAAAGGTCTTGGGTCTTTGGTCTTTGATTGTGTTCTTGGTTCTTAGTGCTTCGTTCTTTGTGCTTGAGTCTGCGGTAAGTTGCAATATGTCCATTAAAGGAAAGAGACAATACTGCTAACATCAAAGCTCAAAGCTCAAAGCTCAAAGAACAAAGAACCAAGACCCTCCTAATCGGTTGATGCTTTTACATCAGTGCAATCTGCGTAATCTGTGGCCGTTCTTACCGGTTGACGCGGGCGGTGCCGCCTTTCATGACTTTCTCAACTTCAGCGAGCGTGGCCATCGTGGTATCGCCGGGTGTCGTCATTGCCAAAGCCCCGTGCGCAGCGCCGCAGTCAACTGCCCACTGCGTTCCTCGGTCCATGAGGAAACCATAAATCAATCCGGAAGCAAATGAATCTCCGCCGCCCACGCGGTCATAAATCTCGAGCCCTTCACGATTCGGCGCCTGGTAAAACTCATTGTCGCAATAGCAAACCGCTCCCCAATCATTGAGCGTAGCCGTGCGCGCATTTCGCAGCGTCGTGGCCACAACTTCAAAGTTGGGAAATTCTGTCACCGCAAGCTCGATCATTCTGCGGAAGTTGTTGACGTCGAGTTTCGAGTGTTGTTCGTCAACGCCCTCGACTTCAAATCCAAGCGCAGCCGTAAAGTCTTCTTCATTACCGAGCATCACATCGATAAGTGGCGCCAGCTCGCGATTAACTTGGCGCGCTCGCTGGACGCCGCCAATACCCTGCCAAAGCGAAGGCCGATAATTCAGATCGTACGAAACAATTGTTCCGTGCTTCTTCGCCGCAGCAATCGCTTCGCGTGCCACCGCCGGCGTCGTTTCGGACAAGGCGCAAAAAATTCCTCCGGTATGAAACCAACGCGCGCCCTCAGCGCCAAAGATCTGTTCCCAATCGATATCGCCGGGTTTCAATTGCGAGATCGCAGTGTGGCCTCGGTCGGAACATCCGAGAGCGGCACGCACTCCAAAACCACGCTCCGTAAAATTCAAGCCGTTCCGCGCGGCACGACCGACGCCATCGTACTTGACCCAGCGGACATGTGATTGATCGACGCCGCCCTGGTAAATCAAGTCCTGCACCAGACGTCCTACCGGGTTGTCGGCGAGCGCAGTCACCACAGTCGTTTCGAGTCCGAAGCATCTCTTCAAGCCGCGCGCGACGTTGTACTCGCCTCCGCCTTCCCATACCTGAAAATTGCGTGTCGTATGAAGACGCGAGTCTCCCGGGTCAAGCCTGAGCATTACCTCACCAAGACTCACCAGGTCCCAACGGCATTCATTCTTTGATTTGATTCGTAGTGGCATCGCAGTTTACGCCGAAGGCGTTCGCCAATTTCAGCCTGGGGCAACGCCCCAGGAAAACAAATGTACAAGCCTTTCCAAAACGCTGAAAGCGTTAGCGAGCGTTGAATTCTGTTCTTAGGAACGCTTTCAGCGTGTCCAACATCTTGATCACGTCATTCCTGGGGGCGTTGCCCCAGGCTGAAATTGGCGAACAGCTTCGGCGTATTTTATCCAGAGCCTTCATCATTTATCGAACCTTTAACTCAAAAAATCTTCGCGTACCGGCGAGAAGATATCCACCAGCACAACTTCCTCATCCAGCATCGTCGCTCCATGCCAGGTGCCCGGCGGAAAGTGAAGGACATCTCCCGTATTTGCGATGCGTTCTTCCTTCCCGATGGTGAAGCGAACCGGTCCACGTTCCACCAAAGTCATCTGTTCGTGTGGATGTTCATGGCAAGGAGTGACAACGTGTGGAGCGATGCGCAGCCGGCAGATCATCAGCTTTTCGCCGATAACCATTTGGCGTTCAATTCCCTCTTCCAATTGCTCGACCGGCACTTTGGCCCAATCGGTGTGCTTCGGAAATCCGTTTGAGTGTCCGTTCTCTTCCATAGCAGTTTCCTGATTTGGCTCTGGTTCAGTTGAATTAGCGATTCAAGTCGGAGACTTTCATCGCGATACGAAAATGCCTCGGCTGCTTTGCAGCCAGTTGCAGTTGTAGAGCTTCAAAAACCAGGTGATGCAGGATTGGCTGGCGAGCACCGCGACCCAACACATCGTTCGCCGGAGCGAGTGAAGAGATGGTCACCGGCCATTCAGAGTCGAATTCAACCAACATCTCCTGATCCTTTGTTGCAAGTCGATCCATTCGTCGTCCTTTTACAAACTCCGTCGTTAACTTGCTTGCTGTGCTGGGCAAAGCAAGCCACCATCTTTTCAACGCCACGTTCTGTTTAGCGGTTAGAGTCTCATCACGAATTAAGTTATTGCCGTTGATTCGCCAGCTAACCTCGCTCGTAATGCCGGGGTCAACAAACTCTCCGGATTTTCCTCCGACCAGAGCCCAACGTTTCCAAACAGCCTTTAGAGATGTGCCGTCTCTGCCCGGAATGATCTCGTCCGCGCCGTCGGTTGCTACGAGCGTGCGGCCATCTTCAAGCTCAATGAACGGAACCAGCGCTGCATTGATTTGCTCGACAGGATTAGCGAAGCCAGGCAAGCCATGAGGCGCAGGTAAATAGTCAGCGACTCCCGGTTTTGTGCCTGTTGTTATCGGAAGAGTGAAATACAAAGGGCCGCGCCTGACCAGCCACACACCAGCCGGTCTGTCTCCCTTGCGGAAGAAAACAAAACGCGCGACATCCGGTCGGGTTATGTCATCGCCAAAGCTGGCTACTTTTTCACGAGCGAGCGCTTCGGTTAAGCGCGAGTGCGCCAGCGCGCCTTTTCCAAAAAAGTTAATCGTCTGTTGCCATTCACGTTCGCGCGTAATGTAGGCGTAGTTTCCGCGACCAAAGGCAAAAATCGAAAGCGCATGAGTTTTGTCGTTGTAATCGGTACGCAGCCAGCGCCAGGATTTGTAGTAGGCACTGGCAAGCTGATCGAGAGGAGCCGGACGAAACTCCGGATTGGCCGCGAGGAATCCTACAATCTCAAGGGTATCAAGATAACTTACGACACCGAGGCTGCGGCCCCACGCGTACCCGTAACCGTCCGGCAAAATCAAATCCCACCACAAGCGCATCTGCTCTTTCAATGAAGGCCGAAGCGCGTTGAGGATGTCGGTCCTGCCAACCGTTTCCGCGGCGTCCCAAACGAACCGCGCATACTCGTTTGAATAGCGATCGAAACGACCGGTCGGTGGCGCATCATCAGAATAGAGGCCGCCATCCATAAATGGTTGGGCCGCGCGCGTGATAACACCATCAACAAGGGCTCGATCATTCGTCAGCCCCAGCTGATAACTAACGGCCGCGATGCGCGCTGCCACGCCCAGATAGTTTTCTGGAAGGTTGATTACTCGCTGAGTCTTCGGATCATAGAAGGCGGAGATGTCGAGAAACTTTCGCCACTGGTTCTTTTGCTCGTCCGTGAGACTTTGCCACACCGCATTCTTATTAAGATCGGCGCCGAAGTTTCTCAGCGCCAAGACTCCGTACAACTGCGAGAAGCGAGTGCTCTTTAGTCGGTACTCCAATAGACCAATCTGGCCCACCTCGCGAGCGAGATCGTGGCTCCCCAGATTCTGCTGGCCCGTCAATCCAACGTAAGCGCCTACTGCGTTCATGAAGGAACCCCAGGTGTATTCGCCGGTGGTTCCAGCTCCAAAGACTTTCTCAGGCGCGGGATCGTAGGACTTGATGAAATCGAGATGAGCAGCGAGCTCGTGACCGACAAAACTACGAACCTCCGCATCAAGGTCGGAAGTAAGAACAGCATTTGCAGTAGCGGTTCTCTTAGCCGACCACGCAGGCGGCGCCATCAGCATCAATAGGCAAATTACGACTGCTAACTTTTTCATGACCTCAGTTTGATAACCAAGTCGACCACTTCGTCGAACGCCGAAGGCGTTAGCCAATTCCAGCCTGGGCCAACGCCCCAGGGAAAAGCACCACCAACCTTCTGCTAACGCTGAAGGCGTTCGCGAAGAACGTGGCTGCAAAACTCGCCAACGCTTTCAGCGTTTTTACTTATCGCGGTCTTATCCTGGGGCGTTGCCCCAGGCTGTAATTCGTCAACGCCTTCGGCGTGATCAGTTCTTTCTCGGCTGGCCGAGAACTATCGACCCATCCAGCCGCCGTCGACGACCAACACGTGACCGTGCAGGTAATCACTCGCGCTTGAAGAAAGAAATACGGCGGCGCCAGTCAGGTCCTCAGGCTCGCCCCAGCGGTTTGCGGGAATGCGCTCGAGGATCTGACGATTGCGCGTCTCATCCTTTTGCAGCGCTGCGGTGTTGTCCGTCCGCATGTAGCCCGGGGCAATCGCGTTCACGTTGATTCCTTTCCCGGCCCACTCGTTTGCCAGTGCTTTCGTCAATTGCGCTACACCACCCTTCGAAGCTGCGTAAGCCGGCACGGTGATGCCACCTTGAAAAGAAAGCAGCGAAGCAATATTTACAATCTTGCCGCTGCCACGCTCCAACATATGACGGCCGGCCAGTTTTGAAAGAGCGAACACACTCGTTAGATTGACTTGAATCACAGCGTCCCAGTCAGCGTCGGTGAACTCGACAGCCGGGGCGCGTCGAATCGTTCCGGCGTTATTAATCAGAATATCCAGCCGACCAAAGTGTGCGATGGTTTCATCAATCAACCGTTGCGGCGCTTGTCGATCGCTTAGATCACCCGTGACGGCAAACGCCTTGCGACCAAGGCTCGTGATGGCGTTGCAAGTTGTATCGGCCGCGCGCGTGTTCCCGTGACAAGCGACATCAGCTCCCGCCTCAGCGAGCGCAATGGCAATCGCCTGGCCCAAACCTGCGGAAGCGCCGGTCACCAGCGCCGCCATATTGTCGAGTCTGAACTTGTCTAAGATCATGTTGTTTGCCGATTAGCTGTTATCCGCAGATTCCAAAAGGAAAACGGTCTTTGGCCTTTGGTCTTAGATCTTTGTAGTTGAATCTATCAATTCTTTGTGGCGATCACGAAAGGTATCCTTCAGGAACGCGTCAAGGTCAATGCCGCTCACGCACAAAGACCAAAGATCAAAGGCCAAAGATCGTTCTTCTATTTGCAATCTGCGGATTTGCTTTACGCCTTCGCGCGATAGGCATTCGTAATCACGATGCCAATCACGACACCCAGCACGGCGCCTAGCCCGGCCCCACTCGCCATGTACTCCAGCAACTGTGGCCCCGCCACTTTCGACAGCAGCCCCAGGCACCAGCCGCCAAACGACCCGAAGATCATCCCCATAAACCCAAACCCTACGATCGTACC